>WNFD01002632.1_pt1 | contig 18077 bp, 14 predicted proteins | sample 5400491 | NCBI WGS metagenome assembly WNFD01 (sample SAMN13153343, study PRJNA577476) | soil metagenome | isolation source: 120 cm saprolite under Douglas fir tree site 2 hole 2 replicate 2 | place: USA:California | collected 2015-04-18 | reverse complement strand
GCGCATACGCGATGTCCGCATTGATGGCGGTAACCACATGATCCAGGGTGCTCCGCAGAGGCCGGTTTGGCGAGACATACGCAACGTTGGCATGGGACGCTAGGCTGGAGAGATTCGCTCCTTTTACCCTTAGCAGTTCCGCCTTTACCAGCGGCAGCTCCACCTTTTTGCTTACGTCTTCGCCCAACAAGTCAGCGTCGGAAGGAGGCTGATGGAATTGTACGATAACGTCGACCGAAGCTTCCGGCTTCACGCCCTTCAGGTCAGGAGAGATCTTCCGAGCTGCGAGAGCGGCCTTCGCTTCGTCAGACTCCTGGGCCCCAAACGTTGGGCTTTGGTTGGTGTCCTCAAGATGAGAGGCAGTCTTCAGGGCGCTTGCAGCCGTCAACGGCGTGTTAGCTGACGATTGCACCTGCGCGGAGAGCACCGCGTTCTTGTTGGCGAGTGTCTTCGACGCGCTAAATGGGTTGAGCCTTGAGGCATGCTTCAGGGCGTCAGTAAAGAAAGATTCGTGCTTCGGAGCGGCTTGGGCTGGACTCGTCGAAGAATCCTCAACGGGACGGTTAAGTGCGACGTTGGCTTGGCCATCCTCATTGTTATGCGCCAACGGAGTATAGCTAGAGACACCCCAAGCGACCGCTGCCAGAAAAAGGGCGATGAGCGCTCCCCATGTAGTCGTCTTGAGAAAGCCACCTTCGCCGACGCTGTGACCCTTTGAAGTGCTCATATGGAACCGTCTCCTCTAACTGAACACTGGCCCGGGGACGCTTATTGGAAGAATCTGATGTTTCCGTCTGGAACAGTTTTAGGCCAGGGTCAGGATCCGCGTCGATAGTACAGGCGCGGGGTCGCACTAGTACCAAAGTGCCGTCGGTTTCGGCACAAGGGTCAGGTGCGTCTGAAAACCGTAATTCTACTGGCCGGGCCTCTTCGGAAGGGGTTCCTCTTGGGACAAATCCTTACGTGAGTACCATTTCCAAACACCACCAGGAATTCCAAGCTGTTTAGTAATCTGCCGCTTGACCGAAGGGCGGACAGCGGTCGGGCCATCTCAACCGAAGACTGTTCAATTGGTTGTATGAAGCGGGCGATCTTCGCGCGGTTAGCCGTGGAGGGGGTCCCGTCTCAATGACCAAGCAAGTAAGGCAATGAAAAGATGGAAGAAAATCTGGAGTATCCCCGGGAAAGACGGGGAGTTTCTCGGCTGGCCGGCTGTCGTCTTTATCATCGTGCAATTGGTGATCGGTTGCCCCCTTTTGCCTTACGTGCTTTTGCATTGGCAATCTGCGGACTCGCTGCGCTTCGCCTGCTTCATGGCGGTTGCACTGGGAGCGTCTCTTTTCAAGGTTCGCCTGCCAGGAATCCAGGCGACCATGTCTGCCAATTTCCTATTCATCCTTGTCGGCATTCTGGATCTTTCCTATCCAGAAACGCTTTTGATGGGCTGTCTCGGGGGGCTTCTGCAGTCTCTCTGGCAGGCTAAATCGCGGCCCAGACTGATCCAAGTGCTGTTCAACTTCGCCAACCTGGCAATTTCGATCACCGCTGCAAACGCAGTTTTCCATAGTCACTACGCTACTCGTCTCGGCCTGAAATGGCCTCTCATGTTGGCCGCGGCTTCAACCACGTATTTCGCGGTAAATACCATGTCCGTATCCGGAGTGATCGCGATTACCGAGCGACGCAGCCCGATCCAAGTATGGAAAGACTGTTATCTGTGGTCATTTCCTTACTATTTGTTAGGGGCGGTTATAGCCGGCGGAGTCAGCGTCATCAATCGCATGTTTGGCTGGCAGGTGTCCATACTGGTTTTGCCAATCGTCTACTGGATATATCGATCCTATCGGACCTATCTGGATCGCCTGGAAGGAGAAAAGAAGCACACCGAGGAGATCGCCGCTCTCCATCTGCGAACCATCGAAGCACTATCTCTTGCCATCGAGGCCAAGGATCACACTACTCATGACCATCTGAAAAGAGTCCAGACGTATGCCGTGCAGATCGGAAAAGATCTGGGTTTGAATGATTCGGAGTTGAACGCGATTCGGGCGGCCTCGTTGCTTCACGATATAGGCAAGCTAGCGGTGCCTGAACACATCCTTTCCAAACCAGGGCGTCTAACGCCGGAAGAATTCGAAAAGATGGAGATTCATCCTACTGTTGGGTCAGAAATCCTGAATCGCGTTCAATTCCCCTACCCCGTCGTGCCGATCGTGCGCTCTCATCATGAAAAATGGGATGGCAGCGGGTACCCCGACGGCCTGCGGGGACTGGAGATCCCAATCGGCGCCAGGATACTTTCCGTAGTGGATTGTTTTGACGCGCTTACGTCAGAGCGCCCATACCGCCGTGCACTGTCGCCTGAAGATGCGATGAAACATTTGCGGTCCGAGAGCGGCCGCAGTTATGACGCCCGAGTGGTCGAATGCATTGAAAGGCGCTATCAGGAGCTTGAGTCAGAGGTGAGGAACACGGTCGAGTCGCCAAAATACGACGATTACACGGCAAAGACGGGCCGGCAAATCGTACCCTCGGCCGGGTTTGCGGAGTTGCCAAATCCCGCGCAAGTCCGCGCGGTGTCTTTCCTCGCATCCATTGTCTCCGCGCGGCAAGAAGCACAGCTGCTCTTTGAATTGGCGCAGACTCTCGGGAACTCGCTTAGCCTCCGGGAGACACTCTCGGTTGTGGCCGTTCGTTTGAAAGAAATGATTCCTCATGACTCGATCGTTTTCTTCATCTGTCAGGACGACAAACTCGTGCCCAAGTATGCGCATGGGAGCGATTACGAGCTATTCGTTTCGCTCCAAATACCTTTGGGACAGGGCATCTCCGGCTGGGTGGCGCAGAATAAGAAGCCAATTCTCAACGGCAATCCTGCGTCAGAGACAAAGTACCTCGGGGATCCGCGGCGAGTTTCCGCTCTTCAATCCGCCCTTTCCATCCCGTTGCACGGGCGCGAAAAGGTCGCGGGCGTCTTGACCCTCTACGTTCGAGAGAAGCAGGGATTCAGCAACGATCATCTGCGCTTGCTGCTGGCAGCCAGCTCCAAGCTGGGCCTCTCGGTTGAGAACGCGGTGCAATTTGAACACGCGGAAAACACGGCAAGCACGGATTTCCTGACTGGGCTGCCCAATGCACGGTCCATTTGCGTGCAACTGGAACGAGAGCTCTCGCGCTCCGTACGCGGCGGCAAACCTCTGGCCGTCTTGATGTGCGATCTGAACGGCTTCAAGAAGGTGAACGACAATTTTGGACACCTTGTTGGCAACAAGCTCCTGAAGGAAGTGGCGCAAAACCTGAAAATTGCGTGTCGAGAATACGACCAGGTCGGACGATTAGGCGGCGACGAGTTCGTGTTTGTACTTCCTGAATGCACACCTGGCGCCATAGAGGATTTGACGGGACGACTGCGGCAGGCGGTGGAAACGGCAGCTCAGAGCGCATGCGGAGAAAGTCTAGTGACTTTGAGCATAGGCTGCGCTTTCCACCCAAAGGACGGCTCCACCGTTGATGAGCTCTTGGCGGAAGCCGACCAAAGAATGTATCTGTCCAAGGAAGAGCACTACAAGCAGCTCGAAGAATTGGACGGTTTGCCGGCTAAAGGTAGGGATTGAAAACAATCGATAAGGTGTGAGCCATTCATGAAGGCCTTGCAGATGACCAAATGGTTCGCAACTCTCTTGCGCCGGCTGCTTTCGTTGATGGCGCTTACGGTTGCGGGGGGCTTCCTCGCCGCGACATTAGTGCGATATTCACCGGGATATGGTGTGGACGAACTCGAGTTGGATCCGCGGCTGAGCCAGGCCAGCATCGATTGGATCCGCAGCCAGCACCATCAAGACGTTGGCTTGATCCGCTACTACGCTAAATACCTTGGAGCCGCAGTTCGCGGCGATTTTGGTACTTCTGAATCTCTCCATCGCCCCATTTCTCAACTCTTGGCTGAGCGATTTCATGTCACCCTGCGCTCCGTATCATTGGCCGTCATCACCGCGTGGTCGGCGGCCTTTGCGCTGGCCACTTTGAGCTGGCTCTTTGGCGGATGGCTTTTCGATCTGTCGTGCACGCTGGTCAGTGGATTCATGCTTTCGCTGCCCGCTGCTGTGGTAGCTCTGCTCTTCGTCTATCTCCGCGCTCCGGTTTTTCTCGCCATTGCGGTGGTGATGTTCCCAAAGCTGTTCCGGTTCATCCACAACCTGTTGTCGCACGCTTCCGAGCTGCCGCACGTTCTCGCCGCAAAGGCCCGCGGGATCGGGAGGCCTCAGATCTTTCTGCGCCACATACTCGCTCCGGCCACTGCAACTCTTGTGGCGCTCCTGGGTACCTCGGCCAGCATGGGTTTCGGCACCGCTGTCCCAATTGAGGCCTTGTGCGATTCCGCGGGAATAGGTCAACTCGCGTGGTACGCCGCCATTAATCGCGACCTGCCGCTCATCATGAATCTAACTTTGATCGTGACCTTAATAACCGTCGCATGCAACTCCTTTGCGGATTACTCCTCCAAGCTCATTTCCAGGGAAATATGAGCGTGCGAAGAAATCTGCGAATTGTCGCTGCGTTCCTATTGTGCGGGATTTTCCTGCTCGCTTTCGCAGCGGAGCTTGTTACTCCGTATTCCTATGCCCACCAATTCCGCAAGATCCCCAACGCCGCTCCTTCCAAGGTGCACCCGCTGGGTACAGATGGGCTTGGCCGGGATCTGTTCTCGCGGCTGCTTTATGGAACTCGAGTGTCGCTGCTTCTCGCGCCCGCGGCCGCTTTGCTTTCTACCCTGATAGCAGGAGCGCTTGGCGGAGCAGCGGGATTCCTTGGCGGATGGTGGGAACGAGCAATCCTCGCCATTGCGGACTTGTCGATGGCCTCGCCGTTACTTTTCGTATTGATCGCGCTGCGCGCCATGTTGCCCTTGAATGTCGCTCCGCTTGTCTCCGTGATTGCCACATTTCTGATCCTTGGGTTGCTGGGTTGGCCGTCTTCCCTCCGCGTGATCTGGGCGGCCACGCGGAATATCCGGAACTCCGATTTTCTGCTCCTGGCCAGATCCACGGGCTGCGGTCCGATGCGCATGATTTTCCGCCAGATTTTCCCCAATCTGCGCCCAGCGTTATTCGCGCAGTTCTGGGTTTCCATCCCGGTGTTCATTTTGACCGAGGCCACTCTCAGCATGCTGGGGCTGGGTGTGAGCGAGCCCATGCCCTCATGGGGAAATCTGCTCCGCGGACTCGAGGACTTTTCCGCGGTCGGCTCGAATCTCGGCAGGCTCGCTCCGCTGGCCATGCTGACTTTAGTGGTGATCTGCTTCCAAATTATTCTGCCCTCTCAGGAGGACCTTGGATAATGCTGCGCACACTCAGGCATTTATCTGTTCTTGCCTTATTTCTCATTGCGCCTGCTGCACGCGCGCAATCGGGCGGCGTGCTTCATTTCTGCCTGCACGGCGAGCCCAAAACCTTTAATCCTATCCTCGTTGACGATGAAGCTTCGGAAAACATTCGCTATTTGACGGGAGGAGTTCTCATCCGCCTGAATCGGCAAACCCAAGCGCTCGAACCCGGTCTGGCGACCTCGTGGCGCCTATCGAAAGACGGCCGCACAATCACTCTGCAACTTCGCAAGGGACTCTACTTCTCGGATGGCACACCTTTCACTTCCGAAGACGTCGCTTACACCATGAAAATGCTCATGGACCCGCAACTTCATTCAGCGACCGGCGATGCATTTCGCTCGGGTGAGGGCGCCGTCGATGTGCAGACCCCGTCTCTCGATACCATTGCGATTACCTTCCCAGCGCGCGTGGCAGGGTTAGAACAGCTCTTCGATCAAGTCGCCATTTTATCGGCGCACTCGCCCAAAAAAGAGATGGCCGTGCTCGGTCCTTTTTACGTTTCCGAGTACAAAGCCGGCTCCTACGTCGAGCTCAAACGCAACCCGAACTACTGGAAAAGCGACGCGCAAGGCCACCCGCTGCCCTACCTCGAAGGGCTCCACTTGGATATCCAAAGGAATAGGGATATCGAATTGCTCCGCTTCCGCCGTGGCGAATTGCAATTGATCAACCGGCTCGATTCCGAGTCCTACGTTCGTCTGCAAAAGGAAGATGCCAATGTAGCCCACAACGCCGGCGCCGGTTTGGATTCAGACCATATTTGGTTCAATCAAGTTACAACCGCGCCGCTCTCCGAATATAAGAAGGCGTGGTTTCGGTCGGCGCAGTTTCGCGCAGCTATTTCAAAAGCCATCAATCGCGACGACATCTGCCGCATCGTATTTGCGGGCTACGCGAAACCCGCGTACGGGCCGGTCTCGCCCGCGAATCGTTTTTGGTTCAATTCCGCATTACCCGCTCCAAAATATGACCCACAGCGGGCGCTCTCCCTGTTGCTACAAGCTGGTTTTCGCTTCTCCAATAATGAATTGCGGGACCAAGCCGGCAACCGCGTGGAGTTCACGCTGGTCACCAATTCCGGGAATGCCGTGCGCGAGAAGATTGCCACGATGATTCAGCAGGACTTGGCGAATGTGGGAATCAAGATGAACGTTGTGACTTTGGATTTTCCTTCCCTGATCGAGCGCATGACCCGCACGTTCGACTACGAGGCTTGTTTGCTGGGCCTCGTCAATACGGACCTTGATCCCAATGGCCAGATGACCGTGTGGTTGAGCTCCGGTGAAAACCACCAGTGGAATCCCAGCCAGAAGACTCCGGCGACCGCCTGGGAAGCCGAGGTCGACACGTTGATGCGGGAACAGGCCACCGCGCCTACTGACAAAAAGCGCAAAGAGAAGTTCGATCGCGTACAACAAATCATCTATGAGCAACAGCCGTTTATTTATCTCGTCAACCGCGACGTGCTTACCGCCGTTTCTCCCGCAGTTGTCGGCGCCGCACCGACCATTCTGAATCCTCCGGCTTTTTGGAACATCGACGTTCTCCAATTCAGGCCAGCCACGGAACTCGGAGCTCAGAAGTGACCACAAGTTCGCCGCTGCTCGGGGTCCGGGTTTCCGTCGACTACCCAGGCAAACCGGGAGTCCTGCGAAATATTTCGCTGGATCTTGAGCCGGGCGAGATCCTCGGTCTAGTCGGAGAGAGCGGCTCAGGCAAAAGCACCATTGCTCTCACGATTCTCGGGCTGCTTCCCTTGAAAGGGGGCAAAGTGCAAGGCCAGGTCGTCTTCAAGGATGAAGATCTTCTCGCCAAGCGCGAAAAAGAATTACGCCGCTTGCGCGGCCGCGACATCAGCATCGTCCTGCAAAGCCCGTTGACCTCGCTCAATCCCGTTCTTCGCATCGGCACGCAGTTAAAGGAAGCTTGGCGTTCACATGCGAATGGCTCGGCCGCCGTTTGCCTCGAAGCGATCCAAGCCGCATTCACGAGCGTTTGTTTGCCGAGTGATAAGAATTTCCTGCGCCGCAGGCCTTCGCAACTGAGCCTGGGCCAAGCGCAACGCGTAATCATTGCCATGGCCATCCTGCACCGGCCTTCCTTGCTCATCGCCGATGAGCCCACCAGCGCCCTCGACACCATCACGTCAGCAGAAATCCTAAAGCTTCTCGCGCGCCTCAATCGCGAACTCAATATGGCCATTCTGTACATCTCCCACGATCTGCTCTCGCTCGCAACTTTGTGCCATCGCATCGCGATCCTATACGAAGGCCAAATCGTCGAATCCGGCTCACCGAACCAAATCTTTGCTGCGCCCCGCCACGAATATACGCGCCGGCTCGTCGCTGCCCTCCCAAAACAACCCGACGTGGTAGCACAAGATTTAGTCTCCGTGTAGCGGACCCGCTTTTCGTCCGGAAAGCGCCGTCACACCGCGTGAGCGTACAATTCTACTGGCTCCAGAACGCCTTCTTTCATCGCCCCCAAAATATTCCCGACGATGACTGGCGTCTTTTCGCCCATCAGCAAGTGCAGTCCGAGCGCCGGCGGCCCACCTTGCGCCATGCGCGCCATCATGCGCTCGGTAAACTCGATGGCAAAAGGCCCACGTCCGCGCTCCTGCGCAACACGGAAACCGGCGTTCTGCAGCGCGTCACGATAATCTTCGACCTTGGCGACAAAGCTCGTCTCTTCGCTCAATGCCCACGGTACCGGATAGCGGATCGCGCCATCCCCGGTGCGCAGGATATCGAACACCGTGAAGAGTCCAGCCGCCTTCAATACGCGTCGTACTTCCCGGAAAATGCCAGCTTTGTCCGCGATGTTCATACCCACATGAATCATGTATGCACGGTCGAACGTGCCTCGTTCAAACGGCAGCTCCAAAGCGCTGCCTTGTCGAAATTCCGCCAGGCCATCCAGCTTTGTGCGCCTGGTCAAACTGCCAGCCACGCGCACAAACTCTTCCGTCAAATCGATCCCCGTCACCCTGCAGCCGTGTTCTGCCGCAAAGTAGCGTGCGGGCCCGCCAAGCCCGCTCCCGACATCGAGCAGGCGCAAACCGGGACGCAATTCCATGTGTTTCGCCAACTCTTGCGTCGCCTCCAGCCCGCCCACATGAAATTCGTCGACGGCGGCCAGATCTCCAGCCGTAAGGTTCTCGGGATCCTTACCTTCGCGCGCCACCGCGCCCAGGATCAACTCTTCGAGCTTCCCGCGCCCGTAATGCCCAGCGACTGCCGCCTCAGTGCTCATAGCCCTTTAGCTCTCATACTGCAAGATTCCTCGCCCGGTCCAAGTAACCGCAATCGACCCCGACCCCCTATCTTTTGGATGTGTGGCAGGTAAAGGGGTTACGGGCGTTTTCTGCGGATCTCTTACAGCGAGAGCAGAAATTAGCAGCGACGATGGCCACCCTATCCCGGGTGTTTTCGTAAGAGTCGCAAGGAAAGGACTTAAGGGACAAGGAGTGCGTAAGAGTGGCAAGCAAAGGACTTACAAAGGGGCATTTTTGCGCTTCCGTGTAACAAACGAGTTCCTTAAGGGGCACCCCACCCCCCGGTATTCTGGAAAAAGAGGCTCCAAGCTGTTGAAAACAAAGGAATGGAGTGCGGAAAAGAGCGCAAAGAGAGGGGAAAGAGGCGGCAAACTGCTGAGAACATGGGATTTGCCACAGACACACGGAGACACCGAGGGGAGGGCGTGACGCGCAAGAGACGAGAAGGAAATTCGGGTGCGTACCCCGTGGTGATGGGAAGTATGCGCAACGTGCTGAGAATGGGGGAGATATTGGCGTTACGTGGCGCAGGTGATGGGAGGAGTGGGTGGTTACGAGAACACACACGGGGTTGCGGGAGAAAGGAGGGACGAAACGGGGACACTGTCAGCAACCTTGGGTTAGAGAATACCGCATCCGTTACTATTTGTCAAGTGAGAAATTAAAGGCTGTGGATTGAAGGGTTTGCGGGAGAGTTGCTCAGGGAATTACAAGAATCTAGTGGTTCTCCGAATCGCGAAGGGACCTCAAAATCTTGATCGCCAGCGTGTCACCCTTCGGAAGGAACATGAAAGGACAGAGGTAGCGATGTTGTTTGTGTGTTTCTTCGTAGAGGAGAGTGTTAAGGTCCCAAGCGAAATACTTGTCATTTTTGAATTTCTTCGCAACGGTTGCCATGATATTGGCCTTGGGTACCAAGTCATAAAGATTCTCAAGCTCTTCGACATGCCACACTTGGAATCGAAAATTGGCTATGCCTGCCGAATTAAGTTCCGCCTCCAAAACATTCCTAAATGTCTCTGCCTTGTTCGCCATGCGGATTTGATCATATAACAGGACGACCGGATAGAAGTTCCTGACTCTCTCATATCGCTGATTGAGCGTTTCGGGTAGTTTTCTTGACTTGATCGCCTCAATTTTCTCAAATAATTGAAAGAGACCTTTCTTCGCCCGAGGGCTCGCCAGGGTTTTCTTTAGGTCTTGGCGCACTTCTTCAAGAGATGCATGTTTCTTGGCGGAATGGAACAAAGCTGAAGTCTTGCACTCAAATAAGATCGCGTCCTCTTCGATGACTATGGTGAAATCATTGGTTTTGCCCTCCCACCCTAATCTCCTCTCATCTTCTTCTGTCAGGACTTCTTGGGTCCCAAAAGTTTCTGCACTGAGCCTGACGGCATATGAGGCAAATAGATCTCCGAACGAGTGATTGAAGCGCTCTTTGAGATTGTCGCTTAAATAGAAAAACAGACCGCGGGTCGCAGCATATGGAATCAATTCCGGAAAGGGAGTCCAGAACCGTCCATCTGCGTAGGAGATCGGATAAAGGCGACGGTGTCTCCGGCGATGATTTTTAGGTCGCGATATTCGATATCGACTGGACTCTGAAACTGATCGAGGAATTCCTGATAATCCTTCTTGTAAGCTTCGGAACCGGTGTATTGCAGCGGCGGGACAATGTCATACGAGACGAGTGCGTCTCCCGACTCATAGATAGACATAATTCCATTCAGATCCCGGGCGTGGAAGGCCTTAGCCCAGCGGTCCAAAAGCTGCCGGATTTCGGCTTCACTGTTCGCAGCGGTGCCTGCTTTCGGGATGCAAAGAATGGTGGCAGATACTAGCGTCAGCGCAAAAAATGGAACGAATCTTCTCATTGTCGGCGCTCCTTTCAGTGCGTGATTAGATAGCCGTGGCTAGGCCGGGAGTCCGGGAGGAAACGGCTGAATTATCAGGTGGGGGTTCGGAGCTGTCAACGTAGCTGACGCTCTCTAGCGGGCAGGCATCAAACCGAGGAGTCAACTTGGCGGGGACGTGGTGCGGAACTTGATTATGCTTTGTGTGAGTTGCCCACCGAGAAAGACGCAGGGGCGCGCGCGCGGATATGCGGGGTATCGTAACCGCCGAGACCGCTTTCGTGGCGGTCGAGCAGTAACGCAGCTTCTAGGTTCCGGGTTCGGTCACATTGAATTTGACATGCCGCAGGGTCCAGTAGCAAGACGCGAGGGTTGCGCGGAGTGCTACGCGAGATGCAGCTGTCTTGACCATTACACTGAGCGTCTGGTTGTCGCCGATAGAGATCTTGCCGAGCACGCCCAATCCCAATGAGATGCCTCCGGGCGTATTTGCCACCAGTCCTCCCACGGCTGCCGCCTGATCGCCGGCGCCATTTGCGAGATCACGCAATACCCAAACGTTCTGCGCCGTTATACCGCAGGCTGTAGGGGAGCCAGGTGGAATCTGTACATAGTTTCCTGGGCTGTAAGCTGTGGGCTGATTCGGCGACGCGCCAGGATAGAAGGTCGTGCTCCCGTTCACGACGGAGCCGGGCGCGGCATCGCCCATCACAGGAGTAGGGTCGATCAAGTCGATTAGAAATTCCAGCAACACAGTTTCCGCCGCAACGATCTCCGAATCTGGAACTGTGGTGGAAATTTCCGGCTTAGCCAAACGCGTGCTCATGCGGTCAGTGAAATTGCCCTTATAATACGCTTCGAAGTACGCGACAAACATTCTGTCTAAAGGAGGGTGGATCCTAAGGAACTCAACCTCTTTGGCACTTACTATAGACCCGACTGATTGGCAGAAGAGTTCGTCAGAGCCGCGGCGCCGGGCTTCAGTTGAAGGTCGAAAAGCTTGTCCGCGAAATTTTTCATTTCGCCGTGGGTGAGTTTGCCGGGCCCGCGGTGTTTCTGGATAGCTTGTCGCTCCGCTGCAATTTTTTTCGTGTTCTTAAGCGTGCCGTCGGCGATTTGCGCATCGAGCTGCGCTTCTCCTGATACGGAGGTCAGAAATGCAGTGAACGCTTTTGTAACCTTATGCTGCTTAAGACCAGGCGGCATCTTTGCTGACACGACCTTCTGTATTGTGTTGGAGTAGGCCTCAAAAAGGGGTCCGGAGGGTGTGTTGGACAGGGATATATATGAATTGGTTGCAGCATTCGGGAGTCCGTAATGAAAGTCAGTTGGTTCGTTAGCCAAAAAACTAAACTTGCCGGTGCAAGGAGAGTTCGGCGGCGCTATGACAGGTTGCATCCGCTTCAGTGGAATGGCCGCGCAGCCGGAAAGCATTGTCGCTGCGCCTGCAACCAAAAGCATACCGGCAGCGAAGCGGGTGCGTTGGTTGTGACGCGCGTGCGAGTTCTTACAGCGGGTCTGCATTAGCTATCTCCCAATTAAAAACGTGAGTATAACAATGGATGCAACCTAGGTGATGCACAACTTGATTACGCGGTGTGTGAGTTGCCCACCGAGAAAGACGCAGAGACTGCTAGACTGACGATTGCAGATGGAAGGTGGCTTAGTGAGCATTCAACGGGAAAGGCGAGTGGAATCGGGGGAGGCGAATCCGCCTCTCTGGGCGTGATCCTATTGCATCAGTTCGGAATAGACTCTGAAGCAGACGGTGGCTCATTGCCTGCGGAAAGCCGGTTCGGTCTGGGACGATATCCATTTCGCGTCCGGATGTGATACTTCTTCAAGCGTTCGCCTACAAGTTGCACTTTGATAGAGCGCCATCCACGATTGGGATTCGGCTTGGGATAATAGCTGAACGAATAAAGATGCGCTAAATCGTCCCGGATGGAGGCAAACGCTTTCTTTTCGTCCCGCCAACTCTTTGCAAAATAGGCCTTGCCGCCAGTGGCCGCGCTCATACGTTCAAAAACAGCCGTAGAAACCGGCTCAAGCTGAGCCTCGGTGGTGCTTATCATGTAGATAGGTATGCCTGCCGATTGGGCCAACTCGGCGACATCCTCAGGGGGCACCATGCTGGCATTGTCGGGGCCATTCGAGAACACTACGATCACCTTTCTTCCCGGATATTGGCCGGCATCCTGAACCGTCAACAACAGCGAGTTATAGAGCGCCGCATCGTCCCCTGCAACGCTGGTGCGCACACCGCGCACCACGTCCGACCGCTCGGAGGTCAAAGCCGCGGCCCGGTAAAGGTCGCGGCTGTACGAATAGAAAGCGACTTTGTCCGCACTTTCCAGAGAGCGAACGAAATCGGCGATGGCGTCTTGCGCGAAGACGAAGCCACGGTACATGTAATTGCTGGTATCGAACAAGATGAAGACATTGGCGCCGGCAATGGCCGAACTGAGCGTTTCGGGCGGGTCTTCCAGAGAAGAACCTGACCCTGAATCTTGCCGGTTACCCCGCGGCGCGGAGGCAGACTCGTTTGCGCCGTTCTTGTCCACGTCCGCAGTAATATCCACTAATCGGGTTGTTGGTCCATTCCCTTCTTCAAATGTGGCGATGTTCTCCGGAATGCTATCTTCGGTGATCACGAAATCCGAAGGATGAAGGCCGGTTACGTAGTTGCCCTTGTTGTCGGTCACGGCCACATTCAACTGCACCAGGTTGACGACGACGTGAAGGCGCGTCTGATCTTCCTGCCCGATAGTCCTAAGAGTGCAAAGAACCAGCAGTCCCAATAGAAACGTCGCGACCAAGAAATACCGTTTTCCCATAGGTTTGTGCCCCATATCCCACCGCGTTGCTTTTTCCGGACGTAACGGCCCGGAAAAAATTGGCCAACACAACCGGTCTAAGGCTGAGAAGAGCTGCCATTCCTCGATAAGGCAGCGATCTTGCCCTGCCGGAACTCTTCACCGGTTTCTCGAGCGGCGCGCAGCAGCGCCGGCCAATCCTCGAAGTCAGTGGCGAAAATCTTCTCGACCATGCGACGGGTGAGTTCAGGAACCAGACGGTTTAGCATCACGGGTGAATAACTCTTTTCGTCGGCCAGGCGGGCCCAGTATAGGTTATTGGAATCCCAGGTCTCGGCGAACAAGCGGTTAGCGTTGCCCATGAAAACCGGGAAAGGCGGCAGATTCAACAACTCTCGCGCGTAACTCTGCGTCAATACGCGGTGTGGCACTCCAAAGTCTCGCGACAAACGTTCCCAGTTGATCTCGTTGGGGTACCGCTGGGAGAGAGTTGCAAGCTCATTGCCGGCTGGTCCGAAGGAACTAGTCCCTTCCGGAAATCTTTGTTGATATTCGGCAGCGAGATAGAAAGTGTCCGCAGGCGTCAACTGCGAAAGCACTTCAGGCAAGTGTCTGGAACGGAGAGCCTGCTCCACTCTCTCGGAACGCTGCGGAATCATACGGTGGGACAGGATGTTCATGACCTTATTCCGCAATTCGTCATTCTGCGCGGAAGCAGCCAAAAGCTCCTCGCCGCACTGTTGATAGAGGCTGACCGCGTGAAGTTCATTTTGACTCACGTTCCACCATCGGGGCACGATGGCGTTGGTCAAAAGGCCCGGCACCAACTCTCGCCAGATCAGGGCCTGCACGTTTTGCGGGGCGATGAAATCCTGCTCCGCGGTGGCAAGGACGTAGGGTAAATCGGCCAGCGATCCGACCAAGTGTGCGCCTCCGCCCGCCGGGGAACCCGCGCCGAATAATTGAGGGGCTTGCCAAAGTCGTTCCAGGCCGACGACAGTGTCTCCCGCAAAATCATGCGAGCGAACGAAAAGAGGATTATGGTGGAGAATCTGGGCACCGGGAGGCTCGTAGTAGGCGTAATTGAGGCCTACGAGGGTGTCTCGCAGAAAGGGAGCGAGTTGGCCGCGGGCCTCAGCGAGTTGTTCGGGAGAACCCGGCGACTTAATTATCTTCGCCAGGTTCGTGCGCATCTGCAGTTCCGTATGACGGTTATTGTAAATACCGGCGGCCCACTGATCTCTCTCGCTATTTCGGAAAATTGGCTGGGGCATCTCGAATTCCCTGAGTTCCCCGGCCAAAGGAAGCAAGGCAGCGCCCGAGAAGTTTCCTTGCGCACCTTCGCGCAGGCCGTCACCCAGGGTTAAAAGGGTGTCGAGAGAAACCAAACGCTGCTCATCCAAAACGGAGCGGATCCTGTTGGCCATCACTTCATGCATGCGCTGGGCTTCCGGAGTTGACTGGCGGGGACCCGCCAGCAAATTGATGATCTTGTCTGGAGAAGCGTCGGATGTACCGGTCGCGGCGAGCAGCAGGTCTTTCAGTGCGCTGCGGCCTGCGTCGAAAAGTTGCGTCTGAGAGCCGATCCTGCCAAAGGGCCTGATCACCTTTTGCCAAGAGTCGTTCAAAGCGGCGCCAGGGATTTCACCCTGACGCGCCAATATCTGCCAGAGTCCGACGCTGGCTTGAAAGGTTCCGAGGGCATTGCCCCGTAGAGCGTTCTTGGGAATACCGTTGAGGCTAGCTGCAACCTGGATGAAGGCAGCGATGGAAGAATCGTCCAAATCTGGAAATTCTGAAAAGACGAGATATTGGTCGCTGAACTCGGAGAACTTTCCGGCCAGCAAAGCCACCGTTTCGGGTTTAAGGCGATGCTCCGGAGAGCGCCTGCCGTCGAGTTCACTAAGCATCAGGTAGCTTTGCAAAGGACCTGTGTCGGTGGATATTCGAGAAATCGCGAAGAGGGCTTCCAGCAATTGAGGTGGGTGGTCCCAATGTGCTGCCCGGCGGCCCCAGTCGCGAATGATTTTGGAATCCGTCTTCTGTCGGAAGATTTTCTTCCATACCTCCAGATTTCCAGGAACGTATGGATCGCCGTTCGGCTCCCACCGAAGGCGGGTCACCAAAAGCAGCAGACCTGCGTCGCGCCGAAACACGCCCGTTCCAGCATCGGAAACGTCTTTTCCGCGGAACATCTCATAAAAACGCCGCAGCCTGGCAGGGTCAGTGAAATGAATTTGTTGCGACGCAGGTACGCTCGACAGGTCGTCAAAATACGCCGCAAGCCAGCCACTGTCCTTGGCGATCAATTTAGGGATGAATTCTCCCGGAGAGTCTGGAGTCGCTCCAACCAGTTCTTTCCAAGCCGGGGCCGCGGCTGATCCCCCAGGCACAATCACTCGCCCAGATCGAATGCAGATGTGGCTGCCGTAGAAATGCAACACCGCGGCTTGCGGAACCATTTTTTTTAGTACGTGCGATTGCCTCAGGGCAGATATGGTTTCGGCATCCATGCGGGCCAACGCCCAGTAGAAGCGGGCCAGCTCCGGATCGCCTAAGAGCATGTCCACTACATCAACTTTTTTTCCTTTCTTGCTCCAGTCGATCTCCACCGGCGGTGCTGGCACCTGCGACGTCGAGAAGGAATACGTGAAAGCCCGGCCCTCTTGGAGACTCTTTTCAAGGTCCGGCAGAGGAAATCCCGAGTCGATGGTGAGAAACGCTCTTTGCGGATCGGCGGTCTCCAAGAAAGTGCTGCGCTGCCCGCAGTCAGCCCGGGTTCGATAACCCAGGATTTTCAGCAGCGGTTTCGCTTCATCGCAAGTAGAAGCATGAATGACACCATCGGGACCTGCCAGAGCCGTCAACTCTCGCGCTTGCTGCACATAGCGGGTCAAGAGAATAAGAAATTCTGACGGCCGACCCTTGGGCCACCCCCGCTCATAGCCCAATACGAACACGTTGCGAGCCAGCAAAGGCATAACTTCTTCAGGCGAGACCTTCTGGCTAATCCCCGCCATGCGTAAGAAGGAGCGCAACGGCCCTGGAATCGCGACATTCGCCCATTCGGATGACCCGACCTTGGCGTCCTCTAATGACAAAGAATCAGAGGGCGTGGTACCCCGAGCGGCAGGAGCGAAGTACGGACCAACGGAAAGAGTGGTGGCCAGAATGGCGGAAAGGCGGAAGAAAGACTTGGCGCATCGCTTTGCCGGTAAATCGGTTAAGAGGAGTGTACGTGCTTTCAAGATTTCCTCCCTGAAGCGAAATCGAGCCTGAACGGGTCAGTTGAGATGCAGATAGAGAAGACTTGGACCCAGACGAAACCAAATCCCAAACGCGGACCTGTGACGACTAATCGCTTTTCACACGAAGTCACGATGAAGCTAATGAACTCATGTGAGCCATGCGCCGTGCGAGGGACGGTGGCATTTCTCGACGTCGCGCACACGCCGACGAAACTGGTCCTTGGTCGTATTATTTAAACCCTAACGACGCTCATGTCAAACCGGAAATTGTCAAGAATACATTTTGACGGCACCAAACGACGTGTTTGTCGGTGGAGGAAGTAGCCTGCAGGTTTACAACTACGGTCAAATCATGAGCCGATGTTCTGGATATCAACCCATGCTGTTCTCAGGTCTCTCTTGTTTTCTCAGTCTTGCTCGAACTACATTTGTAGGCGATAGCCGGATTTTTAAATAGCAAGAGTAGCGCATCACGTTTCCCAGAACCCCGCATACGGACGCGAGAGTCACGCGCCCGAGATCCCCACTGTACGTTCGCGTATCTCGGAAGCAAGCGAAGCCTATCGGCCGACGGAAACATCGCCGGCGACGTTTACCCGGACCAGAGTCTCTATCCCTGCGACAGCGCCCCCAACCTCGTCAAGCGCATCAATCGCGCTCTTCTGCGCGCCCGACGACAGCCCTGGCAGGTTCGACCGAAGCAGAACAGTTTCACGGCGCTTTGCCGAACGAACGTTTGAACCCGACTCGGTCGGAAGTCTCTGCCTGACAGTGCTACGAAACTGCCGACGTTGTTGACCAGAATATCGAGGCCGTCGAGGCGTTCCATCGCGGCATTGATGACCTTCGCTGCCCTGCACATTGCCACGCTGGTGACGGAGTGATCGTCGAAATCTTTGGTTTCTGGTGTCCGCTCACGGCGCTTCCGGCCTATCGCGGCCCTTTCCTTCTCCACTACCTCGACGCCCTGGTGTACCCCGATATCCCCCCGAACCTTCTGATTGCCGGCGCTGTCGCCGTCTGCATTTTGAATCTATGGATTTACGCCCGGCGTGTCCGTGTTCGACATTCCCTCGGATTAACTCGTTGATGTTCGGGGTGACGGGCGACGTCACAACCGAATCTCGAACAGCACGGAGTTGCTAAAGAGGGCTCCAAGCTGAGCTGAAACAAGCGATGCGGCATCAACGTTCACAACGTTCACGACCGTCACGACTGTTGGCTCGGCCCGTGGACCCAAAACTCTTGGGTCGTTTCTCGATCCCGCCCAAGCAGCAGTCAAGTAGGCCTAAAGGCGATGTTTAATTTCGCCTGAGGATGAGCCTCCGGCAAAGATCATTCGGGTGTCACACAAGGAACTACTTGGCGGCTATGGCGGCGGTAGACCCGGAAATCCTCGTCGGTCGTCAGGATGATGGGATCAGCAAGCGTTTCGGTCATGCGAACCAGGCACGCGTCGGCGAGGCTCATCGGAACGTCTGAATACTTTTCGAGCAG
>WNFD01003982.1_pt1 | contig 18082 bp, 23 predicted proteins | sample 5400491 | NCBI WGS metagenome assembly WNFD01 (sample SAMN13153343, study PRJNA577476) | soil metagenome | isolation source: 120 cm saprolite under Douglas fir tree site 2 hole 2 replicate 2 | place: USA:California | collected 2015-04-18 | reverse complement strand
TGGCTGTGGCGGGAGCGATCCCTTCTCGGGTTTCACCGCCTCGGAAGCCCAGCAGCTCAGGAGCCTGTCTCCGCTCCCGGCTGTGCTTCCTTCGCCAACGAATCAGTATGCTGACAATGCCGCAGCAGCGGCGCTCGGCTAGCGCTTCTTCTTCGAGAAGGCATATTCGGGCCCGCTCGGCGCGAGTGGGGTCAGCGGTGGCCTCGGGAACCTGGGGGAGATGGGCAGGGTATCCTGCGCGAGCTGTCACATGGCTCAAAGCTGGTTCATCGATACGCGTTCTAATCCGAATAATGTTTCATCAGGCGCAAATGGCTTCCAATCGCGGAATACCACCTCTCTCGTGAATGACGTCTTCTACAGCTGGTTCAACACGAACGGCGGCAGGGACACGCAATGGATTGCAGGGACCGCCGTGGAGGGCGCCTCGTCCACAAACGGTACGCGCCTGACGCTCGCGCATCGGATCTTCAACGCTTACCGAGCGGAGTACGACGCCATCTTTACGCCGAGTCTCGATCCTGCGCTCGACCCAAACGCGCCTGACGCGGCGCGCTTTCCGCCTTCGGGCAAACCGAAAGCCCGCCCGACCGATCCGGACGGGCCTTGGGAGATGATGACGCCGGCGGATCAGCTAACCGTCAATCGGATTTTGGTGAACTTCGCCAAGGCAACGGAAGCCTACGAGCGTTTGCTGGTCAGCCGCGGCGCGCAGTTCGACCACTTCGTTGCGGGTGATGCGGGAGCGATCAGCGCCGAGGCAAAGCGCGGGGCCAAGCTCTTCGTCGGCAAGGCCGGATGCATCGCCTGCCATTCGGGACCCGCGTTTAGCGATAACCAGTTCCACAATTTGGGCGTGCCCCAGACCGGCCCGAACGTGCCGGCGCTGGATGAAGGTCGCTTCACCGCCATCCCAGGTCTTTCGACAAACCCGTTCCGCAGCTCGGGTCCGTTCAGCGACAGTCCCGCCGACGGCCAGGCCAAGCTCAGTGGGCTGACACAAAATCCGTCGCAGATCGGCGCGTTTCGCACCCCGGATCTGCGCAACATTGCTCAGACGGCGCCGTACATGCACACGGGCGCCCTCGCGACGCTCAACGACGTCGTGGAGTTTTACAACCAGGGTGGGGGGACGAGCGCCCCTGGCGGAACCAAGGATCCGCTGATCTTGCCGCTCGGGCTCAGTGCCTCGGAAAAGTCGGATCTGGTCAGCTTCTTACAGGCGCTGACGGGCCAGCAGATCGCCGAGGCTTTGCGCCGAGACACGTCCGCGCCTTAATCGTCGAGTCGGCGCGCTCAGCCAATGCTTCGTCAGGGTTGCCGGTATCGAGCGCTCTAGTATAAAGGTCTTCTTAAGCGGGAATAGCTCAGTGGTAGAGCATCGCCTTGCCAAGGCGAGGGTCGAGGGTTCAAATCCCTTTTCCCGCTCATTTGAAAGTCCGGATCTCCCTAGAGTTTTCAGATGCGATTCGGTGTTTCGTCTTCTGGCGCGTTGGCTGGGGGACACCTGGGGGATAAACGAGTCGGTTTTGTCGAGGGCGGCAGGCGCTTCGGGTGCGCTGTACTTCGGCTTGAACCCCGGCGGCCCAATCTTGTTCACCGCTTCACGCAGGTCTTCGACCACGAGGTGGCCATATGTTCCCAGGGTCGTGCGTATATCCTTATGGCGAAGAATTCTCTGAACACGGTGAGGATCTACTCCCGCACGCAGGAGAAGGGTTCCCGCAGAATGCCTCAAGTCGTGGAAGCGCATCGGGCGGTGGATCGCCTTAACCCACAGCTTCATTCCGCAAGCCGGGCAAATGCGGGGCATCGGATCGTTCCTTTTCTCCTCGTGAGGTTTCCCTTGAGCCGCGCACCTTCTGCAAACGTGGAGGTACCCAGCTACAAGCCCAGCATGCGCCATCGCAGTTCGCAGGATCTTCTGAGGGCCCGCCCCTTCCGTGCGCATTGCACCGCTTGGATCCGGGAACACCAACTCGCTCTTCGAGTCGGCAATCGCCTTCTGCAAGTACGGAAGTAGCGGATAGGCGATCGGAATTGCGTCCACATGCCCCCCTTTGGTCGTCGGATGGTCATACGATCTAGTGACCAAGATGATCTTGTTCACCAAGTCCACATCGATCTTTCGCAACCCGAAAAGCTCGCCCTTGCGCATGCCCGTCCAAATCGCGGTTGCAAACAGACATCGCCACTCCAAGGGGACTTGAGCCAACAAGAGCGGAACCTCATCGGCTTGGAGCGTGCTGTATGCTCTCATGGGAACCCTGCGAACCTGAACAGCGTCGAGTGGATTAGGTCCAGTCCATATCCCAGCTCTAATGGCTCTCTTGAAGACCACGTGAAGAACGGAGCGCAATTTGTTGACCGACGCTGGGGCGAGACCGTCACGCTCCATCTCCACCAAGCGCTCTTCAATCTTTCCGGCGGTGACTTTGGGAAGTTCAAGCGACCCGAGTAATCGAGCCATCACATGGCGCTCCAAACGCTTTCGCTCCCTGTACGTCACCGAATTTGGAGGCAATCCGGCCAGCCACGATTCGCACAATTCCCAGAGCTTCGTGTCACAGCGAACCGGTGCCGGCTCCAACCCAAGGCGCTCGCGTTCACATTTGCGCTCAAGTTCCTGGGCAAGTCTTCGTGCTTCAGTCTTGGTTGCAGCCCGAGACACGTGACGGCAGCGAGCGCCATTTCCACCCTTGTAGCTGAGGTACCACTTGCCTTTTTTGAAGAAGACGCTCGCCACTATCCGGTCCTCCTGAGGACCAACGGTCGAACCTGTGTGGCTTTCCACTGCGCGGCAAATGCCCTGATCTCTTCCGGCTCAAAGCGAAGGAGGTAACCTCCGATACGAACGCAAGGGAGAGTTCCGGCTTCAGCGTGGTGATACACCCACGATCTGCTGACCCTCAGAAATTTCGACACCTCTTTCCACGTCCACAACGATTCAGCCAACGACGGCTCTTCTAAACTAAAAAACTGCTCATGACTCTCTCCTTTGACTGACATTACAAGAGATATCGTACCATGGCTTGCTAAGCCTTGTCAAGGCGTTGTATTTATATCAAGAATAGGGGATTGGACTTCTTAGAGGTAAATGTCGATGCCGCCTAAATTGTTTGTATTTATATCCAAATGATCAAGCAATCGAAAGCAGATTCCTTGAAGGAATCGAAGCGCCCGCGAGGTAGGCCAAGGGCAAAAGACCCTGCCAAGACATATGCGGGCAAGAGCTATGTCGTGACCACCTTCCGGCTCAGCAAACAGGCGGTGGCCCAGGCTAACGTGATCGCGGACGCCTTAGGCCTCTCCACGAGAACCGCGGCCGTTCAATTCGCGATCAACCAATGCTGGAAAGCCCTGCCGATGCTGTCGAGCATGAGCGGAGACGAGATCAAGACGGCGTTCCAGCGGCACCTAGAAGATCTAGGTGGCACCGAGCCGTAGGACCGCCTTGGCATAGGCAATCAGCCGTTTGCTGTGAACGACGTGGGCTCCCGTGCCTGCCGTCTCCGGTGGGCACGTCCTTCGAGATCTACTCTCCGCATCTTTCAGGACGGATATTCCGCTCACGCTGCTGTCTCTCATCACTTGAGGGCGCGCTGCGAATGGCCACAACCGTCCGGTTCCGGCCAGGCTCTCCAGGCGTGTCGGGCGGCGCGACAACAGGTGCTTCTCAGAGCGAGGTCACGATAACGGTTTCGGCCACCGCTGAGAGGATGTTGTGGAGAAGCTGAAGAGCTTGGTCTAGAGTGGGCCGGCGCGCTTTGGTTTATGTGTCACGCCGTCGGGTATTCACCGGGGGGGCTACGATGTTGACGACGTGCCCTGAGTGTTCAAAGCAGATCTCGGACCAGGCGAGAGCGTGTCCACACTGCGGCTGCCCCGCACCAGCACAGGGTACGCCCGCTGCTGAGCAAGTAACCCTTCCCTCTACGCCCACTGCGCGCCCCACAGTGCGCGGCCCAGCCACATTCTCCACCCAGCGGAAACCAGTTGTCGGGATCGTCGTTGGTGGCGTGCTCTCGGTGATAACACTCACCTGGTCGAGCTACTTACTCATCACTTCGCTCAGCCAGAATCCTTCTGATCTCCAGCGCGAGTTGTGGAGCCGCTTTCCTTTGTTGCAGTTGCTCTCATTCAGCTCGCAGTCGGTGTCGGTACTTGGCGCTGGCATTCTCCTGATCGGAATTATCCTTGCTCAGTTAATGCATCCGAACGGGGCAAAGACCGTGCGCGTTGCATCGTGGGCCCTCCTTGGATACTCCCTGTTGAGTGCCCTTGGACTCCTCGCAATCTACACCGGTTCCGACAACTGGGTGGATCTGCCAGCGCCGGTGCGAGGTGGCCTTATTGGTGGGGCCATCGGAACGGGGCTCGGCAGTGCCGCTCAGTATGCAGTGATCCTCTTCCTGTTCCGGCTGCCCGCCATTCCCTCGCGTCAAGGATCGCCTTCATGACCTGGCGTCTTAATTTCCGTCCCTGAAGCTTCCTGATCTCGCCCGCGATCTCTTCAAATAGCTTCTTGGAATAGGCGAGACCAGCGAGCCGAATCCGTCCACTGCGCAAAAGCTCTTCGTCCTTCCGATCCAGCACGGCTTTCACATTCGCAAGCGCCTTTTGTGCGCCTTCAAGTGAACCCTTTCGTCAAAGCCTCTTTCCCAAGCAGCTCTCAGAGGGTTCTTGCCTTCGCCTTCCATTTCCACTGACGCTCTACAGCAGCGTTCTGACTCCGTAGGCTTCAGCGGAGTAGGTGCTTACCGGGCGGCTGCCTGGTCAGGTCGTACGCATTGATTTGGTACATTCTTCACGTCCATGTGCCTTTTGCATTTGGGGCAAGGAAGTACGATCGTCACAAATCGAGTGACCTGAACGAGAGGCGCACCCGCCGTAAGCAGCGGCGGTACCGGAAAGTTGTTGTCCGGTGGTTCCCGCATGGGGCGGTTACTGCACTGGCCGCACATCAAGTCAAGGTCTCACAATCTGTCCCGAGACGCGGCGCGCATCGCTTCCCGAATACCAATCCAGATCCGCCCGGTGGTTGTCAGATCAAGACGCTATACGGCTAAATTGGATTCGTGCGCGCGGCTTCCGGCAATCCGCCGACCGCGCAAGGATGCAGTAAGGAGAAGCATAGTGAAGAAGCACCTAATTCGGGGCAAGAATGGCGACTACTTGCTCTCAGAAATCATCGAGTGCGACGGCACGTTTCAGGCAAGTGCCATCGTGATTCAGTGGCCAAGCATCACCAGGACGATCGAAGTTTGCGGTAGCAGCAAAGAGGATGCCGAAGGCCGGCGTTTCGCGAAAATCCAGCAGGTTGACGGGGCCTAGGGCGTTTGGATGTACTTCCACCTTGGGACCGGATCGCCGTAATTCACCTTGGAGCAAAAATGGAAAGGCGAGAAGCAGAAGACATTAAAGTGCGGGGCAAAGCGGCCATTGACATGATCTCCCAGCAACCACCGAGAGAGCACGGCCGGTTAAAAGCGAAACTCCACTTCGCGATCACGGGAAAGCACGGCGGCCGGTTCGACACGTTCGATGACGCGACCAATGCTTGGTGCGATCGGGTTGAAGAGCTTTACCGCCAAGCAAACGGCGAGGGTTCCGAGAACCGCCGCTTCGCTGAAACTCAGATGGAAGGCATCGTTATGGTTCTGGAAGGCATCGCGCAGAACCCTCACTTCCTCGAGCCGGTTGCGGTCCGCTAATAGGACGGCGGGGGAGTCAGAGCGTCGTGGACAAGTGGTATCCGCTCGACATGCGCGGGAACAAGGAAAAGGAGCAGGCTTACGACGCTCTGCACGATGGTGTTCCAGCCCATCTCCGCGAATACTTAACTCGCTGGATGCGCGCGGTGCTGAGGGATCATTACGAGCGTGAAATACGCGGTGAACGCCTACTGGAACTCGAGCGCAACCTGCGTATCGCATTGGACTGGTCCCGGGAGAACCACAGTGGGCTTGATTCAGTACTCGAGCTAGCTCTGAAGAAGCCCGACCTCTTTCTTAGCGCCATCGACTACGCTCTCCAACACTGGCCCATTGAGGAGTTTGTAGAAGAACTGAACCAGGCGCTCCAAGACGGAGCCTCCGTGTGGAAGGTACATTCGGACCGGACCGGATACGGGCTCATTCGTCGGATGGATGAGTCGGTTCAAGACGCGGTAGATCGCACCATCGCTAGGAGCGGCCGGGCAGGTGAGCACCTCCGGAATGCCCTCATTGCTGTATATGGACGAAACCCCGACGCCAGCACGGGGTATCGAGAAAGCGTTCGAGCCGTTGAGGTTGCGTCAATTGCGGTGATCTCACCGAACGACAAGAAAGCCACCCTCGGCACGGTAATCGGGGCTCTCAAGGCGGATGTAACGGGCGCCAAGCGGTTTAAGTCGACTCTGGGGGCCGATACCAAGGTTGAGCCGGTGGACGTCCTTCGCCAAATGAACGAACTCCTATGGACCAATCAAATCGATCGACATGGGACGATTGACGAAAACGTTCCCCTAACTGTTTCCCCTCCCGAGGCTGAATCGGCGTTTCACCTTGCCTGCACTCTCGTGCATTGGTTCACGACCGCGAAAGTGACCAAAACCTGAGTGGCGAACGGTGAATGATCGTAGCAGGGAGGCGATCCGCCGCGCCGTCGTCCTTCTCCACATTGTCGATCGAGGCGATCTGATCTGGATTCCGCCGCTCGTTCAGCGGATCAAGGTCGAGGCGTACACCAGGGATCACGGTTTCGAGCTGGTCGAGATCCTCTCCGATGGCTTCGAGAACTCAGAAGACCCAGCCTTCTTCAACGAAGGCTTTCAAATGCTAGAGGATGGCGAGGCGGAGATCCTTTTAGCGCTCAAGCTCGTGGACGGGCGCTTGATGCCGTAGGATCCGAGAGCGGGTTGATTCGCCGGGTTTCGTCGCGTTCGCAACTGTGGCTGCTAAGGTTGGAACGGGAAACCTATGCCTCCGCGCTACCGGAAAGTTCGCGTACGCGAGCTTTTGCGGCTGCGCCCACCGCCGAACTGATCAGTCTCGAAAGCTGCTGCTCCTGCCCCGTCAATCCAAGTACTGCAAGCGTTAGAGATTCATCGGATACTAGTTGGTCGAAACTCTCTTGTGATTCCCAGGCCGCCGTTCCCTTCATGGTGTATGCGTGCACAACCTTTGCAATCAAGTCCAGGCTGTAAACGTCACGAACGCATGCCCGAATCTTCTCTTCCAACCCTGGTGCACCTCCGTACTTTGCAACCCAGTGTGCAGTCACTTGGGCAAATAGCGGAAAGTCGCCATTGATCTGAACGATGTGTTTTGTCGAGTTATAGCGAGCTGCTCGACCGTCTAAGTCGCCCTCTGCCCTTTTGCCGTTGGCAGTCGTAATCCACTCACAGTCAGGAGGATCCATCTTAGGGTTTATCTTCGAGGCCGGAACGGTTCCCTGAGGATTTCGCGACTGATTTGTGCCCCTACGCCCTCCTGCGCCTCCATGATCGCCCTCACCCGATGTAGCTCGCTTATTCCCTAGCTTCCGCGTGGCCCCGCCAATTAGATTCGCGGCAACTCGAAACACCCCACTCAGGCTGCGCCGAAATTCTGGCGAACGAAGACGAGGCCAGAGCTCCTTCAACCGTTCCTTGAGGTTGATCGCGGGCTCTGAATCTGCGGCTATCGCATCGGCACAGAGTTTTCGAATGGGATCAGGCATCACAGCGTTAAACTCTTCGCCCCATCTTTGCCAAGGGAGCCTTCTATCCGCGGAGCCCGAATCGACAAGCGTTCTCCTTGAGTTATCTGGGTGAACTCCTCCCAACCGACCCTTTTTCCATCGGTCAGGTTCAACTATGATAGTAATTCGTCGATATGCCTTAGGATAGAGAATACCGAACCGCTGGTACCTCCACCGTCCGTCCGCTCCTGCCGTCATTTCGTATAGTTCGTTATCACAGAGCACGGCGATGTAGTTGGAATCCTCTGCATACCCGTGAATACTCGTTAAACCTTCCTTGGCGATCCACCAATGAACAACTGCACCTGTCACTTTGACAGAGCCGTTGTCCGCCGAGCGCTCATCTAGGTAGTACTTCGCACCGTAAATGCGGCGGTCCTTACCGCCCTTTTCTGTGGCGGTTGTTCGTTCAGTAGGCCAGCTAGATTTCTGGTCTGACTGAAAGGCGTATGCCCTCAAGTCGACGTGCTTGGGGATTTCGTAAAAACGTACGTTGAGCGCGCGAGCGTGCATGTTGGTAAAGAATTTCTTGTCTGGACCTAGATAGGTGTCCTCTGTTTCGGAAGCCCCTTTTCCGAGCAGAATGGTTCCATTTTGCTGCGCTCCGAGGTAGAAATTTCGATAGTCTTCCGGTGCCGGCGCAAAGTCGATGAGCGCGCCCGTTGGTTTGTCGTTGTCATCGAGTTCTACCCATTTGTGCAGGCCGTAGTTGCCTTCTGGCGTTCTGATGATCTTCACCATGGCGCCGACTGCATCAACCCAACTCATTACAATTAGCCCTAAAGGGTTCCACGGCAGCATGCTGATTTTTGCCCCAATCCCGTAACTATCAGCATCATCCGGAACGTCTTTGGGTCCACTCGATGAGAGCTGATTGAAATAAGTCACAAGTTCTTCACCGGTCATTCCTCGCCCGTTATCACAGACAAGATATCTATAAGTGGGTTCTTTTCCAGCCCTCACACAGTCTTGTATGTAAATCCAATCAGGCTGAATGCTGATGCTTGACGCACCTGCCTCAAGAGAATTCTTTACAATTTCTCTATCGAATTGAAATGGAAGCGCGTCGCGGTAGGCCCGATCAACCAATCGACCTGTATCTACAATTCCCATTGGGGCGATGCGCCTTGTCATCTCACTTGGTCGCAAGCCTTCGATTGAATCAGTAAAGTAGTCTGGTACCGTTCCAGGTTCGGTATTTTTTGTGCTCATTTCTCTTCCCTTGCGGCCGTGATGCAGAAATTCCTATACATCGAGAACTCGTTTAGCTTCGTCCCGTATTCGAGCCAGGGCTTTAGCCACGGGGCTGTGATTGGCATAGCCAAGGCTCTTCGCTATCTCCGACTGAGTTGAACCACTTCTCAGCAGTACGAGAACTTGCCTTTGCTTTTGGTTAAGCAGCGCAAGGAAATCTTCCCAGAAGATGTTCTCGTGAACCTCGGTTTCAGCGCCATGAACTGGAGTCGTTTCATCTAGTTCGACAAACGTGACACGTACTTTTGACCGCTTTCGATGCAGCCTCCGTTCGAAGTCCTCTTTAGCCGTACTCCACCGATCTGAAAAATCGTCTTCCACTGCATGGCTCTGCAAAGCATCGAGAATGGATCGAAGGCGCCCTCCTTTATCCGCTTCTTCGACGAGAAGCTTAGTAACATCCATAGCCTCTGCCTCTCCCAGCCAAATCGTTCCGCCTTTCAGAGGTGGTTCTACCGAGCACCCCTCCATTGGACCGCCGCGCGCTAAAGCCAAATCGTCTAGATTCTCTGGGTTGACTGTGGTGCGTGGCACGTCCGCCCGTAGCCGTTGGACGATCCGATCCAGATAAGGCAGCCAAAAATCGACCTTATGTGCGAGGACCCGAATTGACTGGTTCGACCCAAAGGCGGACATTGGACAGCGCGGCCGGGGCACGAGAAAGGACCACAAGTGCTTAGCCGCCGCGGATGCCAGCCTCTTCTCATAATTTGGGGGAAGAAATCGCTGCATGGTTTCATCGCCTGCGGGCCACAGTCCCCGCTTCAGAAGCGGTAATCCTTCGTTCTGGAGAACTCGGGCTGGAAGTAGATGGTATAGGGCGGCAGCCTCCGCATAAGTGCCGGCGTGATCGGCGGGCACCAGACAAAAATTCCGGTCTGGGTAGCGCGAGAGCCAGTGCAAACGACGTGGCAATTGTTGAAAAAAAAGGCTTGGCGAAGTGACCCTGCCTCCCACGCCATGTTCCATCTTCCACATTGACCCACGCGCGCAAGGGATAGGGATAGCCGGCCGGGCTCATCCGAGGACTCTTCCTCGAAGGCGTGCAATGGAACCCGGACATATTCGGTTAGAGGCATCTCCTCGGTGACTACCGGCAGGAATCGGAAGAGGAAGGCACCGGAGAGTGTGTAAAGCTCGGGGTAGCTATCGGGTCTCGCTTCACTCCCTGAAGCAAACGGGCTGAGTCCAAAATCCGGTCCTTGCATTGCGTGCTCCTTCCCACTTTGCTTCCGATACGGCAAACGCAACGGATGTTGTTCCGAGACATTTACTTATCTTTAGTGATGGGGCATTTAGCTGTGGTTATGGCTTGCCCGAAGGGTGGGACCGCTACAGATCGGCGCCTGGTCTTGGGTCTTAAATCTTCGAAACCCTCCGGCGAGCTTACGGCGCTCTCTGCCGGATGGCGGATTCGAGCTTCTTCGCCAAGAGGCTCAAGAAGGCGATGTACTCAAGGGCAAACTCTGCGGAGTCAGCGTCCAAATCGTGCGCGCGAGGGTTTCGAAGGGCCATCACTGCACCCTCAAAGAGGTGCATCATTCCCTCTTGCTCGTCGAAATCTGTTTGATCCGCTAGCGGGTTGAACGCAAGGATCGGCTTCTTCAGTGAGAACACGCTCCGCATTAAGGGCGCCCCATCAAGACCATGCTGCCCCGATTTTTCCTTGACGTAATTGACCAATGCAATCGAGGCATTCAGAACCGCTTCGCGATAGTGGCCATCTTTGTAGGTATCCACGCACGCGGATCCGATTCGGGAGTGAAGATCGAGCCCCATGAACGCCGAGCGCACTCGGGAGGTCGGGTCTTCTTGATGCTCGGCCCGCTTCTCCTCAAGAACAGCGATCAGACCTTCGAGCATTTTGACCGTCTGCCGACAGCCCTCCATAACGCCTTGCTGTAGCTCGTGGTCATCCATGCCAACGAACATCGAACCGTGCCAGATCGTGTGATGCTCGTGGCTTCGGTATTCGGGAGAATTTGAACCAAAAATTTCGAGAATCGTCGTGCGGATGGCTTCCTGCACCGTGCGGATGCGCTGATCGTCGTGAGGGACGTTCTCCTTTTCCAACGTCGTCACGTTTTCGATCCGCCGTTTTAGCTTGGCGATGCCCTTCGCAGCTTCATCCGGGGTGAGCTGCTTTATCTCCGGCGGAGGAGGCGGTTTATATTGGCGAGGACTCGTAAGTTCCTCCTAGCCCGAGGGAACTACAATCATCGCCCAAAAACCGGACACGCGGGAGTCAATTATCCGAGGCGGGGAGCTGTACCGTTAAGTCTTGGTCCATCTTCAAGGCACTGGATGCCCGTACGCAAGTCGCGCAGGCGGGAACTGGAGGTTTGCCGAGTCGCCGGTAAAGGAGGCGACTATGCCAGCGTTGAACACAAGGTACAGCCAGAAGCCGTCGTGCGGGTTGTCTTCCCTCATCAAAGGCTTGAAAGAAAACTCGTTGCCTAAGGCGAGGGCGCCACGGGCGAGCTTGAACAATCTCTCCGAAACGGGGGTCGCATGCCTCTCCTGGAGAAACACCGAGCGCACGGGCACTTCCTGCGGCATCAGTCGCTCGACGAGTTTGTAGAACAGGCCGCGAGTCACGCCCCGGAACACTGCCTCTACATCTTCGCTCTCCGGTAGCTCGATCATCCGGGACGGTACGAACAGACCGCCGCCGGGAGTCTTGTAATAGCCTGCATATATTTCCCGCGGCCGTTGCTGCCGACTCCGGATAGCCTTCTTGAAAACGGCGCTGTGGGCGGTGGGATCGTGGGAAAACATGCGGACGAGCGCATTTCGGATCCGTTCTTCCGGTGGGCCGAGAGCGCGGTTGCACGCTTCGTGCGCAGGCAAAGTTGGAAGATCGGGCAGCGGTGGCGTGCCAAACCACCTTCGCGGGATGACGTGGCTCTTGGTCGCTGGATTCGATTCCGAGAGTGCCTCTCCACAGAAGTAGCACTCCGTCGGATCCGGCGAACTGCCCTTCGCGACAGGCATGACGGAATTGTACTCGGCCGTCCGTCGTAGAGCCGTAGAAAGAGGTTTCTGTGCCCGACTTGAACAGGAAGCGCCATCTTCACGGCTTTCCCTCTACGAGTTGCCGGGGACTCGCTACTTGGTTCTCTTGCTTTTCTGAAGGCTATCAAGCGCCCTCGTGAAATCCTTCTGGACTTGCGAATGCCTGGCCACCTCGTGAACCAACGTAGTCAGGGCGAGCCTGAGGCTCTCCGCCAAGTCAAGACACTCATCGTCAGATTTGCTGTGAATTCCCTCGCTAAGAACGTCGTGGATCAAAGCTAACGGGTTCTGGCCCGCGGGCCGGAGCGTAGCGGGCAACAGATCCTTCACAATCTTGATCTTCTCGTCGGCGACATGGCTTTGCCTTACCTGTTCCAACGCATCCAGGTACGCTTTTTCTCCTGGGGGTAGCACTTTTGCTATCTGTTCAAGCAGGCTCCCGATGTTGTTTTCAACGATGCGCCGGTAATACGCGTACGCACCGATCCCGAAACCCTGCTCCTCCGATATGCGTCCTTTCGTGAAATATGGAGCTTCGGAGCCGAGCGCGGTCTTCAATTCCTTGGGGATCTGAATCTCGGGCGGCGGCGAACGCCCCGATTTCAGGACACGCTTGTTTGTCGCCCCCGTTATGAGGAAAGTCACCCGGAAGGACTCGCACCCGACGCATTCGTACTGGAATGTGTAAGCTTCGTCCGCTTCGACAACTTCGCGTGTGTCTATCCCTTCCAACCCAACCCTTCTTGTCAGTGCGCGAGCAAACTGGAAGGTCCGCTCATTCCCTCCGCACGTCGAGCATGGCAATTGCGGTCGAGCTTGAGCGAAGTCGTCAACCAAAGGTGGCTCGTCCAGCTCGCACTTTTTGTAGAGTGGCGCACTCTGTAGGAAGTCTTCAATCGTCATTGGGTCTCGACCGACGCTGTACCCGGCTCGGGAGCTATCGTCCAGCGCTCGCCTGCGAACTGCCTCCCGGGCTCGGTGCCGCAGTCTGGACACTTGATGAGTGCCAAGCGCCCCCCTGGATCAGGCTATTTTAGCGACTTTACTCTGGCCAAGGTGTAGTGCGAACCCTTTCCATTCCTTTGCTTCCATTCGATTGAGTTCCGCCTGGAATTTGGAGGGTGTGATGAAGGGACCCGACATGAGAAGCACGGCATAGAAGTGCTTCCAGTCCTTAGAACCGCGGTAACCGGCGATGTCAGCGGCGAACTCTTCTATGCATCGCTTCACATCCTCAGCCGAGCGGGCGAATTTGAGCTCAAGCGCGATGCCGTGTTTTCGCACGCCACCGTCCGCCCGGAATCCCTTGATCAGGCCCCCGATCTCAGGCTTTGACTGGTATTCGCCAGAGAAAAGCAACTCCATTGCCTGGTCCACTAGAGTTTGTAGGTCTGCTTCACTGTTGATGACCTTCCCTTGCTTATCGATGATGTGTGGAATGCTTGCGAAGAATTCCTCGGTTCGTCGGATAGCGTCTTCCTCTGCTTGTGTCAGCCCAGTACCCGCGATGGCCTTAAGACTATCGACCGCATCGCGCAGCAGACTCAGCGCCGGACTGTGTAAAGCTTCCATCTGCACCAACCACTCCGTTTGCCCAAACGAGAGCCCCGCCAAGGCTTCCAAGAGAGATCGACGCGAGTCGTCAAGGTTTGCGGCCTCCAAGACGGTGGCCAGCACTCTAGCGAGTCGCTCGGCGCGGGCAGCCATGTGCTTGCTGAACCACTCCTTCTCTATCTTCGCTATCTCGGCGTATGCGGCATCCTCTTCGTCGTAATGAACTTCGTGCTCCGACCGAAGATTGCTCTCAAGCCCAGAAAGATCCTCATATGCGTCTCGGAGCTCAACCTCCAACGTAGGGAGGGCGTTCCGGAGAATGGTGAGATCGGCGGTTGCCATAGGTCACGCCCAGTCCACTGTGAGCCTACGCAGGATAGCGACCCAGGAAGTCACGCACGCCCCGAAGCTGTAAATCGACCTGAGCATGATCGTATTTCTTATACTCGCCGTGCGCGGCGGCGTTGCGGATCGCAAGCCAGGCAGTGACGTTCTTTTGGTCGATCTTCGAGTAGATGTTCGCGCCCGCGAGATCACTGTTGAGCTGATCCGCTTTCTTTGGCTTGTTGTTTAGGGTTGTGGGTATGCCGGATTTCGCCGCTAGTTTCCGGAGGTGTTCTTCCAAAACAGAGCCGACGATCACAGCGGCGGCATCTTTCCAGCCCTCGGATAGCAGGTACTCCGCGCCTTCAAGGAAGTCGGAGAACAGATCAGCGTGAATCAGCTCGGTAAACGACACCAAACGCCCTGCCTCAATGTCTTGTCGTAAAGCAGTTAGAATCCCCACAAGGAAATGAAGATCATAGGGATGTGAGAATCCGTATATCTTGCGACTCTCCTCCACGTGCGATCGGTAAGTACTTCCGGGCAAGCTAAATCGCTCGATGCAAGCTAGGACCTGAGTTGTTTTCTGCGCAATTTCTGCGTTCGTAGTCGGATACGGGACGCTTAGGACATCATCGATTTGTTTCAATACCGCCGCGACATCAAAAGGCATGGTCACTCCGAAGACTCCAAGCGCTCTTTCAGCCGGGAATCGATTGTGAACGACCACCATCTCTTATCGTTGAACTGCAGGGCTGTGAACCAAGAAAATAGACCAGGGCGATCCCGATTTCCGAGACCGCCCCGAAGTTCAACGCCCTCATTTCGGAATCTAGTTCGAGATCAGAGCTCTAATCTGCATCAGCGCGCCATCGAAAAAGCCTTTCGGTAACGGTCGAGTGCCGAACAAGCTGTCCGCCTGATCCTGCAGTGCATCGAGGGCTTTAATCGCGTCCTGAGTTTTCGTCTTCATTTGCTTCCGTCCTTTCGTTGGTGGGTTACTACACTCATCGAGATCGTTTCTTTGCGCCGTGCTCCGCCATGGATCCGCCCGGTATTCCGGCATCGTCGAGCGCCCTAGTGAGAAGAATTCGAACGGCCGCGGCCGTGCTGATCGTTAAGCCCGGGTTCTGTGCCTCAACCTGCTTGGCGTATTGGGCCACGCGCTGAAGCAATCCGGGCTCAAGCCGAAACGCGGTCAGCTTGGTCTTAGGCACACCGCGCCTCGCGCAAGAGTCGAGAGACCTGGAACGGAGCGAACGATTTACCGGAGCGAGTGCTAAGCCCGCGGGCGTGGAGTCGAGCTCCAATTGAGCGCAGTGATAATCCCGCGGCTTTCAATGCCCGCGCCTCGGTCAATACGGCTTGCTCTGCCGGATTCGGCTCGATGTGCTCGCCGTCCGCTGCCAATCTGAAGCCGAAAGGAACGGATCCGCCAATGTATTCGCCCTGACTGGCCTTGTGTCGAAGCGCTGCAGCAGTCCTTTCAGCGATTGCTTCCCGCTCCCATTGGCTGACCGATCCGAGAACGTTCAAAACCAGCCGGCCCGCGGCGGATCTCGTATCGATCTGCTCTCCCACCGAAAGCAGCGCCCACTTGTCTTTCGCGAAATACTCTTCGACCAGCCGTCTGAGGTCTGGGACCGAACGGGTCAACCGGTCGAGCTTTGCCACTAAAAAAGCCTCCGCCTGCCCCGTCCTGAGTATTTCGAGGGCTCGCTGTAGTTCGGGACGGTCCAACGTCTTCGCGCTCACGCCAGCGTCGATTACGACCTCTACGAGCTCAAGATCGTAAAGCTGCGCGTAGGCTTCAACCTTCGCGCGCTGGGCATCGAGGGCTGACCCCTTTGTCTGCCTGCTTTTCGGTGCTCACTCGGAGATACGCCACTGCGCGAGTCTTCATGTCCGGGGAGCGTAGGGCGGCTGTATAACGCCTGTCAATCAATCAGCCGCAAACCGTGTGCGACCGTCGAACACCGGGTTAGAAACTACCCGTCGAATCCGTCACGGCGCGGTCCCGCTGTTAAGGCTGGGTGAAGAAAGAGAGCACTAAACCCTCCAGCTGATGCTCAATGGGCGTTAGCTCCCCACGCTCAACCAGAGAGGGTGTCGGGAGCACGTTGCTGCCGCCGCTCGCGAGCCGCCTTCGCTTCCCATCCAGGCTCTCGCGTATGCCGACTCAGCGCCCACTTCCAATGCCGGAGCGTTGTTTCCTTGACGCCGATCTCCGCCGCGAACTCCGCGCCAGAGCGATCTCCAGCCGTACCGACGGTGCTCGATGAACGGATACTCTACTGACCGCAGTATTTGGCCGATGCGCTCCAGGAAATCCCTCTGACGCGGCGATACGGCTGTGTAATGGCCGTTTAACCGCTCTCTCCACCACTCCAGATAGATCGCCTGCTCATACACCCAACGGGGCGAGTTTCTAGCCGCTGAATCGGCCAGGTAGCGACGGATCCGCTCCTTGTTGAGGTGAATCCGGGGTCTGCGGTGCTGCTGGGGGAATCGCACCCCAATTTAGACCGATTTTATGCAAATCTTTATACGCCACGGCTGGTTTGCGGGTCAGCGGAGATCAGGGGCGCGGATTACGCAACGTCGGACCTATCGGCTAGCCTGCCCTGTTCCTGGGAAGACGGCTTCTTCAAACGTGGCAAGTCCGGTGAACATTGACGCTGCAGGGGTACTAAAGACGAGCTGGGAGGCACTCAAGGAGGGCCTCGAATCTTGGAAGCCGTGGACGTTCTTGCTTTTGGGATCGTTTCTCCTCCTTGGCGTGCCGAAAGTAGCGGCTGACTTTCTTGGGATTGCCGACCTCAGTCGGCACATCCAACCCTGGCCGGGAGTGGCCGTCATTGTGTCGATCGCAGGATTGGGCGTCGCATTACTCGGGAAACTTACAGCGCACCTGCAACAAAAGAAAAAAGCGAAGTTGCAGCGCGCTTCGCTCCGCTCCCTCTCTCCTGGCGAAAAGAAGTTTCTCGGCGGCTACATCGCCTGCCAGACAAAGACACAAAATTCCCTTGTGCATGATGGGGTCGCATTTGGTCTGGCAGCACGCGGCATTCTATTCCAACCCACACAACACAAACTATACGATACAGTCGCTTTCAACCTTTCTGAGTGGGCGTGGGAAGAATTGCAGAAGAATCCGGAGTTACTGAAATGACTGGACGGATAAGATGCAAAGAGATGTATTTGAGACAGCTCGCATCCCACCCAACGACTCCTTAAGGCGCGCCCGGGCACCGAACATCCTGGACATAATGGTTCCAGTCTTTAAGCGTAAAAATCCTCGAAATATCGTTGAACGGGCATTCGCAATAGCTCGCCATTAGGATCAGGAGTCTCTGATCTCGGGGGAGCTGTCTGACCGCTGCGCGTAACTGGTCGAGCTTTTTCCTGATGTAATAGCAATTCCTCTGGATTCGGAGTGTTGTCGCCTGGCAGCAGCTCTAAGGGTTCGTCGGATTGTTCGACCTGATGCTTAGCTATGTGATCCAATGCGGTATTCTTCGAGATAATCCAAATCCAAGGTGCTCAAAACGGAACGTCCCTTAAAGCTAGGCAATCCCGATCGGACTTTCATCCAGATTTCTTGCAATAACTCCTCGGTGACTGCTGGCTGGTGGACGATTCCTTGGATTAACACGTATCTGGTGTTGGTTGGAACGGATTAGCTCGGCAAATGCGTCTGGATCCTGGATGCATCGCCGGGCCAACTTCAAGTCTTCACGATAACGCTTTACCATATCAGGCAACCGCGCGTTGTGTGTTTTCCTCCGGCGCGCTCGGTGGAGTGACGGGTCGTTGGTATGCCTGACCGCGAAGGTAATGCCGTTTACTGTTATTAGGTCCCGTGTTGGCTACTTTCTCCATCCACACAGCCGGAGGTGTGTCACGCAGCCCTTCGGTAGTCGTGATGCATGCCATTGAGGACTGGTAGTGCCATGACACGACCGTTTGACTCGGGCATTCGAGGCACGGGCTGTTCCTGCCGGAGGCCCTGGTGTGGCCGAGCCTCGTTATAGAAGCGGGCGTACGCCGCGACGAGGCGCAGAAGATGGTCCTCGCCAAGCACGAGGACATGGTCGAGCAATTCGCGCCGGAGAGTGCCGACAAAGCGCTCGGCGAAGGCGTTCATGTTCGGGGTCCGGACCGCGGTGCGGACGACCTTGGTGCCGACGGCTTCGAACAGCCGCGCGAA
>WNFD01004108.1_pt1 | contig 18087 bp, 20 predicted proteins | sample 5400491 | NCBI WGS metagenome assembly WNFD01 (sample SAMN13153343, study PRJNA577476) | soil metagenome | isolation source: 120 cm saprolite under Douglas fir tree site 2 hole 2 replicate 2 | place: USA:California | collected 2015-04-18 | reverse complement strand
GGCACCGCCCGCCGCACCCCTAGCATCACAAGCACCAGACAAGACCAGGCCCCGCCGGCCACCCCGGCGGGGCCTGACTCAGTTCAGCAAGCCGCTAAAACCTGCACCGCCGTCAAGGTCCTCACAGGGCAACTGGTTCGTGTAGGCCTGCTGGGAAAGCGGGTGGTCCGGGCCGAGGATCAGCGGGGAGTTCGTGCTTTCCGCCGCCTGCTTCTGCGCGGCCAGCTGCGAACCTGGCGTGGCGTAGAGCACGTGGACCGACGCGTTTCCGCTGCCACGAGGGCTCACGGGTGCCACCGCGGCGGGATTGCCCTGCTGGTCAGTGACCCAGAGCTGGAAGTCGTCATACTTGAAGAGCTGGATGTCCACGACCGGGGTGGGATAGTGATGCACCCCGGCGGGATCCTGGCCCGCGGCCGGGGCAGCACCCTGTGCGCCGCCTTGCGGCTGGCCCGCGGCTGGTGCGCCGCCTTGTGGCAGCACGCCGGTGTGGAAAGTAGGCTGCAGCGGCACCCCGGCGTTGAAAATCGAGTCTGTCCACCGGGCCACCCCGGCGGCGTCCTGGATGGGCGTCTCCAGGAGGCCACCGGGATCGAGCTCCTGCTTGATCTGCGGCGCGAGCAGGTCATACAGCCGCTTGGCGTTCTGCCGCAGCAGGTCTACTTTGGCCGGATCAGCGCAAAACTGGGCTGACCATTCGATTCCCACCAGATTGCGGACCAGGAACCAGCCCTGGGCATCTTTTAGCCACAGGGCGCCGCCATGATGATCCTGGAACGGCGCCGCCCCGTAGACCAGCCCGGTCGCCCCGGCCGCCATCTGGTTCATCTTGTTGCGCGCCGCCACGTACTCGGGCGAGTCCGCCCGCGTCGGGTGGTGAGCAACGTTGATGGTCCACGGATGCCCCTCGGACTCTGAGTGAACGGGTTCGGTACTGCTCATCGGGCTTCCCCTCCCTAGTCAGGACTTGCGCAGCGTGGCGACCGTGATGTGCGGCCAGCTCAGGCCGTTGAAGTTCAGCAGCACGGTCTGTGCGTACTGCAGCTGGGTGGGGGCCGACTGGCCCTGGAGCGTCTCCAGCCAGAACGTGGCGTTAACGCTCGCCGCGACCGCGTTCGGGCCGTCAGCGCCGCCCTTCAGGAAGGCGGTATTCGCGGTTCCGCCGCCGGGAACCGGGGTGTCGCTCGAGGTCACGTGCAGCGTGGTCGTGGTGGTGATGTGCTGGCCCGCGATCGCCGCGCGCAGGATGCTGTTGGGGTTATTGACCATGGCCTGCGTGACGCCGGTTAGTCCGGCGCCGGAGGTCCGGAACTGGGTCTGGTTGGTCAGGGTCTGCTCGGGGAAGTCGAACTCGGGTGTCGGCTGGCCCTTGGTGAACGGCTTGATGCTGGTGTTCGGGATGTTCGGGGCGGCGGCCGCCGTGGTGGCGGTGCCCTGGGCGACAATCGTCGTGCCGTGCGGGATGGAGGCCAGCCGGGCCACGGTGGGGACCACGTTGGGATCGCTAGTCTTCGGCACCGCCACCCACAGGCCCGGCTCGATGTGCAGCCCGGCGTTAAGGTTCGCGTCGGAGATCTGCTGCAGGTAGGTCAGGCCGAACATGTTGATGTCGGGCTGCAGCAGGCCGCGGTTTGGTATCGGTCCGTTAATCGGCGCGAAGTCGAGTTGCTCACTGGTCACGTTGAGCTCGAGAAAGCGGTCCTGCCCCGGCGTGTGGTTGGGCCGCCAGATCACGTTGAAGCCGCGGCCGGTCCACTTCCCCGCGAGCCCGGCGAGCGGGCCCAGCGGGCTGGCCACCTCCGGAAACGGAAGTTGAACCGGAGTCTGTACCGCAGGCAGCGGCTGGAAAGAAAAATCTGCCGCCAGTTCCATAGTCCCCCCAGCTGAGCTAAAACCTAAAAGCCGCGTTTTATATCCGTAACTTGCGGCACGGCAGCACACACTTTGGCCCGCGGCCAGGGCCTTGTCAAGTACCGCCGGCGCCGGTCGGGCACCGACGGGAAACCCGCTCTTGACAAGCCAGCAGCCGGGCGGCTAGATGGCGGTAACACCGGTCCGGTCCGGTCCGGGCGGCGGCTTCAGAGGGGGGATCATGGCCGAGGCGACCATCGATCACAGGCAGGCCCCAGAGATCGGCCCCATCCGGGCGGACCTGGGCATGATCCTCAAACGATCGGCGCAGCGTTTCGGAGCCAAGATCGCCCTCATCGCGGGCGGGCGGTCCCTGACCTACCAGGCGCTGGATGACATGTGCGAGCGAGTGGCCTGCGGCCTGCACGAAATCGGGGTGCGGCCCGGCGACCGCGTCTCGCTGTACTCGCCCAACCGGTGGGAGTACGTGGTCGCCTACCACGCGGCGCTGCGCGCCGGGGCGGTGGTCAACCCGATCAACGTGATGCTCACCGCCGAGGAAGTGGCCTTCGTCCTCAACGACTGCGGCGCCGCGGTGATCTTCACCTCGGGCGAGAAGGCGGAGGTGATCGCGGGCCTGACCCGGGCCTCCGGGTCCGTGCCCACCTTGCGCCGGATCATCAGCTTCGACGCCGCGGGCGGCGGCGTCACCGGATTCGAGGATCTGCTCAACTCCCCCGCGGCGGCGCTGGAGGTGCCCAGGCCAGCCCCGGCGGACCTGTCGACGATCGGCTATACGTCCGGGACCACCGGTCACCCCAAGGGAGCGATGCAGTCGCACCGGGCCGTCTTCCTCAACACCGCGGCCATATTCGCGATGCATACGCGGACCGACCGCGACGTGATGCTCAACGCCCTGCCCCTGCCGCACGTCTACGGCAACGTGATCATGAACGGCACCTTCATGACCGGCGCCACGCTGGTGATGATGGAGCGCTTCGATGCCGCCATGGCCCTGGCCGAGATCCAGCGCCACCGCGCGACCGTGTTCGACGGCGTGCCGACCATGTACGCGATGATGCTCGCCGACCCGTCGCTGCCCGGCGCCGATCTGTCCTCGCTGCGGGTCTGCACGGTGGGCGGTCAGACCATGCCGGCGGCCAAGATGGCCGAATGGGAGCATCGGTCCGGTGTGCCCCTGCTCGAGATCTGGGGGATGACCGAACTGGCCGGCGCGGGCACCAGCAACTGCAGCTACATGCCCAACGTGCACGGCTCCATCGGCTTCGCGCTGCCCGGGACGGAGGCGCGGGTCGCCGCGGTCGATGATCCGGGCGTCACCGTACCCGACGGCGAGCCGGGCGAGCTGATGATCCGCGGGCCGCTGGTCATGCTCGGCTACTACGGCAACGAGCCGGCCACCAAGGCCGCGATCGAGCCGGACGGCTGGATGCACACCGGTGACATCGCCACCCGGGACGACGAGGGCCATTTCTTCATCGTCGACCGCAGGAAAGACCTGATCATCACGGGCGGGTTCAACGTCTATCCGGCCGAGATCGAACGCGTGGTCGCTTCCCATCCCGCGGTGGCCATGGTCGCGGTCGGTTCGGTGCCCGACGAGACCCACGGTGAGCTGGCCCGCGCTTACGTGGTGCTCCGCCCGGGCGCCACCGCCACCGAGACCCAGATCATCGAGCACTGCCGGCCGCACCTGGCCGCCTACAAGCTGCCCCGCTCCGTCCGGTTCGTGCCCGACTTGCCCAAGACCTCCACCGGCAAGGTGATGCGCCGGGAGTTGAAGACCCTCGACGGCTGAGGTCATCGCCAGCGGCTAAACTCCGGCGAGTGAACTCGGCCGCCACGAGCGCCCGGAGAATTGCCGCCGGTGCGATGATCGCCGTCGTTCTCGCGCTCGTCACCGCCTGCGCGGGACACCCGCAGCCACCCGCGGTGAAGCCGCCCGCGGTGAAGCCGACGACCCGGGACACCCCCTCCGCCCGGCCCGTGACCAGCACCCCCAGCCCGGCCGTCGTGGTCGGCGTCCCCGGCCACTACCAGGTGGGCGACCGGCAGCTGACCTTCCTCGAGCCGGCCCACACCGGGCCGACCGGGCAGTACCTCGGCCAGCGCACGCTGGCCACCACGGTCTGGTACCCCCTAGCCGGATCGCAGCCGGCGCAGGGACCGTTCCCGCTGCTCATCTTCGCTCCCGGGTTCATGCTGTGCAGCGGCGCTTACTGGCCCCTCCTGCAGGCCTGGGCCAGCGCCGGCTACGTGGTCGCGGCGGTGAACTTCCCGCGCACCGACTGCCATACCGCCGCCGACGAAGCAGACCTGGTGAACCAGCCCCGGGACATGTCCTATGTCATCAGCAGGCTGCTGGACCTGAGTGCCCAGCCGCACGACCTGTTCTCCGGCCTGCTTGACCCCCACGAGATCGCGGCGGCCGGCCATTCCGACGGCGGCGACACGGTCGCCGCGCTCGCGGCCAACGGCTGCTGCACCGATCACCGGCTGACCGCCGTCGCGGTGCTCTCGGGGGCGGAATGGTCCCCGATGCCCGGACGGTATTTCCCGCACGGGGCCAGCGGGACCCCGCCGATGCTGTTCGTGCAGGGCAGCGCCGACACCATCAACCCGCCGTGGACGAGCCTGCTGCTGTACCACGCGGACGGGGCGCGCGCCCGGTACTACCTCGACCTGTTCGGAGTGGACCACATGACCCCGTACGTGGGAACGAATCGGGTGGAACGGCTGGTGGCCCGGGTCACGCTGGCTTTCTTCAACCGGTACGTGCTCGGCCAAGCCGGTGCACACGCGACGATGACGCGGGACGGCAACGTCAGCGGTACCGCCGCCCTGGTGAGCGGCGGCGAGTCCCCGCCCTAGCGCGCCCGCCCGGAAGGGGCTCGCTCGGGGGCCGGGGCACGCGCGCCGGCCCGTTCGGTATAAAGGTTTTATGGGTCGGCGGACAGCACGATGAGTAGCCGATGACGATCCCGGTGGTGCCGGGCGGGCACCTCGCCGCGCTGAGCCACCCGGAGGAGTTGGCGGCCGCACTCGCCCGGCACCTCTGAGTCAGCGCGGCGATCGTCCGGCGGCGGCGGCCTCCTCCCAGCCGGGAGGCGGGCCGGTAACCGAGGCCTCCGGTCCGAGCCGGGTCACGTAGACCGGGTGCAGTTCGCGCCAGCGATCACCCCACGGCCGCGGCGAGGTACCGTCGAGGTCGCTGACCAGGCGGTCGAGGCACTCGTGCCAGCCGGCCGCGTCGCGCGCGGCCTTGCCCTGGTCATCGAAGGTGTCGGTGAGCGTGAGCAGGGTGCCCGCGCCGTCCGCCTGCAGTTCGATCCGCAGCCGGTCGGGGCCCCAGGTGAACTCCATGACTTGCGGCGGGTCGAACACCAGCATCTGGCCGTCGAAGCCCTCGCCGCCGGAGCTCACGAACCGCAGCGGCGCGCCGGCCTTGCGCTCGCCGACGATCTCCTGGGGGTACCAGACCGCTAGATGCTCTGGTTCGGTCACGGCCCGCCACACCTTCTCGCGGGAGTGCCCCAGCCTGCGGGTGAAGGTGAGCGTCCACCGATCACCCTGGCGCTCCAGTGTGCCAAGATCCCCGTCGTCCATGTGCTCCTCCATGTCGTCCAGATGGGCTTCCAGCACGTCGAGGCGGTCGGCCCAGGCGGCCCGGTACGGGGCCAGCCAGTCGTCGATCTCCCGCAACGGTTCGGTCCTGAGCCGGTACAGGCGCCGTTGGGCATCGATTCGCGCCTCGACCAGGCCCGCGTCGCGCAGCACCCGCAAGTGCTTGGACACGCCTGGCTGGCTGAGGCCCAGTGCCGACACCAGGTCGCCGACCGCCTGCTCCCCTTCGCGCAGCAGGTCGAGAATGCGGCGCCGGTGCGGTTCCGCCAGCACCTCGAACATGCAGTGAGCATAACTATAGAGCAATATAACTGTCAAGAAATATATGGCGAGGCTGGTTGGTACGGGGCTCGGGCGGCCGGGGCCCGGGCGAGCTTGTCCGAGGGCCCGTGCGAGGTCGTGCGGCGGGCCAACCGCGAGGACCTCCGCAAGCTCAAGTCGATCCTGGAGTCGGCGTACTCCACGTAGTCTGCGGCGGGCTCGGGTGTCAGTGGTTTCTGCGCAGCGCGACCCAGGTGAACGGCTGGGTCAGGTCGGCCGGGGTAGTGTGATGTTCCCGGTCGTCGGCGATCAGTGTCCAGTCCTGGCCCAGTTCGGCCGCAAGGTCTCGGGGGCCGTAGCGGGCCACGGGCAGGCCAGAGCACTGCCGTGGGCCGTCCGGAGCGAAGCAGCCGAAGACGGCGACGGCGTTGGCGGCGGTGGCGGCGCTCATGGCCCGCATGTACTGCTGCCCGCAGCGACATCGCCGAGGTGGCCTGGAACCAGCTGCGGGTGGCATCACCCTGGGCGTAGGCGTCATCCCAGCGTGCCGCCAGGTCCGGCTCCGCTGCCATCTAGCTATCATGCCCGGCCAGCTCGGGCCCGTACAGCACGCCAGCCGCTTGCCTCCGAACATCGGTAAGTCTAAACTAACCGTTAGTGGATACTTACGAAGATGGCGGGCTGGGTCTGCTCGGCGACCCGACGCGACGCGCGATCTTCGAGCTGCTGGCCCGGCGCCCGTGCTCGGTCGGCGAGCTTGCGCGGCAGCTGCCGGTCAGCCGTCCGGCGGTATCCCAGCACCTCCGCGTGCTCAAGGACGGCGGGCTCGTGGTCAGCCGGGCCGAGGGCACGCGCCGGGTGTACCAGCTCAACCCGGACGGCGTGTCCGCCCTGCGGGCCTACCTGGACCGCGTCTGGGACGAGGCGCTTACGGCCTTCCAGAAGACAGCAGACAATCCCGAACAGGAGCAGCGATGAGCAGCGCATCCACGGTCCCGGATATCAGCGGCAAGATCACGGTCAGCGTGCCGGCCGAGCAGGCATTCCAGGTCTTCACCAGTTCGTTCGGCACCTGGTGGCCACGTGAGTACCACATCGGCCAGGCGGAGATGGCCGAGGCCATCCTGGAGCCCAGGGAAGGCGGGCGATGGTACGAACGTGGTACCGACGGCAGCGAATGCGACTGGGGGCGGGTGCTGGTCTGGGAGCCGCCGCAGCGGCTGGTGGTCACCTGGCAGATCAACGGCCAGTGGCAGTACGACCCCGATCCCGGGCACGCCAGCGAGATCGAGGTGCGGTTCACCGCCGAGGGCCCTGGGCAGACCGTGGTCGAGCTGGAGCACCGGTTGCTGGACCGGCTCGCCGGCGGCGAGGCCATCCGCGGCACGATCCTCGGCGGCGGCGGCTGGACCGCCATCCTGGAACAGTTCGCCAAAGCGGCGCAGTGATCCAGGCCCGGGGAGCCGCCCTCGCGATGCGGAAAGCGCGAGCATGGGTGCCTGTCGATCTGGAGCGGGCCTGACCGGCGACCTCGGGCTGGCCGAGGACGCCGTCCAGGAGGCGTTCGCGGTGGCCGTCGATCGGTGGACCAGCGGGGCCGCTGCCGTCGGACCCGTCCGGGTGGCTGATCACCGTGGCCAAGCATCACGCCGTGGACCGGCTCCGCCGGGAGGCTCGGCGTTCCGGCAAGGAGCAGGCCGCGATGCTGATCCTGGGCCAGGTCGATCCCCCTCCCCCGCCGGGGATGATCGTGGACGACCGGCTCCGGCTCATCTTCGCCTGCTGCCACCCGGCCCTGGATCCCGGCACCCGCGTCGCGCTGACGCTGCGCACCTTGTGCGGGCTGAGCACGGCGGAGATCGCCCGGTCGTTCCTGGTCAGCGAGGCGACCATGGCTCAGGGCTACTGGCCGCGGAACACCCCAGCGCCACCGACTGGGCCGAGATAGCGGCCTTGTACGCGGCCCTGGCCCGCTGCGAGCCCTCCCCGGTGGTGCACGCCAACCGGGCGGTCGCGGTGGCGATGGCCGGCCTCATCGCCGCCAGGGGCCTGACCAAGCACACCGAGGTGGTCGCCATGCTCAAGGCCGACTACGGCCTGGCCCATGGCGCGGCGCACCGCGTCTCGCTGCTGTCCCGGCAGCCCGGGGCGCTGTCCCAGCGGCCCGGGGCTCAGCGTCCGCCGCCCCAGGAAGCAGTTCGCCATGATCCAGCCGAGCACGGCCGGCCGCATCGATCTGGGCCTGATCCTGCCGGACGTTCCGCCTGGCGGCCGCCTCGAGCCGACCGGCAGCTTCAACGCCTTGTTCACTCACCGGGTCCGGGTGATGTCGGCGGACGATCTAGACGACACCCTGGCCGGATGGCTCGCCGCCGCGTACGCGGGCGCAGGCTGAGACCACGGCGGCGATCAGTGGACCTGTGACGGTCACGTGCCGGAGAGCCAGACGAAGCTCCAGGGCGGCAGTTCGATCCGGCCTGCCCTGATGTCGAGCTGCCCGGTGCTCGAGTGCACGTGCACGGGCTCGTGGAGGCCCGCGCGGGCGATGATCCCGGCTTCGGCGGACTGGGTGACGTCGCTGAAGTTGGTCAGCGAGAGAAACGGCGCGCTGCGCGGGTGCGCCCGGCGGTAGGACAGAACGCTGCGGTTCTCGGTCGGCAGGATCTCGGTGCTGCCGCCGGCCCGCAGGGCGAGCAGCGAGCGCCTCGCTTCGGCCAGCCGCCGGATCGCGCCGAACACCAGGCCTTCCAGCGAATCCGGATCGTGCCGCCGCCCGGCCGCGGTCCAGTCCATCAGCGGCCGGTGCATCCACCGGTTGTCGTGCGCGTGCGCCGGGTCCCCGGCCCACCCGGGGTCGCTGCGCACGCCCAGCTCGTCGCCCATGTAGATGAGCGGGATGCCGCCGAAGGAGAAGGCGATGGCGTACATCGACTCCAGCCGCCTGATGGCGGCGGTGATCCCGCCGGGGTCCCCGGCGTCAAGCGCGGCCTCGATGCCGCACAGCGACGCGGCCATGCCGGAGATGCGGGCGTCGCCGGTGGCCGGGTTGTCCTGGAACAGCGCGCCGCGGCCGAACGAGCCGGGAAAGCCGCCGGCGTAGAAATGGCTGAGGAACCGCCGGTGGGCAAAGCCGTCGATGCCCGCAGCGGCGGCGTCGGCATCGGACACCGCCCAGCCGATGTCGTCGTGGCAGCGGACGTAAGTGACCCAGGATGTCGGCGCGGGCGCGGCCCGGCGACGCGAGAGCGCGCGCTCGGCCAGCCGGACATCGCGCGTCGCCAGGCTCGACCAGAGCATCACCATGAGCTGGTTGTCGTAGGCCAGGTCGCACTCCGGGCGGAACCGGTCGTGACCGCCGAGGTACTCGGCCAGCATCTCCGGGCTGACGATCGCCTCGGCCTTCAGCACCAGGCCGGGCGCCGCGAGCCGGGTCAGCGCCCGGAACGCCTGCAGGAGCAGGTGAGCCTCGGGCTGGTTCTGGCAGGCGGTGCCCATCCGCTTCCACAGGAACGGCACCGCGTCTAGCCGCAGCACGTCGATGCCCCGGTTGGCCAGGGCGAGCATGGTGCCCAGCATGGCCCGGAACACCGCCGGGTTGGCGTAGTTCAGGTCCCACTGGTACTCGTGGAAGCTCGTCCACACCCAGCCCAGGCCCGGGACCTGGGTGAAGCTGCCCGGCGCGATGTCGGGGAACACCTCGGGCAGCGTGCGCTCGTAGGCGTCGGGTTCGGTCCGGTCCGGGTAGATCAGGTACATCTCGCGGTAGCCGGGCTCGCCGGCGAGCGCCTTGCGGGCCCATTCGTGCTCCCGCGCGGTGTGGTTGAGCACTAGGTCGACGCACAGCGCGATGCCGCGCTCGTGCAGGTCGCCTGCGAGCGCCTGCAGGTCGGCCATCGTGCCGATCCGCGGATCCACCTGGTCGTAGTCCGCCACCGCGTAGCCGCCGTCGTTCTCTCCCTCCCGCGGCCGAAGCAGCGGCATGAGGTGCAGGTAGGTGACGCCCAGCTCCACCAGGTAATCCAGGTGCTGGCGGACCCCCGCCAGCGAGCCGGCGAACCGGTCGGCGTAGCAGACGTAGCCGATCATGCGGGACCGCTGGAACCAGGCCGGATCGATCTCGCGGCGGCGGTCGAGCCGCCGCAGCTCCGCCGGGCGCTCGGCGGCCGCCCGCAGCGCGTCGAGCACCAGCTGCGTCGCGAACTTGTCCACGTCCACCACGCCGCCGTACACCTGGCTGAGCGGCCCGGTGATGTCGAAGGACAGCGTCTCCAGCCGCGCCAGGAACGCGTCGGCCTCGGCTAGGCCGAGCCGCGACCGCGCTTCGTACTCCAGCGCGGGACCCAGTTCGGGCACGCGCGACTCCTTAGCGGGACTCCTTAGCGGACGGCTGGCGGCGAGCAGCCAAAAGTGTCTCGTGGCGACGATAGCCTCGCCGACCTGCCGTGCGCTAGCGGAGAATTACCGGCCGGGGAGTTTGGCGCCCATCAGCCGCCTTAGCCGCAGGATTTCGGTGTCCCGCGCGTCGAGCACCGGCTCGATGACGTTCATCGCGGCATGGACGGCGGCCTCGAGATCCCCGGGAATGCCGTAGCGCAGGAAACTGCGCGCCAGCGCCCGCCGGAGCAGTTCCGCGGTGACCGCCAGCAAATCGGCCGGCTCTTTATGCGGGCCGGCTTTGGGCGAGCCGGCTCTGTATGAGCCGGCTGGCCCGGTCCCGCCACTGCGATTGGGATTGGCGCGGCCAGCCGGAAGGAGCGAATTCGGCCGCCGGCCGCGCCCGGGCGGACGCGTGGCCTGGCGACCAAGTGACGCGGTTACGTCAGGCTCGGTGCTGGCCGGCCCGGTACTATCCGGCACCGCGAACAACGGCGTCATAGCCCACGGCTGCGGCTGAGCCGAGGTGGCGCGCCGCCGCTTTGGTAGGGTCGGTTCCGGGAGCATTGGCGTGACCTTTCCTGTCCAGGATTTGTCTGCACAGCGCTAATGCTCCCTCTTTGTGGCCGTCATGCCATAGATGTCCAGGTCGCACGGCGTGTCATCAATACTCCGTAGCGTTCCTTCCGGCCCTTTCCGCGGATATTCCGCCGGCCATTCGTATCGAAAATTTGTGCGTATGGCGGGTTTGGCGGGTTTACGCGGTCACCGAACCGGGTTCGGCGCGCCGGGAGATTTCCACGTGCGGACGGGAGAGCCATATCGCCCACTCCGCGCTTATCTCGCCGGCTGTCATCAGCAGCAGGGGCAGGTAATCACGCATAAGCCGCTGCGTGGTCGTCTCGGCCGCGTGCACGGTGACGTTCATGGCGGCCCGGACGGTCCCGGTTCCGTCCCGGACCGGGACGGCGACCGAACGGACGCCGGGTGCGAGTTCCTCGTCGGCCAGCGCCCAGCCCCGGGCCCGGACCTCGGTCAGCTCGTCGCGCAGTTGATCGGGCGACCGGCCGATGTAGGGCGGCAGCCCGGAGCGGCTGGGCTGGGACAGCGCGGCCGCGACCTGGTCCGCAGGCAGCGCCGCGAGCAGGACCTTTCCCTGCGAGGTCTGCACCGCCGGGAAGTGGGTGCCGATCTCCACCCGCAGGGCGATCAGCTTGGGCACGGAGACGCGGGCCACGTAGACGATGTCGGAGCCGTCGAGCTGGGCCATGGACGACGATTCGCCGGTGCGGGCCACCAGCGATTCCATGTGCGGCCGGGCGATATCCCACAGGCCCAGGGAGCTGACGTACGCCATCCCCAGATTCATGACCTTCGGCGTCAGCTGGAAGGTCCCGTCTCCCGACCGGACGAAGCCCAGCTCTTCCAGGGTGAGCAGCAGGCGGCGGGCGGTGGGCCGGGCCAGGCTAGCCGCGGCCGCCACCTCACTCAGCGACATGCTGCGGTTATCCGCGCCGAACGACGCGAGAATATCCAGCCCGCGCGCCAGCGCCTCGACGAAGTCTGGCCCGCGGCCGCGTCCGGCCATCCCTACTGAGCCTCGCCGAATACGCTGCCGCGCGCGCCGTGGGTCGACTCGGATTTGTAGTCGGTGTACTGATAGGGGTTGTCGAGGACTTGGGTGCCGGGCAGGTCCGGGTTCATCCCGGCCGCCCAGGCCTGCTCGCCGAGCGCGGACCGCAGGTAGTCAACGGTGGCCTCGACGGTGCGCCGCACCGCGCCGAGGTCGGCCCCGGCGAGGCGATGCGCGTGCTTGACGACCCGCCCGTCCACCAGGACGGTGTGCACGTCACCGCGCTGCGCCTGGAAGGCGACATGGCCGTAGGGGTTCAGCAGCGGGAACGAGACCGGCGAGCTCTCGTTCTTGATGAGCACCACGTCCGCCTTGTGGCCTGGCTCGAGGCGGCCCAGGTCGTCACGGCCCAGGGCGCGGGCGCCACCCCGGGTGGCCCAGTCGACGACTTGTTCGGCGCGCAGGTGAGTATGAGTGACGGTCTCGCCCTTGACGTGCGCCTCGAGGTGCTCGCGCGAGCGGTCGGCGCCGAGGGTGGCGCGCATGGCCGAGAACAGGTCGCCGCTCCACCAGACGCTGGTGTCCATCGACAGCGAGACCGGGATGTCGTGGCGGCGCACCTGCCAGGTGGGCGGGTAGCCCTGCCCCGCGCTCTGCTCCGATTCCGTCGACACCGAGATGGAGCCGCCCGTCGCCGCGATGCGGTGATAGGAGTCGGTGCTCAGCGTGGCCGCGTGCACGTAGACCGTCGCCGGGGTCATGAACCCGTGCTCGTGCATCAGCCGGATGCCGTCGTCGTTGGTGGCGCCCCACACGCCGGCGTGGGTGGTGACGGGCAGGCCGAGCTCGCGGGCCGCCTCGAACGCCGCCTTCTCGGGGAAGGCCGGATCGCCGGTGACATCGAAGGCGAGCTGCAACCCGAGCATGTCGCCGGCGGGGTGCCGGTCGAAGAACGACCGGACGGCGGGGTCGGCGGTCCACTCCCAGGGGCCCGCCTGGATGTTGCCGTAGGCGAGGACGAATCGTCCGGGCACCGCCTGCAGCGCCTCGACGGCGGCTTCGGCATGGTCCACGGTCTGCAGCCCGTGCGACCAGTCCACGGTGGTGGTGACGCCCGCCTCGAGGGCGTCCCAGGCGGAGACGAGGTTGCCAGCGTAGATGTCCTCGGGCCGGAACACCCGGCCGTGCTCCAGGTAGTACCAGACGAAGTACTGGGTCAGAGTCCAGTCCGCGCCGTACCCGCGCATCGCCGTCTGCCACATGTGCCGGTGGGTGTCGATCATCCCCGGCATCACGATGCCGCCGCCGGCGTCGATTTCGAGCGCGGCCGCGGGTGCCTCCAGGCGCGGGCCCACCGCGGCGATCTGGTCGTCGACGACCAGCACGTCCGCGTCGGCCAGAACCGTGTGCGCGTCGTCCATGGTGAGCACCGTGCCGCCGCGCAGCACGACCGGACGGCGTTCGCCAGACCCGAGGGCCGCCGCTTCCGCGTCAGGATTGGTCATCGCAACCTCCAGCGTCGTCGCCGTTTGTTTGCGGACGATCGTCCGCTACACGATCAGTCGGCCGACCAGTGCCACTGTCTGCCATGGGGTAATTGGCTGTCAAGCGATTCCTGGATCGACTCTTTCCCTTGACAGAGAATCGCGCGGGCCTAGGCTGGTCCGTACAGCTTCTATGGACGGTTGTCCGTATAACGGACATCCCGACGAGAGGAACGCAGAGCCATCGACGAAGACAACAGGGCGATGACGGTGAGCCAGCAGGGGCCCGAGGCCGGGGGGCCGCTGGCCGGGCTGCTGATCGCCGACTTCTCCCGGATCCTGGCCGGGCCGTACGCGACAATGCTGCTGGCCGACCTGGGGGCCGAGGTGGTCAAGGTCGAGGGCCCGGGCGGGGACGACACCCGCACCTGGCAGCCGCCGGTCCGGGATGGCATCTCGACCTACTACCTCGGCGTGAACCGCAACAAGCGCTCGATAGCACTGGACCTGCGCGACCCGGATGACCTGGCCGCGGCGCACGAGCTCGCGCGGCGCGCCGACGTGTTCATCGAGAACTTCAAGCCGGGCGGCCTGGCCCGCTTCGGCCTCGATTACGAGGCCGTGTCAGCCCGCAACCCGGCCGTCGTGTACGCCTCGATCAGCGGCTTCGGCAGCGGCCCCAAGGGTGCCGCGCTGCCCGGATACGACCTCATCGTGCAGGCCATCTCCGGCCTGATGAGCGTGACGGGAGATCCGGGCGGCGAACCGTTCCGGGCGGGCGTGGCCATGTTCGACGTGATCGCCGGGCTGCACGCCACCATCGGGATCCTGGCCGCGCTGAACGTGCGGCACGAGACCGGCCGCGGCCAGCACGTCGAGGTCAGCTTGCTGGCGTCGGCCATGTCGGGCCTGGTGAATCAGACCAGCGCCTACGTCGCCGGGGGGGTCGTCCCGTTCCGGATGGGCAACAGCCATCCCAGCCTGTTCCCCTACGAGCCGCTGCCCTGCGCCGACGGCGAGCTGATCATCACCGCGGGCAACGACATCCAGTTCCGCAAGCTAACTCAGGTCCTCGGCGTCCCGGAGCTTTCCGACGACCCGCGGTTCGGCCGCAACGAGGACCGGACGGCCAACCGCGACCAACTGCGGCCGCTGCTCGTCGAGCGGCTGCGGACCCGGACCAAGCTCGAGTGGTGGTGGGGCTTGAGCCGGTCGTCAGCGTCGGGCCGGGCGGCACCGCGGTGCCGTCGGTGCGGCACCCGATCACTTTTTCCGAGACCCCGGCCAGCTACCGGCTCCCGCCGCCGACCCTGGACCAGCACGGCGCCGAGATCCGCCGCTGGCTGGCCGAGCCCGTCGAACCGGGGCCGGACAAGAAGGGGCCGAACGAAGCGGGTTTCAGCGACACCGAAAACAGCGACAAGGAGAATGGCACATGAGCAGCCACCCGGACGGGTCTTTGGGTTTGTCCTTCCCCACCTCGCTCGGCACCTCCACGGCCGACGAGATCCGGCTGCTCGGCCAGGACCTGACGGCCGACCTGATGGGCAAGGTCAGCTTCGGGGAACTCGCCTTCTGGCTGGTCGCGCTGCGCCGGCCGAGCCAAGCGGAGACCAGGGTGTTCGAGGCCGTGCTGGTGGCGCTGGCCGATCACGGGTTCACCCCGACCGCGATTGCCGCGCGGCTGACCTACCTGTCCGCACCGGATTCGCTGCAGGGGGCGCTGGCCGCCGGGCTGCTCGGCGGCGGGTCCCGGTTCCTCGGGGTTACCGAGGACTGCGGGCGTTACCTCCACGACGTGCTTACGCGGCACGAGGCTTCAGGCGCCGCACTGCCCGCGGACGACGCCGGCTGGGACGCGCTGGCCCTGGAAGCGGTCCGGCAGAGCCGGGCGGATAAGCGCTTCGTCCCCGGGCTCGGGCACCCGGTGCACAAGGTACGCGATCCCCGGACGCCGGTGCTGATCGAGATCGCGGAGCAGGAGGGGCTGCGGGGTCCGCATCTGCGGCTGTTCGAGGCGATCGGCCGGGTGCACGAGCAGGTGCTCGGCCGCAGGCTCCCGCTCAACGGCGCCGGCGTCTGCGGCGCCGCGCTCGCCGACCTCGGCCTGCCCGTCGAGCTGCTGCGCGGCTTCGCCCTGCTGGCCCGGGCGGCCGGGTTGCTCGGGCAGATCGCCGAGGAGCGCCGCCGCCCGATCGGGATGGACGCCTACCTGACCATCGACCGCAACGCCGTCTACGTCGACCCCTCGGTCACCGCTGACTGACCCCTGCGAACCCAAGGAGCGCTGCATGGCCACCGTCGCCGCGGTCATCGCCTCGACGTATCACCCTTTGCGGCGTGAGAGACGGCCCCAAGCCGCTGCACATCCGCAGCTGGCGCTGCCAGCGGTGCGGGGCGTGGCTGGACCGGGACATTAACGCGGCGGTGAACGTCGCCAGGGCGCCGGACTGGCGGTGACAACCCTGAAGGCCGGGCAGGCGTGTCTGGCGCCTGCCCGGCGTGTCAGTATGACGGGATGACAGACCCGCGTGCCGGGCAGCCCGCTGCCCCTGTAGATCTCGTGGACGTCGCGAAGCTGGTCACCGCCTACTACGCGGTGCATCCCGATCCCGGCGACCCTGCGCAGCGGGTGTCGTTCGGCACGTCCGGTCATCGCGGATCCGCGTTCACGGCGACATTCAACGAGGACCACATCCTGGCCACCACCCAGGCGATCTGCGAGTACCGGGCCAGCCAGGGCATCGACGGGCCGCTGTACATGGGCGCCGACACGCACGCGCTTTCCGAGCCAGCGCAGGTCAGCGCGCTGGAGGTACTCGCCGCCAACGACGTTCGGGTCATGGTCGACGCCCGCGGCGGGTACACACCGACGCCGGCGGTGTCCCGCGCGATCCTGGTCCACAACGCCTCCGCGGGGCCCCGCGCCGACGGGATCGTCGTCACGCCCTCGCACAACCCGCCGCCGGACGGCGGGTTCAAGTACAACCCGCCCGACGGCGGGCCGGCCGGCGCCGACATCACCAGGCAGATCCAGGACCGGGCGAACAACCTGCTCACGGATGGGCTGAAGGGCGTGCGCAGGGTCCCGTACGCCCGGGCGGCCGGCGCCGCCGGGAAGTTCGACTTCCTCGGCAGCTACGTGTCCGCTCTCGGAAAGGTGGTAGATCTGGCCGCGATCAAGGCGGCCGGGGTGCGCATCGGCGCCGACCCGCTCGGCGGGGCGAGCGTGGCCTACTGGGGCGAAATCGGCGACCGCTACGGCCTGGACCTGACCGTCGTCAACCCCGACGTGGACGCCACGTTCCGGTTCATGACCCTGGACTGGGACGGCAAGATCCGGATGGACTGCTCGTCGCCGTACGCCATGGCCAGCCTGATCCGTCGCCAGCACGAGTTCGCCGTCGCGACCGGCAACGACACCGACGCCGACCGGCATGGCATCGTCACGCCCGACGCCGGTCTACTCAACCCCAATCATTACCTGGCCGTCGCCATCGACTACCTGTACCGGCACCGGGACGGCTGGCCGGCCGGGGCCGCCGTCGGGAAGACCCTGGTCAGTTCCTCGATGATCGACCGGGTGACCGAGGGCCTGGGCCGGGCGCTGCTCGAGGTCCCGGTCGGGTTCAAGTGGTTCGTGCCCGGACTGCTGGATGGTTCGGTGGCCTTCGGCGGCGAGGAAAGCGCCGGGGCGTCGTTCCTGCAGCGCGACGGTTCGGTCTGGACCACCGACAAGGACGGGATCATCCTGGCCCTGCTCGCCTCCGAGATCACCGCCGTGACCGGGCACTCACCGTCGCAGCTCTACCGCGGCCTGACCGACCGGTACGGGGCGCCCGTTTACGCGCGCATCGACACCGCGGCCAGCCGGGAACAGAAGCAGGCCCTGGCTAAGCTCTCCCCTGCGCAGATTTCCGCCAGTGAGCTCGCGGGTGAGAAGATCACCGCCGCGCTGACCACCGCGCCGGGCAACGGCGCCCCGATCGGCGGCCTCAAGGTCGTCACCGCGTCCGGTTGGTTCGCCGCCCGCCCGTCGGGCACCGAAGACGTCTACAAGCTGTACGCCGAGTCCTTCCGCGGCCCCGAGCATCTCGCCGCGATCCAAGAGCAGGCGCGGGAGATCATCGCCGCGGCGATCGGCTAACCGGCCATCGGCTGAAAGGGTGCGACAGGTTCCGTGGGGCCTAGCCACCATGGGGCTGTGCGCCTGGTGGGGCACCCTGGGGTGTTACCCGGACCGGGTGGGTGGGCTGTGGCTGTGCAGGACCTTCGTCTTATCCGGGTTCCAGGCGGTCGTGGTCCCATCGGGGTTCAGCACCAGCGTCCAGCCCCACCGGTGAATTGCCACCTGGTGATGGAAGGTACATAGGAGGACGCAGTCTTTAGTGCTGGTCTTGCCGCCGCGGGCCTTGTGCTTGACGTGGTGGACTTCGCAGGCCGCGGCGGGCTGGTTGCATCCGCCTGCCCACCGGCAGTGCTTATCGCGCAGGATCACCGCGTTGCGGATGGCGGCCGGGATGGTCTCGGCGTAGCCGATGTCCAGCGGCAGGCTGGGGCCGCCAAGCCGGGCGCCGAGCTGCCGGCGCCGCAGGAACGAGGCGAGCCCGCCGGGGCCGGAGAGGAGGTCGACCGCTTTTTCAATGATGGCTTGCTCGAGGGCTTCCCAGGCCCGCGCGGTGTCCGGGCCGGGCACCGCGCCGGACGCCGCCTGGGAGTCTGCCTCGCCGGTGTCCGCGGATCCGTCCTGCGGGCCTGCCGTGCTGTTCGCGTGGGCGTCGTGGAGCCGGGCCAGTTCGACACAGAGCCGGACCAGGCCGTCCAGGGCGTCCGGGTTCACCTGGCCCATCACCACGGGTGTGACTGACGCGTCGCAGGCGACGGCGCGGGCCGCGTCGC
>WNFD01002631.1_pt1 | contig 18090 bp, 16 predicted proteins | sample 5400491 | NCBI WGS metagenome assembly WNFD01 (sample SAMN13153343, study PRJNA577476) | soil metagenome | isolation source: 120 cm saprolite under Douglas fir tree site 2 hole 2 replicate 2 | place: USA:California | collected 2015-04-18 | reverse complement strand
CGGCTGATCGCTTTTCAGCCGACTGTTGAGACGGATAACGCCCGCATCGCTGCGGGCGTTGTCGTATCCGGCGCTGGTGGACTGCCAGACACCAATCGGCGGCACGGAGCCGCCTTGCGCATTCCACCGCGCCTGAAAACGCGCTACGTGTCTCGCCATGACAGGCATCAAATCTACCTCACGGTCCGTGCACATTATCGGCGCCGGCCTTGCCGGCTCGGAAGCGGCCTGGCAGGTTGCCAAATCGGGAATCCCAGTGGTTCTGCACGAGATGCGGCCCCACCGGATGACCGAAGCACACCGTACCGACGGCCTCGCCGAACTCGTGTGTTCCAATTCGTTTCGCTCTGACGATGCCGCCAACAATGCGGTTGGGCTGCTGCACGCGGAAATGCGCCGGCTGGGATCGCTGATCATGCGCGCCGCCGATGCCAATCAGGTTCCCGCCGGCGGTGCATTGGCCGTCGACCGCGACGGATTTTCCGCCGCCGTTACCAAAGCCCTCGACGATCATCCGCTGATCAAAATTGATCGCGCTGAAATCGACGGCCTGCCGCCCGCGGACTGGCGCAATGTCATCGTCGCGACCGGGCCTTTGACCTCGGCGCCGCTCGCGAACGCCATCCGCGACATCACGGACGAGGATGCGTTGGCATTCTTCGATGCGATCGCCCCGATCGTGCACCGGGATTCGATCGATATGTCGGCGGCCTGGTTTCAGTCGCGCTATGACAAGGTGGGCCCCGGCGGTACCGGCGCCGATTATATCAATTGCCCGATGACCAAAGAGCAATACGACGCCTTCGTCGACGCACTGATTGCCGGCGAGAAGACCGACTTCAAGGAGTGGGAAACCAGCACGCCCTATTTCGATGGCTGCCTGCCGATCGAAGTGATGGCGGAGCGCGGCCGCGAGACGCTGCGCCACGGGCCGATGAAGCCGGTCGGGCTCACCAATCCGCACGATCCGACGGTGAAGGCCTACGCCATTGTGCAGCTGCGCCAGGACAACAAGCTCGGCACGCTCTACAACATGGTCGGGTTCCAGACCAAGCTGAAGCACGGCGCGCAGCAACGCGTCTTCCGCACCATTCCCGGGCTCGAAAACGCCGAGTTCGCCCGGCTCGGAGGCTTGCATCGCAACACTTTCCTCAATTCCCCAAAACTGCTGGATGCGCAATTGCGGCTGCGCGCGCAGCCACGGCTGCGCTTCGCCGGGCAGATGACCGGCTGCGAAGGCTATGTGGAATCCGCCAGCATCGGGCTGATGGCCGGCCTCTATGCCGCGGCCGATGCACGCTCGACGTCGCTGGCGCCGCCGCCAGCGACCACGGCGCTTGGATCGCTGCTCGGCCACATCACCGGCGGCCACATCGAGACCATCGACGCAGGGCAGCGCTCATTCCAGCCGATGAACATCAATTTCGGGCTGTTTCCGCCGCTCGCCAACCCGCCTGCCAAAAATGTCGATGGGACACGGCTGCGCGGCAACGACAAGACCGTTGCCAAGAAACAGGCGATCAGCGCCCGCGCATTGTCGGATCTCGATCGCTGGATCGCCGATAGCCTGCCTGTAGCGGCGGCGGCGGCGTGAGCGTTTCATGAGTTTGCCCAGGGATGACGCCGCTGTTCTGTCGGCGCAATGGATCGAAGGCGTATTGCTGAAGCGCGACGTGTTTTCCACCGTCGAGCGCGGCCGTTTTCGCCTGCGCGACGGCGAAGTCGATGCGGTGCTGCGCCGGCTCGATCAGGTGCCGTGGTGGTCCTTTATCCCGGCGCGCCATCTGTTTGCGCGCGAGCGCCGCGCGCTGGCGCTGGCGCGCGATCTTCACGTCGGGCCGGAGCTATTGTGGGCCGGCCGGCAGGCGCTGGTGCGCGGCTTCATCAACGGCGTGGCGCTGCACCTCGCCAAACCGACAGGCGACGTCGCCTATTTCCGTTCCGCCAAACTGGCGCTGCGCAAGCTGCATCGCGCCGGCATCTGCCATAACGATCTCGCCAAGGAGCAGAACTGGCTGCGCGGCAGCGATGGCCGCGCCTACGTCACGGACTTTCAGCTCGCGGCCTGCTTCAAGACGCGCGGCCGGCTGTTCCGCATCGCCGCCTATGAGGATCTCAGGCATCTGCTCAAGCACAAGCGCAGCTACGCACCGGAGGCGCTGACGCCGAAGGAACGCAAGATCCTCGCGCGCAAATCGCTGGTCGCCAGCATCTGGCTTGCGACCGGCAAGAAGGTCTACCGCGCCATTACCCGCGGGCTGTTCAACTTTACCGACCGCGAAGGCGGCGGCCGGCGGCTGGTCAATGACGCACCGGTGCTGAGCGAGCTGATCAGGAAAAACCCTGCCGTCCGCGACACCGCCATTGTCGCGTTCGCCGACCGGCGTACCGGCGTCGGGCTTTACGCCTTCGTGGAGGCCGACCAGCCTGCGCTCGAAGCGCAGCTGCGCGACGCGCTGGCGGCGGCGAAAGGCCCAAAACCACCGGAGCATATCCAGGTGGTGCAGGCATTGCCGCGCGATGCCATGGGAAGAATCCGCAACGAAGTCCTGCAGCTGGTCGCGATGAACCAGCTCGATCTGATCGAGCCGATGATGACAAGCGCGACCGACCGCGCGTTCCTGATGAGCATTCTGGAGCAGCGCAAGAATTTGCGCGACCGGTTCAATTTTGAAGCAGTCGATCTGGCGCCGCCATCGTCGTGAGGTTGTACGCGCGGCGCAACCATCGCCGCCCACGACTGTCGTCACCCGCGAACGCGGGTGATCCAGTGTTCCAGAGCGCCAGTGATAGAATCGAGAGGCTCCAGCGTACTGGATACCCGCCTTTCGCGGGTATGACGACTTCCCAAGACGCAACCGGCCCCCCATCTCCATGGCTCACGAGAACTCCCGCGACCTCGCCGCGCGCCACAACGTCCACAACGTCCGCAACCTTGATGTGGCCTGGAGAACGAACGGATCGCTGTCCGCCCGCGACATCCGCATCAGATCGCGGGCAACCAGCGCCAGCGGCAGGAACACCGGCCGCACCTCCGGCGGCACGCTGGCAAGCAGCGCGAAGGCTGTATTCAGATGTCCCCGCGCTTCGCCGATGAGTTGATCCAGCACCGCGCGCAATTTTGCAGTTTGCTTGCCCGCGAAAACCTCTTCCATCCCGCTGCCATGCTGCTGCAGCACTTGCAGCGGCACGAACAGCTGGCGCCGCGAGGCGTCCCGCGGCAACGCCGCCATCAGCTGGGCCATGCCTTGCGCCAGGCCGGCGTGGCGCGCGAGGTGCTCGATCCGGTCGGATTGGGCCCCGGCGATTCCGGCGCCGAGCGAAAACAGCGCCGACGAGGTATCGTTGATATAGCTTTCCAGCGCCGCCATGGTCGGCATCGGGTCGTTGTAGAGATCGAACTGATGCTCGTCGATCAGGCGCGACAGCCGCTCGACCGGCAGGTGCCAGTTCTGGATCGCAAGCTGCAGCTCGGCCGCAACCGGATTGCCCTCGATACCGCCGTGGCCCGCGCCCGCGAGCATGTCGGTCCACCATTGCAGGCGCATTTCGCCGGGCAGCGGCTGGCTCACCTGCTCGCGCACCCGGGAAATCTCGACGTTGAAGGCATACAGCGCCAACAGCGCGCGGCGCTGGCCACCCGGCACGAACAGGGTGGATGCGTAACGGCCAAAATCGTGGGTCCGCACCAACTTAGCGCAGAAGTCGGCCGAATCCGTGGCTCCGTCCGCGCCGCTCATGGCACTGCGATCAGCGCCGCGGCGACGCGCCGCCGCTCGCCGATCATGATGTTGTAGGTGCGGATCGCAGGACCGGTCTGCATCGCGTCCAGCACCACTCGCACCGCGCGCAGCGCCTCACGCAGCTCCGATGGCGGCAACCAGACCTCGGTGCCGGTGCCGATGATCAGGGTATCGATGCCTGCAGCCGCGGCGAACACGCGGGCCAGCGAAGCCTGGTCGATTTCCTCTGGTCTTGCGACCGGCCAGGCCCAGATCGCCTCCGGCAGACACAACAGCGAACCGCGATGCGACATCTCGGCGAACGCAAATCCGCCCTTGCCGTAAGCCTCGATCGGCGCCGACCTCGGAAGATGCGGGGCGTCAGCGCGGCCCGGCATGGTCACTTCTTCTTCGGAGTGTCCGGCGCGTCGCGGTGGGTACCGACGCCGAGATAGATCAGGATTGGCGCTGCGATGAAAATCGAGGTGTAGGTGCCGACCAGCACCACACCGAACATCATGACGGCGGTGAAGCTGTGGATGGCGTGGCCGCCGAACACCAACAGCGCCAGCAACGCCAGCGTTACGGTGACGTGGGTGATGATCGATCGCGACAGCGTCGAGTTGATCGATTCGTTGAGCAGCGCCGGCATCGGCATTTTCTTGTAACGCCGCAGCATTTCACGAATCCGGTCATAGATCACGACGGTGTCGTTGAGCGAATAACCGAGGATCGTCAGCAGCGCCGCGATGCTGGTGAGATCGAAATCGACCTGCGAGATCGACATGAAGCCGATGGTCAGCACGATATCGTGGACGTTGGCGATCATGGCGCCGAGCGCGAACTGCCATTCGAACCGGAACCAGAGATAGATCAGGATCGAAAAGATCGCGAGCATCAGGCCGAGCAGGCCATAGGCCAAAAGTTCGCTGGAAACGCGCGGCCCCACCACTTCGACCCTGCGATAGTCGACGGCCTCGCCGAGCGCACCGCGCACCTTTTGTACGGCTTCCTGCTGCGCGGCATCGCCACCGGGCTGCTCGGCCACCCGGATCAGCACATCGGCGGGCCCGCCGAACTGCTGCAACTGCACGTCGCCAAGGCCGAGACCGCCCAGCGTGTTGCGCATCGAGGGGATGTCGGCAGCGCCGGATTTGGCCTGCACCTCCATCAGCGTGCCACCCTTGAAATCGATGCCGAAATTCAGCCCGTGGGTGAAGAACAGCGTGATTGCAAAGATCGAGAGCAGCGCCGAGATCGGAAAACTGATGCGGCGGAAGCGGGTAAAATCGAAGTGCGTATCATCAGGCACGATCCGCAGCGACGGCAGCAGGCCGAAGCAGCTGACCACGGTCAGCACGGCAATGAGGATGCCGAGTCCGATGAGAACCAAATTTGTCACAGCCGGCTCCGCATTCCCCCGAATATGATCCAGCCAGGCCGGATCATATTCGTCGCTTTATTTTGTGAAGGCATGATCTCCTCCGAGAACCGGTGTCCACTTTTCGGGATCATGCCTAGATCGGCACGCTTTGCGGCCGCTTCCACCTCACCCAGCCCGCGACGATCAGGCGGGTGAGCGTAAACGCGGTGAAAACCGTGGTAATGATGCCGATGCCGAGCGTTACGGCGAAGCCGCGCACCGGCCCGGTGCCGATATAGAACAGCACCGCGGCGGCGATGAAGGTGGTGATGTTGGAATCTAAAATCGTCGACAGCGCCCGTTTGAAGCCGGCGTCGATCGCGGAAATCGCGTTGCGGCCGCCACGCAGTTCCTCGCGGATACGTTCATAGATCAGCACGTTGGAGTCGACGGCGATGCCGACCGTCAGCACGATGCCGGCGATGCCGGGCAACGTCAGCGTCGCGTTCAACAGCGACAGCACGCCGAAGATCATCGCGACGTTGATGGCGACCGCGACGTTGGCAAACACGCCGAACAACCGATAGGTCGCCAACATGAACACGATCACCAGGATCGAGCCGACATAGGCGGCGAGTTCGCCCTTCTGGATCGAGTCCTGGCCGAGCCCCGGTCCAACGGTTCGCTGTTCAATGACCGTCAACGGCGCCGGCAGCGCGCCGGCACGCAGCAGGATCGCGAGATCGTTGGCCGCCTGCACCGTGAAGCTGCCGGAAATCTGGCCGGAGCCGCCGGTGATCGGCTCACGGATCACGGGTGCCGAGATGACCTTGTTGTCGAGCACGATGGCGAAGGGCTGCCCGACATTTTCCAACGTGGCTTGTGCGAATTTGCGGGAGCCGGAAGTGTTGAAACGGAAGCTCACGATCGGCTCGCCCGAGCGTTGGTCGAAACCGGGCTGTGCATCGGTCAGGTCGCCGCCGGAGACCAGCACCTGCTTCTTGATGACATAGGGTTGCCTGGATCCCTCGGCGCTTGGCAGGACTTCCGAATCCGGCGGCACACGTCCCGCGATGGCCTGATCCGGCGAAACGGTGGAATCGACCATCCGGAAATCCATCTTGGCGGTCTGGCCGAGAATTTTGATCAGGCGCGATGGATCGCCCAGTCCCGGCACCTGCACCAGAATACGATCATTGCCCTGTCTTTGAATAAGCGGTTCGACCGTGCCGAGTTCATTGACACGACGTTCGACAATCTGGATCGACTGCTCGACGGCCTGCCTGATGCGGTCGGTAATCGCCGCGGGCGGCACGGTGAGCCGGATCAGCCCGCCGCCGGCGTCGCTGACTTCGAGGCTGCGCTGGCCGCTGGTGCCGAGCAGACCGCCGAGCGGTTGCGACAACTCGCGCAGCTTGCTCAGAGCGGTCGGCAGGTCGGTATCCTTGGTGACGCGCACTTCGACGCTGTCTGCGCGAGGTGCAAGACCGGTATAGACGATCTTGTTTTCGCGCAGGACGCGGCGAACGTCGTCACGCACCTGGTCGAGCTTGTCCTTCCTGACCGCGTTGGCATCGACCTCGAGCAGAAGGTGCGAGCCGCCCTGCAGATCAAGGCCGAGCACCAGATGACGCTGCGCCCATTGCGGCCAGGTTTTCACCGTCGCTTCGGGGAAGAAGTTCGGAACGGCGCAAAGGCACACCGCCAGCGCGGTCAGGATGATCGCCAGCGCCTTCCACCGCGTGAAATACAACATCGAGTTGACCTGTCAGATTCTGGAATGTGCGCGATCGGAGAACGCGCTAACTCGCCGAAGTGTCTTCCTTGGCGGTCTCGGCTTTTTCCTTGGCCGGCTCGCCCTTGGCGCGCACGCCCGAAATCATCTGCCGCATCTGCCGCACGCGGACCCCGTCGGAGATTTCGAATTCGATCTGGTCGTCATCGACCACTTTTGTCACTTTGCCGACAAGGCCGCCTGACGTCACCACGGTATCGCCGCGGCGGATGTTCTTTACGAGTTCGGCGTGGTCCTTCACCTTCTTCTGCTGCGGCCGCAGAATCAGGAAGTACATGATCACGAAGATCAGCGCGAACGGCAGCAGCGACATCAACATGCTGTTGGTATCGCCGGCGCCCGCGGCCTGGGCAAACGCAGGAGTAATCAGCATTTTGGACAATCCTCGTGAAACGGGAATGAACCGGCGACGCATTGGCGTCAGGCCGGTTCGGGCAAATTCGCGCGGACTATAGCGGCCGCGGTCCCAATTGCAACGCTGCCAGCCCCCTCATTTGGGCCGCTTGCGGGCTGTCAAAAGGCCCGATATGGCTGCACGGTCAGGAACCCCCAAGATGCCAAAAAAGCCCAGCAAAACAGTGTCTCGTGCCGCCTCCAAGGTCAGCTCGCGTAAATCGCCGATAGCCGCGACAAAACGTCCGGCAGCACCCTCCGAACATGACACCGCGGACAGGATTGCGCGCTCGCTCGAAGCCATCGCAGCGCACCTGTCTGCGGCGTCATCAAAACCCGGCGACGTCGATTCACTTGGCAGCGCCGACGCCTTTGTCTGGCACCCCAACGGGCGGCTGGCGCCGGTGCCGCGTGTCAGCCGCGTCGATCTCGGCCTGCTCAAGGGCATCGAGCAGGTGCGCGACATCCTGATCGAGAATACCGAACGCTTCGCCGATGGCCTGCCTGCCAACAACGCGCTGCTATGGGGCGCGCGCGGCATGGGCAAGTCGTCGCTGGTGAAGGCGGCGCATGCCAGCATCAACGTCGATCGCAAGCCGGCCGAGCGCTTGAAACTGATCGAGATTCACCGCGAGGACATCGAGAGCCTGCCTGCGTTGATGGACCTGCTGCGCGCTTCCGATTTCCATTTCATCGTGTTCTGCGACGACCTGTCGTTCGACGGCAACGACGCCTCCTACAAGTCGCTGAAGGCGGTGCTGGAGGGCGGGATCGAGGGACGGCCCGACAATGTGATCCTGTACGCCACCTCGAACCGCAGGCATCTGCTGGCGCGCGACATGATCGAGAACGAGCGCTCCACCGCGATCAATCCCGGTGAGGCGGTCGAGGAGAAGGTATCGCTCTCGGACCGGTTCGGATTATGGCTCGGCTTCCACCGCTGCAGCCAGGACGAGTACCTTGCGATGGTGAAGGGTTATTGCGGTCACTTCGGCATCAAGCTCGATGAAGCCGAACTCGAGCGCGAAGCGCTGGAATGGTCGACCACGCGTGGCGCGCGCTCCGGCCGCGTCGCCTGGCAGTTCACACAGGAATTGGCGGGACGGCTGGGTGTGAAGCTGGCGGGGAAGTAAGCGGCGATCGCGTGGGCGAGAGAACGCACTGCTCCTCTCCACCATAGATCGTCATACCCCGCGAAAGCGGGGTACCCAGTATTCCAGAGCTTTCGCGAACCTTCATCGGCGCTCTGGAATACTGGGTCGCCCGCTTTCGCGGACGACGACGGCAGTAGGTACTGCGCGACAGCGGCCAATCAGAACCGCTCACGCTCCGTTGAGGAATTGAAGCGGGTCAACCGGCGAAGATCCTTTGCGGATCTCGAAGTGGAGCTGCGGCGACCCCACCTCCCCGGACTGACCCGACTTGGCAATGGTCTGGCCGCGCTTGATCGTGTCACCGCGCTTCACCATCAGTTCACTCGCATGGGCATATGCGGTGACGTAACCGTTGGAGTGCCGAACCAGAACCAGATTGCCATAACCCTTGAGCTCATTGCCGGAATAGGCGACGACGCCGTCCTCCGCCGCCTTCACTGGCGTACCTTCGGGCACCGCCAGATTGATGCCGTCGTTCGACTTGCCATTGGTCTTGGCGCCGTAGCTCGTAATCACCTTGCCGCGCACCGGCCAGCGGAACGTCGGCAGCGCGCCGGTGGCCTCGGTGGCCTTGACCGGCGTGGCGACGGCAGCGTCTTCGACCGTCGCCGTGGCCTGGGCGAGCCGCGCGCTTTGCGGGGGACCGCCCGCGGCAGCCATCTTGGTGGCTGGCGCCACCGCGGCGACCGGCTGAGCGGCAACAGTTGCCGGCTGCGCAGCCGGCGCGACTGCCGCCGTCTTCGCACCGGGCACCGTGAGCTTCATGCCAAGCCTGAGTTTGGCGTTCGACTCGATACCATTGGCTCTTGCGAGCTCCGACAACGACACGTGATTGTGGCGCGCGACACTGAGCAAGGTGTCACCGGGGTTCACGACATGAACGGCCGGCGCCGCGGCGACAGCAACGGGCTTGCTCGCCGGCGCTGCCAATGCCGGCACGGCACCAACAGCGGTCTGACGCGGAATGACAAGCTGCTGGCCTGGCGACAAGTTGCGCGGCCCTTTGTAGCCATTGGCCTGCAGGATCGCGGCGGGCGTGACGTTATAGCGGCGCGACAGCGTCTCGAGCGTGTCGCTGGTACCGACGATGATCGTGGTGCTGCCCGGTCCCGGGCTACGGATTGCCGCGACCGAGCGCGGCGCGGCGGTGCCGGTGACCTCCAGCGGCGGATGGGTGGGCGGAGCATACGAAGCTAGCCCGCGCCCTCCTCCGGAAACGCCGGCACTGGCCGTCGGATTGGACTGCGGTGCTGTGATCGGCGGCGGCAAGGCCGAGGACTGGTACTGCGGTTGCGGAGGGGAATATCGCGGCGGCTCACGGCGCTCGATCGGGGCCGGCGGCACCGTGCCGATGGCTTCCGGCCGGGAAGCAAAGGGATTGGAGAAGGATTCCTGCGAGAGCCGCGTTGACATGTCGCCGCTGCAGCCGGCAAAACCGATCGATATCAGCGCCAGCGCCGCGACATGCGACAAACGGCGCGAGCAAAGTAACTCGACGATACGGGACATGGTTACTCACTCATACGCAACAAACTTACTGTTTTGAGTAAACACACCCCCAGTAAACAACCGCTTAACCCTTCGGACAGGGCGTTAACGGGACAGTCGAAGCGGCCTAAGCCACCCCTCGGGGTCAGTGGCGCATTCTTCCGGCAGCGCGCTTGCGCGGTTCGGCGCGCGCGTCTCGAACCATGAGGACCAAGGCCCTTCTCATGCTACCTTTGGCGCGGTTCGCGGCCCTACAGTTCGCGGGCGATGCCGGGCAGCGCCGGCACGAAACGCACCTCCACCAGCTCCCGGCGCTCGAAACCGGTGTCGGTCCTGGTCATGCGGATCAGGGTCTGGATGCCGTGATGCGGACCGACCGGCGCGATCAGGACTCCGCCAGGCTCGAGCCGTTGCACCAACGACTCGGGAATTTGCGCCATCGCGGCGGTGACAATGATGCGGTCGAAATTGCCGGCATAGGCCGGGATGTCAAAGCCGTCCCCGAGCATCACCTCGACATTGCCGCATCCCAGCTTCTTGAGCCGCGCCCGGGCGTCATCTGCCAAGGTCCGGTAGCGCTCGATTGTCAGCACTTGGCTGCTCAGCCGCGACAGGATTGCCGCCTGGTAACCGGAGCCGGTGCCGATCTCGAGCACGCGGTGATGTTTCTGCAGCTGCAACTGCTCTGTCATGTAGGCCACCACGAAGGGCTGGCTGATGGTTTGCCCGCAAGCGATGCCGAGCGCGCTGTCGCGGTAGGCATCGGCGCGGTCGGCAACCTCCACGAAGATATCGCGCGGAATCTCTTCCATCACGCGAAGTACCGCCTGATCGCTGATCCCGCGTCGCCGCAGGTTGAGCTGAAACATCATCTTTTCCGGCGGATTTGAAGTGGGCGGCATGGCAATCCAGTCAGACCAAGTATGAAGCCACTCTAGCGCGCCTCGGCCGAACAAGTTGATGCAATATGCGCTGGCGGCTTAAGGAATGTTTCCCCACGAATCGGTGTTCCCGGGGTGGAACCCCTGATAGGAGCATGGCGTTAAGGGGCTGGGCGATCAATCCTGCTCCATAGCCCGCCGCGACGCGCGGTGGCAGCCGGCAAGCGTGCGTGCTGGCACATGTTGACATTGCGCCGGTCGGCGTTATTTGCGAACCTTAAGTTTGGGACGGGGCAAGGACATCAACATGATTGCGACGCGGCCGCCGGGCGGTTCAGTGTTCCTCGTCGAGGACGAGGTCATGATCAGGATGATGGTCACTGACATGCTGGAGGAACTCGGCTACAGCGTCGCGGCCGAGGCCGGCGAAATCAACGAGGCGATCAGGCTGGCGCAAACCACCGAGTTCGACCTCGCCATTCTCGACGTCAACGTCAACGGCAAGGTGATTTCTCCGGTTGCCGAATTGGTCAAGGCACGCAACCGCCCCTTCATCTTCGCGACCGGATATGGCTCCTCGGGCCTTCCGGAAGAATATCGCGACCGCCCGGCACTACAAAAGCCTTTCCAGCTCGAAACATTGGCAAAGATGATCGACACCGCGCTCAAGAGCGCCACGGTTTAAGATCACGTTGGCGGCACACTAATCGTCACCGACCGCCACCGGGTCGGCGCAGCGCGTCGACAGGCTCCAGCGGGCGATCAGTATTCCAGAGCCGCCATTCATCGAGCCGTGCGGCCTACCGGCTACCCGGCGTTCACGGGTATGACAGCCAATGATGACGCAAGGTCGTGCGTCACTTTAACTTGCCGCCCTCTACTTCAGAGTCGCCGTCAGCATTTCGGGAAACACGTCATGGCTGAAGCTCGAGGCGAATCGGGCGGATGTGACGCGTGTGGTAAATCTGGGAGTGGTCGAAAACCGCGACCCGCATATACGTCCCGGTAGCAATCGGGACATCGGGGGCCTTGGCCGCCAGCCTGCGCGCCACTTCGAGCGTCCAGTGACCGGCTGCCCAACGAGCCAAGCCGATGACGTCAGCGCGCCGATCGAGATCGTCGACCAGGATCAGCGAGCCCGGAATGATGGTTCCGACCGGTATCTCGGCGTCGAGCCTGGCCGAATAGGGCTCGGATTCCGTCATGCTCATCCACCATCGCGACGATTCGGCATCGCTGTGGTTGGGATCGTCGTCGAACCGCCCCAGCGATTCATAAGTCGCCTTCCAGTTCTTCGGCAGCCGTTTCGGCTGAATCGGCCGCTCATAGCCACCGACGGGTTGGCGCTCGAAATTGTCGCTGTAGAGCTCCGCCGTGCGTGGATCCTGGATGAAACCGCCACGATAGGGCATTTGGCCGTCCGACTGGGCCCGCGAAGCCTCTGTCGGAACGTCGAAGTGGTTCTTGTCGACCCATCCGAGCAGGCCGCCGCTCGATGCCTTCCACTGCCAGACTTCGACGGCAAGACCAGGCGCGGGAGTAAAGTGCAGGCCGCGCTGCGACAACGTCGAAGGCTTGCCCTCGATCGGCTTCGGTCCGGCATGGTAGGTGCGGTCGCCGGGAATGACGATCGGCAGCTGGGTAAACAGCGCGGAGAACTTGTCCTCGTAATAGGATCGCTCGTCACCGAGATCATATCGATCCTGCAGGACATGCCAGCCGTCCTTCTGCTTCACTAGCGGAAGATGTTTCAGCGACCGGGTCGGATCATCCCACATGAAGCAGAAGTAGGCCCATTCGCCATCATGGACCGCGCGGATCTCGACCGCCGCCTCGCCCTTGCCATCATAGTTGCCACCAAGCTCGGTGAACATCGTGAACGGCTTGATCGTTCGCCAGACCGCATCGGACAGATCGCCGTCGAGCACCGGACGGTCGGCCTTGGAGATGCGCCGGACGAAGAACGTGTCCTCGGATGCCCAGTCGACGGTCAGGGCGATTGCTATTCCCGCGGTTGCGGCCACCAGCGCCAGCACAAGTGGGCTGAGACGGAAAATCCGCCAGCCCGCCGGTTGAGCCTGCGGCTCGGCCTGGCTCTTCGCCGCGTCCGGATCAAGTAGTTCTGCCACCAATTCCATTGGATCGAACGGCTTCGGCCGCGGACCGAGCTTGGTCGGCCGCAGCACGCGGGCGAGCTGATTGAAGCCACCGAGCGCAAAGTGCGCCAGGATATGGGCTGCCGCATAACCGAGAATGATCCAGGTGCCCGCCATGTGCATCTCGACCCACAGACCGCGCCCGTAGCCGAGCCAGAGCAGCGTGCCGGTCGTGATCTCCATGATCATGGTCGCGAACAGCACCCAGTACAGAATGATATTGACCGACCCCCACCGCACCTGCTTGCTGCGGTTCAGCAATCCCCGCAGCCGCATCCGGTCAAGACGAATGCGGCGCATCAGGCCGCCGCGCCAGATATAGGCCGCGTAGGCGACCGACACCGCAAAGAGGATGAGCGCGGCCGGAATATGCAGCGTCCACACGGTGTAAAGTGGAAGGAAACTGTCGAGCGCAATGAGCCAGGAATGCTCCGGCGAATCCATTGCGATCCGAAGCCCAGTCACGATCGACATCGTCAACGTGATCACCAAGATCCAATGCAGCAGAATCGTGCCGAAGTCGGTCTTTCGTACTCGCTCCTTCGGCCGTGGCATCTTTGACTTCCGCTGATTTGATCTGGCCTGCAAGCGCTGCGGCTCGGCGACAGGATGGTCGTCTCGACGCAGACGCGTGCGCGTCGTGCTGCGGAAGCGACTTGGGGGTTCTGAAGACATCGTCGGACCTCAATCCGACGTTCGCTGATGACGCTGCCGGTCCATCGAACCTCCATCTTTAAACTTCAGAGTCATCGCCGTGGGCGGCATCATGACAAGCGCCGTCAATTCCGCGCCGTATAACGCGGAAGGACGCTGCAGACGCAGAATGGGCTACGTCTTCACGATGCGGAGAAGGATGACTTCAACTAGTCTTGACTTGTAGGATTTGATTGAGCGAATTTCTGGGTCGGAATTGGGCAATTCGCTGATGCAGTGCGGCAAGATCAATATGATGAAAAGACTGGCACTGAGCCCAAGAAACGTCGTCAATTTTTATGCGCACCAATTTGATTCAGATCAATGCACGCTCTCATGCCGTCGCTCGGGGCTGACGCTGGCGTTCTGAATGGAAGCACCTGCAGATGTGCTGGCGCTAAAGCGCGCAATATGAGTGTTCTTTCGGCTGACCTCGCGTGATCCCTCCCCTTGTCGGTCCACAAAAGAGGAAAAGAAAGCCCTATTTCAGCGTCGCCGTCAGCGCTTCCGAAAACGCCTCGTCGGTGCGGTCAAGCCGCAACGGCGTCACTGAAACATAACGCGCCGCCAGTGCCGCAAGATCGGTACCCTCCGCGGGCACGTCGATTTGCGCGAGCCGCTCGAAACCGATCCAGAAATACGGGTTGCCGCGGCCATCGCGGCGCTGGTCGACTTTCAGGAATCCCAAATTGCGCTTGCCCTGCCGCGTCACGCGCACGCCCGCGACGTTCTCGGGCGCGCAGGCAGGGAAGTTGACATTGATCACGGTATTCTTGGGCACCCCGGCGTCGATCACCTTGCGCAGGATCTCCGGCCCGAATTTCAGCGCCGTCTCCCACAGCGGCGCGTGCCGGGTCTCCATGCTGAATTCCTGGGACAGCGCGAACGATGGAATTCCCAGGATGGTACCTTCCAGCGCGCCGGCGATGGTGCCGGAATAGACGACATCTTCGGCGACGTTACGGCCCTTGTTGACGCCGGACAGCACCAGGTCCGGCATGGTTTCGCCGAGGATATGGCGCGCGCCCATGATCACGCAATCGGTAGGCGTGCCGCGTACCGCGAAGTGGCGAGGGCCGACTTCGCGCAGCCGCAACGGATCGTTCAGCGACAGCGAATGCGAAACGCCGGACTGATCGAGCTCCGGCGCCACCACCCAGACGTCGTCGGACAACGCGCGGGCGATCTCCTCGACGATCTTCAGGCCTGGAGCGTGGATGCCGTCGTCGTTGGTACAGAGAATTCGCATCCGTTCAAACGCCCTTTCAACCGATTCCAAAGCTGCCAATGCGCCGTCTTATCCCTCTCGTGCCGTCGAGGCAAACCCAGCAAATACGATCGAAATGGCCGATTTAATGGGGTATCGGGTTCGCTGCCATCTCTCAGCGGAACGCCATCTTTCATATCGAGGAAAAATGTTTGCATCGCCGTCACCTCGTCTGCTCTGTCGATCGCTTGACCACGGAAAATCGCCGACGCAAGGCGGCCATCTGAAATGGTTTACCGGCATGTAGGGATTGGTTCCGAAATGAAACGGGAGCCGGCTGACGAGCGCTTACGCAGGTAGTGACGGCAACCGATCCGCGCTCATGGGTGAGCCGGCATATGTTTCTGTCCCAACGTTGCGTTGGAACGATTCGGCGACAAACCGGAAGCTGAACAGCGCCTGCCCGGCTTCGTCCGCCACTTCCAGGAGCCATTCCGGCTCCGCTTTCATGATATCGCGGGCCAAATCGGCGCTGATCGCGACCGCCTCTTTCCACGCAGCTTCGGCACCTTCAAGTGTCGCCTCAACGCTGGACCCGTTGGAAAACTTACCCCGGCATATCTGAAAGCGATATCGCGGCATGCCTAGGATTTAATCAGTTCCCCGGCGCCGCGTCTGCCATGTTCCGTGCTTAGTGAGCAATATTGCTCACGCCCGGAGGAGAAAATTGCCTGATCCAGCTCCGGGTTCTGGCCGCCAAACGCCGCACACTGAAAACGGGCGGCGACCGCGCATTTCTGACTCGCTGGTCAATACCCGATCACTTCCAAAAGTTGCGAGCCCAAACCGTCTATTCTTCCTCTCGTATTTGAGGCTTGTCGCGCAACACGGCATTCAACAGCGAACGATGAACCTCGATTTTGCCGTTGTAGTCGATGAACCCCTTTTTCCGGAATTTGTTCATGAAGAAACTTACCCGGGAACGCGTTGTGCCGATCATCTCCGCCAGCGTTTCCTGACTGAGGGTCACCGCGACCGGTTTTGCGTCGTTCTCCTGGCCGAAATTCGCCAGCAGCAAAAGCAGGCGCGCGAGCCGCCTTTCGCTGGAGTTGAAGAGCTGGTCGATCAGATCGTCTTCGATCCGGCTGTTTCGCCTCAGCAGATACGCCGTGAAGAACGCTGAAAACTTCGGCTCCGCACTGAGGGTCGCAAGCATGGCGGATCTCGTTATCGACGTGATCAGGCACTCTTCCATGGCATGGCTGGTTGCGCTGCGTAGTACACCGCCCCTGAGACATGTTTCGCCGAAGAACTGACCCTCCCCGAAAATCCCGACGACCGCTTCCTTGCCGTGTTCGGACAAGACGGTGATTTTGACCTTGCCTTTTTGGATGAAGAAGACCGTGTCGGCGATATCGCCCTGGCCGAAAATCTTCTGGTTTTTTCTGTATCTCTCGACCGTCTTTCCCGCCCCGATCCGGCCAAGAAACGCCCTGGGATCAAACACGTCCTCTTGCAGGATTTGCTGCGTGTCGGGCATGGTGTTGTTCCGTAATTGAGCGGGAGCACAACACTCTCAGTCACCGGCAAGCGCCGAGAGCCGCACCGATAACGCAGCAGAGTCCCGTTGTGTTCGGTAGACGACATAATTTGGCCGGGGATCACAACTCAACTGGTTGTGAGTTCACCTAAGGAAGCCAACCCTAGCGGCAACAGGCCCGGCTGTTCCCTCGCCGGGCCTATCGCGGCAGCCTTAGTTCGCCGACAAGCCAGCCGCCGCTAGCGGAGTTCATGGGGGGTCGTTGGATACCACCGTGGTGTGAACGCGACCGCACTTCTGACACTCGAATGTACGGTGATCGAAACCGGATGGTCCCGCCCCAAGCTTCGAGAGCAGCATGCGGTTCTGGTTGCACTCCGGACAGCGAGGCCGCTCGATCGCAGCAATAGCGGCTGAGGATACCGGTTGAAATTCGGGCATGGGCGCATCCTGCGTAGCGCTCTGTCCCACCAGCAAAGCCGACGGCGACATCATGTCTCAGATTGGCCTGTCCGGCATCGCATGCCTGTTCAATATCGCTCACTTTGAAAAACTTAATAAGCGAGGGTGAACGGACCGAGCGGTAATGCGGACTTTCGCTTTCGCGAAGACCATGCCGTTACCGCTGACGGCGGATGCGCCAGGGGAACACGAATTTTGCCGGCAAACCTTCACTTAGCATGTCGAATGTTTCAGCGGCCGGTTTCGGCGGCTCGGCCGCAGCGGCCTCCTTCAAGCAAGAAACACTCTCTTCGGGTGGAGCGGCTTGTCGGGCCGGTTCCGGGTAATGCCCCCGGGCCGCGGCAAGCCCGTTGTCGAAGTCCGCCGCATTGAGCCAGTTCAGCGCGTGCATGCGTTCCGAGAGGCTGTCTTCCCATAAACCGGAGACCTCGATATCGAAAATGCCGTTCAGCTTTTGATCGATGGCCTGCATCCCGTAGCCCGTGACAGCCCACTGCCTGCCGACCCAATAGATGTCGCGATGCAAGGGCATTGTCGATCTTCGTTCCTAATAGGCCCCGGTTCCGGGCAAGGAACAAAGATACCGCGTCGCGCCGCCTTCGCAACAGCGAACGCGGCGGCGTTGAATAGATTGATAAAATTACCTGTCTCTTTCGATCACCTTCAGCCCGCCCATATAGTGCTGCAGCACATCGGGCACGGCAATCGACCCATCTTCCTGCTGATAGGTTTCCATGACGGCAATCAGCGCGCGGCCCACGGCGGTGCCGGAGCCGTTCAACGTGTGTACGAAGCGCGGCTTGCCGTCGGGCCCGCGATAGCGCGCATCCATCCGCCGGGCCTGGAAATCGCCGCACACCGAACAGCTCGAGATTTCCCTGTAGACACCGCCCTCGCCCTGACTCGAAAATTGTCCTGGCATCCAGACCTCGATGTCGTAGGTCTTCTGCGCCGCAAAGCCCATATCGCCGGCGCACAGCGTCATCACCCGATAATGCAGATCGAGCTGCCGCAGCACCTCCTCGGCGCAGGCCAGCATGCGCTCGTGCTCGTCCTGGCTGTTCTCCGGTGTGGTGATCGAGACCAGCTCGACCTTTGTAAATTGATGCTGGCGGATCATGCCGCGGGTGTCGCGCCCGGCAGCACCCGCCTCGGCGCGAAAGCACGGCGTCAGCGCCGTTAAGCGCATCGGCAACTCTTTTTCGTCAAGGATGGATTCGCGAACCAGATTTGTCA
>WNFD01005269.1_pt1 | contig 18096 bp, 17 predicted proteins | sample 5400491 | NCBI WGS metagenome assembly WNFD01 (sample SAMN13153343, study PRJNA577476) | soil metagenome | isolation source: 120 cm saprolite under Douglas fir tree site 2 hole 2 replicate 2 | place: USA:California | collected 2015-04-18 | reverse complement strand
TGAGCGAACTGCTCTCCATCGGTACGATTTCCGCGCCGCAAATCGGTGGCAAGTACTACTTCTACACTAAACGCGAAGGTTCGCAGAACCAGCCTGTGCTGCTGGTACGCGAGGGCGTGAACGGAAAAGACCGTGCGCTGGTGGACGTGAATCAGCTTGCCACGGACGGAACCGTCGCGCTCGACTGGTGGGTCCCTTCCGAAGACGGCAAATATGCGGCCTATGGCACTTCTCCTAGCGGCTCCGAGATGAGCACGTTGCATGTGATCGAGACTTCGACCGGCAAGCTGCTTCCCGACTCCATCGAGCGTACGCGGGCGGCTAGCCTGGCCTGGATGCTCGACAACTCCGGCTTTTACTACACGCGGTATCCGAAGAAGGGCGAGGTTGCTGAAGGTCAGGAAGTTTATTACCGCCACGTCTTCTACCACACGCTCGGCTCTGATCCGGCAAAGGACCCGTTGATTTTCGGCAAGGACCTCGGCCCCGAAGACTGGCCGGAAGTTGATCTTTCCAATCACGGCCACTGGCTTCTCCTTACGGTGGCGCAAGGCTGGACCAAGACTGACCTTTATGTACAGGACTTGCGGCCGGGAGTGGAGCGCAAGCCTCCGGTGCGCATCACGGAAGGCAAGAACTTTCTCTACAGCGGAGAGATTTTCAACGGCAAGATGTTTATCACGACCAATGAAGATTCACCTCACTACCGCATGTTCGCAGTTGATGCGGCTTCTCCCGCGCGCGCGAATTGGAAAGAGATCATTCCGCAGAATGACGCTATTTTGCAGGGCGCTGTCATCGTCAACGGATTGCTACTCGCGCAATACGAGAAGAACGCCAGCTCGCAACTCAAACTGCTGAACACGGATGGCAAGCCGCTCGGCGATGTGCAACTTCCCGCCATCGGCAGCATCTTCGGACTCGGCGGCAAGTGGGACCGCAAAGAAGTGTTCTTCGCATTCCATTCCTTCACCGTCCCGGATTCGATTTACCAGGTTGACTTGGCCACGCGCGGTAAGTCGCTTTGGAGCAAAGTGAGCGCTCCGGGAATTGATCCGGACAACTACGAAGTCAAGCAGCTTTGGTTTGACTCCAAAGACGGCACTCACGTACCCATGTTCGTGTTCCACAAAAAAGGCTTGGAACTCAACGGCAAGAATCCGACTCTGCTCACCGGATATGGCGGATTCAATATCAGCGAAAGTCCGAACTTCGTTGGCGATCGCTACCTTTGGCTGGAGCGTGGTGGCGTGTTTGCCGTCGCCAATCTGCGGGGCGGTTCTGAATTCGGCGAGGATTGGCACCGCGCGGGCATGCTCGGTAACAAGCAGAACGTCTTTGACGATTTTGCTGCGGCAGCGGAATTCCTGATTTCGCAGAAATATACCGACAAAGACCATCTGGCGATTCGCGGGGGCTCGAACGGCGGCCTGCTGATGGGCGCCGCTCTCACCCAGCGCCCCGACTTGTACCGCGCGGTGGTGTGCCAGGTCCCCCTGCTGGACATGCTGCGCTATCAGAATTTTCAGATCGCGAGACTGTGGGTGCCGGAATACGGGTCGTCGGAAGATCCCAAGCAGTTCGACTGGCTCTACGCCTACTCGCCCTACCATCACGTGAAGCAGGGTGCGGAATATCCGGCGATCCTTTTCATGACTGCGGACACGGACACGCGCGTAGATCCTATGCATGCCAAGAAAATGGCAGCGCTGATGCAGGCCGAAGCCGCCAACGGCCAGAGCCGCGAGCGTCCGATTCTGCTGCGCATTGACAGCAAAGCCGGCCACGGCGCGGGAAAACCGATTGCCAAGCAAGTCGAAGATATGACCGATATTTATTCATTTTTGTTCTGGCAGTTGGGAATGGAATAGATTTCGGATTGCAGATTTTAGATTGCAGATTGAAGACAACCTCAGAGTTCGCAGCAATCTTGAAAACCTGCAATCTAGAATCTTCAATCTGAAATCGTGCTCCTATGCCTGAACTCCCCGAAGTAGAAACCATTGCGCGCGGCCTCGCCAAACGAATCTCTGGCGATGTGATCGAGTCGGTGTGGTTGGGTTCGAAGCCAGAGCCGCTCAAGTCTTCTGCTGCAGAAATCGCCGCCACTCTGCAAGCCAGGCGCATTTCCACTGTCCGACGCGCGGGAAAGCATATTGTCTTCGATCTCGAATCTGCCGGCGGGAGAAACACACCAGCACAATGGATTGTTCATCTGGGTATGACTGGAAGCTTGCTGGTCTGCGCGCCTGGCGTGGAATTGGAGAAACATACCCACGCGGTCCTCCAACTCGCCTCTGGCCGCGAACTTCGTTTTGTGGATCCCCGCCGCTTCGGACGGCTCAGCGTCTTCGAGAAATTCGAAGCTCCCGGCACCGAACCGCTGCAAGTCGCACTCGACGATTTCGTGGCTCTTTTCCACAAACGCAAGACGCCCATCAAGAGCGCGCTCCTGAACCAAGGTCTGCTGAGCGGAGTGGGGAACATTTACGCCGATGAAGCGTTGTTCCGCGCACGTATCCGGCCCCGACGCCGTGCTTCATCGCTCACTCGTGACGAACTCCGCCGCCTGCACAATGCGCTGAGAAGAGTTTTGACGGAGGCGATCCGGCTGGGCGGTTCAAGCGTTTCCGACTACGTTGATGCGGACGGCGAAGAAGGCTTCTTCCAACTCAAGCACCGGGTTTACGGGCGAGAAGGCAAACCGTGCCTGGTGTGCAAGACTCCCATCAAGCGGATTGTCATTGCCGGGCGCAGCAGCCACTACTGTCCACGCTGTCAGCGATAGGGGGAAGCGATTGCAGGTTTGAGATTGAAGGTTTCAGATTGAAGGGCCAGTCCCAGTTTTTTAGCCTCCCAATCTGCAATCTAAAATCGGCAATCTCCCTACGACGCCTTCCCTGTTCCCTGGTCCACCACGTAGATTCGCCCGGGCCCGGCCGCCTGAACATTGTTCTTTTCGAAGCATTCCTTGATGCGGCGGCGCAGTTCGCGGCTTACTCCAAAGTGCTTGTTGGGCCGGGTTTTCACTAGTATGAGGTATTCGGCTTCGCCGTTACCGACGCGTTCAATGCCGGGCACATCAATGGCGCCCACAATGTCTTCCGCGAAAGCCGTGTCCTGACGCATTTCGTCGCCTACTTCGCGCAAAAGCCTGACCACTTTTTCGCTGGGCTCGCTGTAAGCAACGGTCACTCGAAGCGCCAACTGCGACCAGTCGCGCGTGGTGTTCGACACTATCTGGATCGCGCTGTTAGGCACAAAGTGTACGGTTCCGTCGTCATCGCGCAGAACGGTGTGGCGGAGATTCATGCTCTCAACCACCCCTTTCACTCCGGCAATGCGAACCGTGTCGCCGATGTCGTATTGGTTTTCCAGCAGAATGAAGAAACCGTTGATGAAATCATGCACCAGCGTTTGCGCGCCGAAACCGATTGCCAGTCCGGCAATGCCCGCGCTCGCCAGCATGGGGCCCAGGTTCAACCCCAAAAGCGAAAGCACTTCGAGAGCGGCGACGAAAAAGATGACAAAAACGGTGATGCTGGTCACCACGCTGGCCACGGTCCGGACCTGCTGCACGCGCACCCCGGAAGGAAGCTTGCGAACATGGAGGTCGGCGGTCTGCCGGGCGACCCCACGCGCAATCTGAGTCAGGACGTAGGCCACGATCAGCACGAACACGATCTTCGGAGCGTCGTGGCGCAGGAAGGTGATGGTATCTTCGCGCCAGTCGCGTAACAAGGCTGGGATGTTTCCGTCGCTAAGAGACGTCGTTTGCAGAAACCAGGAAGCCATTTCAGTGCCTGATTATAGCAACCGCCGAGGAACCACTCGCCGGGGCAGGCAGATATAATCTACGACAGTCTTCTCCAGTGAGGCCTATGGTGCACCGAACAATTGTGTTCTTCTGCTTGCTGCTTTTTCTGATCACGTTCCCCGGGCGATCATTCCCGCAAGACACGAGCCTGCCTTTGCCACGCGCGACGCCGAGTAACGACGATGAACCGGCGGCTCCCCCGCGCATCCAGAAAGAAATGGAGAAAAAGGCAAATGCTCAGCGCCAGGCCGAGCTGAAGCGCGACGCCGAGAAACTTCTGAAACTTTCCACCGAGTTGAAGGAATACGTGGACAAGAGCAACGAGAACGTTCTTTCGGTTGACGTAGTCAGGCGGGCCGAAGAAATCGAGAAGCTCGCTCACAGCGTGAAGGTGAAGATGCGCGGCGAGTAGCCGGCTGTGACAAACCACTTGAGTCTATGCCTCCGATTTCGATAAGCTAGAAGATTGCAACTGAGTTTCATCTGTAGGAGTGTGCTATGCCACTTCCTGAAACCGAAGCTCCCGGACGTCTGCAAGCGGCGCTCACCTCGCGCGGGGTTCGTCTTACCCACCAGCGCCGCACCATCCTGGGAGTGGTCGAAACCGCCAAGCAGCATTTGGACGCGAGCCAGATCCTGCGTCAGGCGCGCCGGTTGGACCCCGGCATTGACCGAGTCACGGTGTACCGCACCCTGAAGTTGCTCAAACGCTACGGCTTGGTGGATGAACTCGACTTGATGCACATGCAGGGCGAGAAGCATTTTTATGAACGCCGACCCCAGCGTGATCACATTCACATGGCCTGCCTGCGCTGCGGCAAGATCACCGAATTCGAAAGCGACCTGTTCGACCGGCTCAAAGGACAAATTCAGCGCGACTGCCGATTTCACATCGTAGTGAGCCGGCTGGAAGTCGGCGGTTACTGCGCACAATGCCGCTCCGCATCCTCTTCCGACTGACGATTGCAACTAGTTGCAATCCCGTTGAAACAGAATCTTATCCTCAACCGTTGACGCATGGTTAGGGCGCCACATACTATGCAACTAAGTTGCAACTAAATATATCGTGTCAAAACCACTCCACTCAGCCCTGATCATTCTTCTGTTTATCACGACGCGGAGTTCCCTCGCCCAAGAGGGTCCATTCTTTGTCACCTATACCCACCACATGGAAGAGCCAGGTAATCTCGATGTCGAAGTTTCAAGCACCACGGGCGTCCCAAGAAGTGGGCAACGATTCTATTCCGCGCCCTACATGGAACTGGAATATGGAGTCACTGCTCGCTGGACATCCGAGCTTTACGTCGAGGGCCAGTCAACCTGGGGGGACAGCACGGTCTTCACCGGTTGGCGGCTGGAAAATCGCTACAGACCCTTGAAACGCGAGCACTGGATCAATCCTGTGCTTTATCTCGAATACGAGGACCTCAACGAGGCCAGCCGCATTCAGAAAGAGGTTGAAGGCGGAGGGCCTGACCTCAGCTCGCGCAACGCGCTGCTCACTCCGCTGCACGACCACGAACTTGAAAGCAAATTGATTCTTTCCAGCGACTACCACGACTGGAACATTTCCGAGAATTTCATTGTGGCAAAGAATTTTTCCCGATCTGAAGGTGTGGAATTTGGATATGCCTTTGGCGCTTCACGTCCCCTGGCAACCCTTGCATCCGGCGCCAGCTGCCGCTTCTGCCGCGAGAATTTCATCCTCGGCGCCGAAATGTACGGCGGCCTGGGCAGTACGCTCGGCTTCGGCGTGCGCGACACGGCCCTCTACCTCGCGCCTGTATGGTCGTGGATGGTCAGTGACAACTCTACCCTGCGTTTCTCTCCGGGTTTCGGGCTCACGCACGAAAGCAACGCCCTGCTCCTTCGTTTTGGATACACCTATGAAATCCAGGGCGTCGGGAGCAAGATCTCGAAGCTCCTAGGACGAAAACCGTGAAGCGAGCTGCCTGCACAATGCTGACCCTTTGTGTGTTGGCCTCAGTGTCCCGTGCGCAGAATCCCGGATATCAGCCTGACCCCAACTGGCATGCTCCCGCGGAAGCGGCATCACGGCCGGATCCGCTTTCCGCCAGACCCGAGGCGGCCGCGGGAGGCCGCAAACTTTTCGTGCGCAACTGCGTGGAATGCCACGGCAAGGACGGAACCGGGCTGGAGAAGAAGCATTCGGCAAACTTGCAATTACCCATCGTTCAGCAGCAGAGCGACGGCGTGCTTTTTTGGAAACTCACAAACGGAAATTCCAGCCGTGGAATGCCGTCATTCAGCAAGTTGCCGGAACTTCAGCGCTGGCAGATCGTTCTGTACCTGCGAACCTTGAAGCCTGTGCAACCGTAGCTGCGCTCGCTGGGATATTGCAGGTCGCTTCTTATCCAGGCCATGTGCAGACAGCCGCCCTCGGCTGTCTCGTCGAACATAGCTCGACATTTCCGCGTCAGCAACGAAAGAACAGGCTCGGCATGCTGAGCTAGACAATCGAGGGCGGCTGTCTCCACATGGGCCGCAATTTCAGTCCGCCGCCGCCCGCACTTCCGGCCTCTTCACATCCGTTCCAATCCGCATTCCATAGAACGAGCGATGCACAAAGAAGAATGAGGTCAAGAAGAAGACGAGGGCCAACACGCGAGTCAGCGTGCTGTGCTGGTTCGCCAGCGAGACGGCCAGTTCGACCGCCAAAAGTCCAAACAACGTAGTGAACTTGATCACCGGATTCATTGCAACCGAAGACGTGTCTTTGAAAGGATCGCCGACGGTGTCGCCTACCACGGTTGCATCGTGCAGAGGCGTTCCCTTCTGCTTCAGTTCGACTTCGACAATCTTCTTGGCGTTGTCCCAGGCAGCGCCCGCGTTGGCCATAAAGATCGCTTGATACAAGCCGAATATCGCGATCGAAATCAGATACCCGATGAAGTAGAACGGCTCCACGAAAGCGAATGCCAGCGTCGAGAAGAACACGACCAGGAATATGTTAATCATGCCCCGCTGCGCGTACTGGGTGCAGATCTGCACCACCTTCTTGCTGTCGCCCACCGAAGCCTTCTCTGCGCTGTCGAGCCGGATGTTGGCTTTGATGAACTCCACTGCGCGATAGGCCCCCGTAGTGACCGCCTGCGTGGAAGCGCCAGTGAACCAGTAAATGATGGCGCCACCGGTGATCAGCCCAAGCACGAACGGCGCATACAGCAGCGAAAGGTGGTCCACGTGGACGGTAAGGCCATCGGTGAGCGCCATGATGATGGAAAAAATCATGGTGGTCGCACCGACAACTGCGGTCCCAATCAGCACCGGTTTCGCCGTCGCTTTGAAGGTGTTCCCTGCCCCGTCGTTGGCCTCGAGCAAATGCTTCGCCCGTTCGAAGTTCACATCCACATTGAAATCGCGCTTGATTTCTGCCGCCGGCACTTGCTCAATCAGCGACAATTCATACACCGATTGCGCGTTGTCTGTGACCGGGCCGTAAGAATCTACCGCGATGGTCACCGGCCCCATTCCCAGGAACCCGAACGCCACCAGCCCAAACGCAAACACTGGAGCCGCAATCATGCTTGCGGCTTCCGTCAAACCCATCGTGCTCACCCAGTACCCGGTCGCCATCAGGATAACCATGGTCAAACCGAGGTAGTATCCCGAGAAATTTCCTGCCACAAAACCGGAAAGAATTCCCAGCGAAGCGCCGCCTTCGTCGGCAGACGTCACCACTTCTCTCACATGGCGCGACTCGACAGAGGTAAACACTTTCACCAGTTCCGGAATCACCGCACCCGCTAGCGTACCGCAGGAGATGATCGTCGCTAGCTTCCACCACTGCGAGCCGTCGCCGCCAAGATCGGGAATCATGAGGTGCGAGATGAAATAAGTGATGGCAATCGAAACGAATGACGTAATCCACACCAGCGATGTCAGCGGCGACTCAAAGTTCATCTCGTCCTTGCCTTCGTAGCGACCCTTGGCAATGGCAGCGTTCAGGAAATACGCCACCGCGCTGGCGAACAGCATCATGACGCGCATCACGAAAATCCAAACCAGGAGCTGCACTTGTACGGTCGGACTCTTCACGCCGAGAAGGATGAACGTGATCAGCGCGACTCCGGTGACGCCGTAGGTTTCAAATCCGTCGGCCGAGGGGCCAACCGAATCTCCGGCATTGTCGCCGGTACAGTCGGCGATCACGCCCGGATTGCGCGCGTCGTCTTCCTTGATCTTGAAGACGATCTTCATCAGGTCGGCGCCGATGTCGGCGATCTTGGTGAAAATGCCTCCAGCAATACGGAGCGCGGCCGCACCCAGGGACTCGCCAATGGCAAAGCCGATGAAACACGGGCCGGCGTACTCTCGCGGAACAAACAGCAGAATGATGAGCATGATGAGCAACTCGACGCTGATCAGCATCATGCCAATGCTCATACCCGCGGCTAAGGGGATCCGATAAATTGGGTAAGGCTTTCCGCCAAGGCTGGCAAAGGCAGTCCGGGAATTCGCGAAAGTGTTGACTCGGATTCCAAACCAGGCCACCCCGTAGCTGCCGGCGATTCCGACCAGACTAAAGCCAAGGATGATTGGCAGCGTGGTGGCGACTGGGTGGACCGGCGCCAGCACTCCGAAGTACAGAACCATAATGACGGCGATAAACGCCCACAGAAACAACAGAAACTTTCCCTGCGTCACGAGATACGTTTTGCAAGTCTCGTAGATCAGCTCGGAAATTTCGCGCATGGCGCGATGGACAGGCAGGTTCTTCAGCTTCGAATAGATCGCCAGACCGAAACCCAGTCCGAAAACGCAGAACAGGATTCCAATCGAAAGCAGAAAATGCCCGTCCCAGCCGCCGAAGAAAGTGACACTGCGGAGATCGGGCAACTTGAGGTTGGCTTCGCCGCTGACTTGTTCCGGCTGGGCCAATGCGGCAGACACGCTCAGGGTTATGAATGAAACCACAATCGCGGCGGTCTTCAATATGCGGGAGACTTGAGACGTGAACATCCGCGAACCTTGGGACGCACCGCTGGTGAGCCAGTTGCGCATGGGAATTCCTCCAATATGACGTATGACGATGACTACGCGTTCAGGACTATTTTCTCCGCGGCTGATTTTCTCGCACGCGGCCGAATTGCAGAGCCAGGCACGGGAGCGCACTGCCGCTTTCCGAACACGCTTCCACGCAAGCAAGACTGCAAGACTGTTAGGAGTGCTGAGCTTGGCCGCGTCCGACGTTCCGTGCCGCCTGCCTGCGAGTGGGAGCTGGAACCTCCCCGGCAGGCCACACAAAACTAGCTTTTATAACATCTTGCGGGCAGTGGGGTCAAACAGGTTGGAGTTGGGCCTTGCACCGGCCCTCACGGACATATACTGCTAGTTCAGAATGGATGTGATGTTGACGAAACCGAAATCACCCGTCGCATTGAGCTCACTGTGAAGACCAATCCCGATGTCCATGCCGAGGCCAAGTCCGAGGGCTGGGATCCGAAGCAGTGGGTCAGTCTGGTTCCGTACGGAGTAAACCAGGCACACCCCAATGCCTACAAAGATATCCTCCGCTGCGCAGTTCAGAATCGGGACAATCTCGGTTATGCCTGGCGCATCTTGCGCGACGGCTGTTGTGACGGTTGCGCCCTTGGCACCAGCGGCCTGCGCGATTGGACCATGAAGGGCATTCACCTTTGCAACGTCCGCCTGGAGTTGCTGCGCCTGAATACGATGCCGTCCATGAATTGGCACCTGCTGGAAGACGTCCGCACTCTGCAAGACAAGAGTGAAAAAGAACTGCGCGAACTGGGACGGCTCTCCGTGCCGATGATCCGCCGAAGCGGAGACAACGGATTCCGCCGAATCTCGTGGGATGAAGTGACCAGCTTTCTCGCCGACGAGCTGCGCCGAATCGATCCCAAGCGCATCGCTTGGTACATGACTTCGCGCGGGCTCACCAATGAGGCCTACTACGCACAGCAGAAAGTAGCGCGCTTTATCGGAACCAACCACGTGGATACCAGCGCGCGGGTTTGTCACGCGCCTTCCACTGCTGCACTGAGCGCGAGCGTGGGTTGTGCCGCGACGACCTGCTCCTATTCCGATTGGGTGGGCGCTGACCTGGTCGTTTTGGTGGGCACAAATCTGGCCAATAACCAGCCAGTGGCTATTAAGTATTTGCATTATGCCAAGAAGGCCGGGACCAAAATCTTTCTCGTAAACCCTTATTTCGAACCTGGACTGGAACGCTACTGGGTGCCCTCGGTAGTCGAGAGCGCGCTGTTTGGCACCAGAATCGTTGACGACTTTTTCCAGATTCACACCGGCGGTGATATCCCCTTTTTCTACGGTGTGCTCAAGCACGTGATCGAAAACGGGTGGACGGACCGCGAGTTCATCCGTGCGCGCAGCGCCGGATGGGAAGGAGTGGAAAGCAAGGCCCGGAGCTTCTCCTGGGAAACGCTGGAGCAAGGCTCGGGACAGACGCGCGCCGAAATGTACCGCTTCGCCTTGGCCTTTGGTAAAGCACGTCACGCCATCATTACCTGGAGCATGGGGATCACCCAGCACGCCTATGGCAGCGACAATGTTCGCGCCATCGTCAACCTACAACTGGCGCGCGGCAACGTGGGTCGCCCCCACACCGGGCTGATGCCCATCCGCGGACACAGCGGCGTGCAAGGTGGCGCGGAGATGGGCGCGATGCCCGGCGCTTACGTGATGGGCTTTCCTGCCAACGAGGAAAACGCCAGGAAATTTGCCTCGCCGGATATGTGGGGATTCGAGCCGCCCGCATGGAAGGGGTTGACCGCGACGCAGATGGTGCTGGCCGCCGAGCGTGGCGAAATCGACGCCTTGTGGCAGAGTGGCGGCAACTTCAAACAGACTCTCCCTGAGCCTGAGTTGGTGGAGCGCGCCCTGGGCCGCATCAAGCTGCGCGTGCATCAGGACATCGTTGTAAACCGCACCATGTTTGTTGAGCCTAATGAAACGGTAGTGATTCTTCCTTCGCGAACGCGTTACGAACAACGCGGCGGCGGCACCGAAACCAGCACCGAACGCCGCATCATCTACAGTCCTGAGATTCCCGGCCCGCGTCCGGCTGGGGCGCTTGACGAATGGGAGATCCCGGTTCTGGTCGCCAGGAAGTTGGACTCTGAGCGCGCAGCGACCATCTTCCCGTGGAAGGACACCCACGACATCCGCGCTGAGATCGATCGCGTTTGCCCGACTTATCGTGGCATCGCAGGCATGCGCAAGAAGGGCGACAACTTCCAGTACGGCGGGCGCCGCTTGCTGGCGGAAAAATTCCTGACGCCCGACGGCAAGGGCCACTTCACCGCAGTCGCGCTTCCCGAAGATCGGGTTCCCGAGGGATTTTTTCTCTTAACCACGCGGCGCGGGAAGCAATTCAACAGCATGGTGATGCATCAAAACGATCCCATCACTGGCGCGCACCGCGATGACATTATTATGTCCAAAGAGGACGCAGCGCGGCTCGGTCTGCGCAACGGCGACTCCATCACCCTGCGCAACCAACTCGGCGAGTTCCGCGGGCGATTGAAGATCGATCGCATTAAGCCCGGTTGCCTGCAGGCCCATTGGCCCGAGGCCAATGTGATCATTCCCGCCGGACGGCTGGATGCGAGCGGCATTCCGGATTACAACACGGTCGTCGAGGTAATTCGCACGGCTGCGAAACCCGTCGCTGCCGACTAGGTGAACATGCCGCCTAAACCACGCAGTATGGATGTGACACAGGTTACGGAATGGCAAAACGGCCAGGTTAGCCGCGCGCAAGACTACCTTGTCGCCGAAGAGCCGCTTGAGATTCGCATAGGTCGAACGCCACTCAGCGTGACCATGCGCACACCGGGACACGACTTGGAATTGACCGCCGGCTTTCTCTTCACCGAAGGGCTGATCAAGAAACGCGAGCAGATTGTGTCTTTGGAGTCCGGCAAGACCAAGGCAAAGGCAAAGACGACGCCACGGCAAGCCAGCGGCAACGTCGTGCGGGTGCGGCTAAAGGGCGTGTCATTGAGACCCGCGCAGCTCCGCCGCAACTTTTTCATGAGTTCCAGTTGCGGCGTTTGCGGCAAGGCGTCCATCGACGCAGTGATGGCACGCGGCATCCGGCGGCCCAATCCCAGCTTCGTTCTTGACCCTGCGGTCCTGTGCACTTTTCCCGACACCTTGAAAGCCGCGCAAAGTATCTTCGACCGCACTGGCGGACTGCACGCCGCCGGGCTGTTCGACGCCCAGGGAAAACTGGTTGTGCTGCGTGAGGACGTGGGCCGGCACAACGCTGTGGATAAAGTTGTAGGCTGGGCGCTTCTCTCAGGTCAGGTTCACCTGCCCTTGGCCGATTACGCTCTCATGGTCAGCGGTCGCGGCGGCTTCGAAATCATCCAAAAAGCGCTGCTGGCTGGAGTGCCTCTCGTGGCGTCGGTTTCGGCGCCCTCCAGCCTGGCCGTGCGACTGGCCCGCGAAGCCGGACTGACTCTGGTGGGTTTCCTCCGCGGCCGTCGCTTCCTCATCTATTCCGGCGAGCAACGCTTGCAGCCACAGAAGGCCGCTGTGGTTTTACCTGCCGGGCACCTCCATACCTGAGGCTGTCCCAACGGAGGCCGACCGTTTCCGTGCATCACCCGAACTGAGGGTGCCCCATCCTTTCGCGTTCGTTGCGAAAGGGTGGGAACCCAACAAGCTGGCACGACGAGATTTTCCGCCCTCTACCCCGGACGGACGCCTCCTCGGCCGAGAAATCCTGCTCGCCATGTACATCCACGTAGCCCACCATCGCGGCCAGGCCGAAATCTATCTCCGGGATAAGGGCATCAAGCCGCCCGGGTATAGGATTTGAGCGCCTTCACAAGCGCGCAAATTTGAGCAGCGGCTGAATCTCGCCAGCATCAGCCGTTGTTATGGCGTCCAAATATCTGGCTCGGGCTTCACCCGGTTTGACGAGGTCGGCGGAGCCCCAGGTGAATGCGGGACGACCGCTCTTCATTACCAGCACATCCGCCATCAGGCGCGCATGTCAGTCCCTCCGGAATTTCATCGAAAGCAACCCCGAGGTTCTTCTCGGTTTGTCGATATCGTCCCGCCCACTTCCACGTCTGATCGAACATTTTCAGGCGCAATTTCCGAACGTATGCGTCAGAGACGATATCGTTCAGACTGGCCCGGTCGGCGACCGCCCACTCTCTTGCAAGAATTATGTTTTGTCGCTCCCATTCATTTAGTTCTTCCTTTGTGGCGAGACTCGGAATCAAGTCGGCAAGCTCTTCAGGCGAGAGGGGAGTATTGCCGTCGCCGGTTTTCAGCAGGGGAGTCATTTGTTCCGGCCTCTTTTCAGAAGGCGTTTCGTCTCTTCCTCAATCTTCTCCTCTACCCCTCCTACGGCTTGGTCTTCCAGTGCCATGGTGTGCTCAACTGCGCGAACGTTTTCGGATGCCCTGGCTCTTGCGCGCTGCTCCGAAAGATCCTGAATGCTCCCGCTTTTAGGAACCAGCGCATACACGAGCCTGCACCCAAGTGCGTCGGCAGCAGCGCGCAGGCTCCCTAAACTGATGCGGTATTCCGCTTCCGACTTCTCAAGTGCGATCACATTGGAAGGAACTTTCCCAAGCCGATTCGCCAACTCGCGCACGGTAATGCCAGTAGCTTCGCGGATAGCACGAATCCAGCCTCGCTGGGGACGCGAGGGGGCCAAAATCGCTTGGAATGGTTCCAGCGCCGTTTCAAGCTGCTTCAGTCGTAGCTGTCTGAATTCAGGTTTCATTGGTTGCCACCTCGAATAGTTCACCTATAATTGACCATAGTAACACATGAATTCATTTATAAGTGAATTTTTATATGAAAACATTCACCTATAATGGAACATATGCTAGGAAACTGCAGAAGGGCTACGAAAAGAGTGGAGGTAAATCAAATGCCATTTGAGGCACAAGCCCGGGGAGACAAAAACCTCACCGAAGAGCAACTGAGCATGCCGCACAACTCTCCCGACGGACGCCTCCTCGGCCGAGAAATCCTGCTCGCCATGTACATCCACGTAGCCCACCATCGCGGGCAGGCCGAAATCTATCTCCGGGATAAGGGCATTAAGCCGCCGGGTAATAGGATTTGAACGCTCTCACAGTCCCCGTGGGGTGATTGATCTACGTGAAGCGTTGTGCCAAAGATCAAGACCGGAGTACGATTCCGCACATGTCGGAAGACGCCAAGGCGCCGCAGGCCGTTGAAGAGCGGGCACCTACACGGGAAGAGTTCTTCAAACAGTTTCTAACGATGCTCCGAATTCCTTTCGTCAAGTCCGTTGCGGAAGGATTTTTCGAGAACATCCGTTAAATTGAGTCTCTGGTTCAAATGCCACTCGTGCTGTTCAGCTTCCTGGAAGTGGACGTACACCTCTTTGATCGGTTCAGGGAGTCGGTACAGGAAAACTGGACCCGAGGGATGAATTATGTGACCTTTCTGCAGGAACATTACAACAGAATGACACCATTCAAGGTAGCCGAGGCCATGCCTGACATCGCGCAGCGTACCCAAAAACGCTTCGATGAAGCCTTGTTGAACCCGTCCTACGGCCCCTTCTTGACCTCATCAATGCAGGTGCTACACTCAGCGGCTGTCTCGGGAAGCTGGACAGCACTCGAATGTCTAGCCAGCGACCTTTGGGTTGCAGCATTGAATGAATATCCGCTGCCTCTTGCGCAGGCCGCCTTGAGTTCTTTGGATCCGCAGGAGACGGGTGAACTCACGGGAAAACAGATATCCGTCGGGTTGGCGGCTAAGTACGGCTTTGATCTTCGGCAATGCCTGGGAACCCTTCTGAAATCGAAGTTCGATTTCACAAGCGTCACTGGAATTCAGAAGGCGTACAAGGTATTCGTTCCACTAGATGACTTCATTCAGAAGATATTCAGGGAGCCCCTGCTCGGCGAGCTAGAGGCAACGCGGCACCTGATCGTTCACAGGGCAAGTAGGATAGACGAAGAGTACAAGAGACGGACTGGCTCATAGCTTCAAATCGGAACCTCGCTGACCTTCAGCGAGGAGAAGGCAACTAAGTTTGCACGCGCGAGCCAGATGGCTGGGCTTGGTTTGTTGGCATTCGTAAACGACTGGCTCGTGACAAAGGGAAAGGCTGAAAGCGTACCCGCGGTCAAATGAGGAAACCGCCCATTACCCGGTAGTGCCTGAATTTGGAGATTAAGAAAATTCGGATCGTAGAAAAACGGCGCGGGTATAATCCGCACGCTCCAGAATGATCTCCCGACCACCCGATGTCGGGCCTAGCATCCGAGCGTTTCTAACGTAGGTAAGGTCTGTCCAGAGCCTCTTCCACCTCTTCGATTTTTGCATCTTCCGCTTTTTTCGTACAAACCGGGCAGAGTCCATCTTGCAACAGACGGATCTTGCCGCAGTCCTCACATGGCAATTCAACGCTCATAAGCTAATTCTCTCTCCAATCCCCCGCTGATGCAAAAGCCAGATTCAACCACTAACTCTAATCCCGCCCCCCTTTGACCCCCGTCCCCGCGCGCATTAAACTACTCTCCGACCACCATTTCCCCTCAGGAGCCCCTTGAGAACTTACCGTTCCACACGCAACCTGCTTGCCGACGTCAAGAAAGTGCTGGCGGAGAATCGTCCTTCGTTTCGCCGCTCGCCGCTCGAAGAGATTGCGGGGCTGCTGTGCGAAGGCAGGCACTTTAGCTGGGTGGGAATTTATTTGACGCTGGACGAAAAATCGTCGTCGGCGCTGCTGGAGGAAGCTCTCATCAAGCCCAACCAGGTTGCGGTCCATGGAACGCGCAAAAAAATTGTGGTCGCAATGCGGGTGGGCGGACGCGAGCTTGGCTTCCTGAACGTGGAAAGCGACCGCGAGAGCGCCTTTGGCGGTGAGGAACAGGTGCTGCTCGGGCGCGTGGCCAGCCTGCTAGCGCGATTTCTCGCCGGGCCGCGAGGGAAATATCTGGTGCTGCGGGCCGCCAAGGTGTCCCATACCCCCACTGTCCAGGCGAAAGCAGCTTAGTTACTCCCGCCTTTTGAAACAGTCGTCCTATACTGCTCTGAATGGCTGCGCCATTATCCCGGCTGGCATACATTGACTGGCTGCGCGGACTCGCCTGTCTGCTCATGTTTCAGACGCATTGCTACGACGCCTGGCTGGGAGGCGCGGCCCGCCAATCCACATTTTTCATGTGGTCGCAGCTCGGCGGCACATTTCCCGCGCCGCTGTTTCTTTTCCTGGCCGGGATCTCGTTCGCCCTGGTGACTGACAAACTTCTGCAAAAGGGTCTCGCTCCCGGTGAGATCGCAAAGAAGACAATCCTTCGCGGTGCGGAAATTTTCGGGCTGGGACTGCTGTTTCGCGTGCAGGAATTTGCCATCTCCCTGGGATGGGCTCCGTGGAGCGACCTGTTTCGCGTGGACATCCTCAACACCATTGGCCTTTCGATGATGCTGATGGGCGCGGTTTGTTGGATGGTGCTGGCGATTACTGGTGCAACACGTAGCCCCGGACGCCCTCGTCCGGGGTGGGCGGGTGAGGGCACCCGCCCCTACGCGAGCCTAGTCACTGCAGCCATTCTGCTCTGTGTCGCAATTTCAGCCCTCGCGCCGCTGCTTTGGACCACTTGGCGGCCCCGCTTCCTGCCCTGGCCGATCGAGACCTACATCAACGGCGTCCACAATCTAGGCGCGCCGCAGGCTTGGTTGTTTCCGGTTTTTCCCTGGACAGCGTTCGCCTTTGCCGGCCTGGCTTTCGGATTTCTGATCTTGAGCGACTCCGCGCGCAAGCTGGGAGCGAACGCGTTCCTGATGGCCGGAGCTGCGGGACTGGTCCTGATCTACGGCGCGACGTTTCTGGACTCGCGCCCGTGGCAGGTTTATCCGGTGTACGACTTCTGGCACACCAGCCCGGCGTTCTTTGCCATCCGGCTCGGCATGTTGCTGGTGCTGGTGCTCGCGGCGTACGCGTGGTGCCGCTGGGGATTGGGTCAGTGGGGATTCAGTCCACTGATTCAGCTCGGCCACACTTCCCTGCTGGTGTATTGGGTGCACATCGAATTTGTGTACGGCAAATTCAGCATCTTGCCGCACCGCAGTCAGACCATTGCCGGAGCCACGCGAGGTTTGATCACCATTTTCCTGGCGATGCTGGCGCTGTCCCTTCTGCGGACAAAATGGATGGGCAGCGCGCGAGATTTGTTCTCTCGGAAAAACAAACTCGCGCGCGCCTGAAAGACGTCAATGTGCCGGCGCCGGCTGCGTCTCCGGAGTCGAGAAATTCACCTTCGGCACTGCCCTCGATGCTTCGGACGCAGCAAAGTACGCATCATTCTTCTTGAACCCTGCCCACTTCGCAAACAGACTGTTCGGAAACTGCTGCACGTAAGTGTTGTAGTCCTGCAAGGTGTCGTTATAGTTCTTGCGTTCCACGGCAATGCGGTTTTCCGTTCCCGCCAGTTCATCCTGCAGGCGCAGGAAATTTTCGTTGGACTTCAATTGCGGATAGTTTTCCGCGATAGCCAACAGACGGCCGAGGGCGCCGTCCACACGCTGGTTAGCCGCGATCTTATCGGCGGGAGTGCTCGCTGATAGCAGTTGCGACCGCGCCTGCGCGATTTCGCCAAACACCGTCTGCTCCTGCTTGGTGATCCCCTTCACGGTCTCGACCAGGTTGGGAATAAGATCCGCGCGCCGTTGCAACACCACATCCACCTGCGCCCAAGTGGACTTCACGGCTTCGTTCTTAGCCACCAATGTGTTCTTCGTGTTCACGTACATGCCACCTGCCAGCAGTATCAGAACCACAATCGTAATAAGAAAGATCATCGCTTTGCTCATGTGTTCTCCTTCAAAAGACTTGCGATCGTCGCGGTATCGAGAGGCACGGCTTAAGCCGTACCCTCCCGCCCAGAACTCTGCATTGTATCCACTGCGGCGGTAACCTGCTCAATTGCCTGCAAATACTTGCCTGCGATTTCAGCGGCGCGAAGCGGTTTCCGGTCAGCCGTGTTCGCGCGAACATCCATTATTTGTACGAACGGAGAAGGATCGAAGTTCATCCGATGCGCCAGGTCGGCGACTGCCTCGCGCGAATGCTTGCGGCCCTGTTCTCCCATTTCGAGCAGCGCGTGCCGGAACAGTGTAGTGAAAGACGACAGCGAATTCAGCATCACGTCCCATAACTGTTTTTCGTTGCCGGCAACGACGAGATGCTGGCGCAACAGAAACAGTTTCTCGCGTAGCTCATACTCAAGCTGCGAGCGATGCAGTGTCATCGGAATATTCAA
>WNFD01002630.1_pt1 | contig 18096 bp, 14 predicted proteins | sample 5400491 | NCBI WGS metagenome assembly WNFD01 (sample SAMN13153343, study PRJNA577476) | soil metagenome | isolation source: 120 cm saprolite under Douglas fir tree site 2 hole 2 replicate 2 | place: USA:California | collected 2015-04-18 | reverse complement strand
GCACGAAGAAGTTTGTGTTGTCGATCGGATTCGGACCGTTCGTGACATCGTTGTCGATAATCGTCACAGTCGCGGTCGATTGCGCGCCGAGCGTTGCGCCGCTGGGATTGTTGAGACCGATGGTGAAGGTCTCAGTGCCTTCGGCGTAAGAGTCATCGACGATGGCTACGGAGAAAGACTTGGATGTTTCCCCCGCGGCGAAGCTCATAGTGCCCTGGGTGTTCTCGTAATCACAGCGGGGCGAGGCAATGCCATTAAAGACGTTGCAATTCGTCAAGCCAGCCGCATCGTTCGTAGCATAGTTGACGCTGGCGCTGCTGGTCGTATCGCCACTGCGAGTCAGAGTGATGTTCACTCGGCCGTTGGGATCGCCTTCATTGATCGTGTAGGAAGCTGAACTGAATTGGACTGTGGGAAGGGGCACCAATGCCCTCGGAGTGAAAACTGCGCCCTGCGCATTCGTCAGACTGATGGGGCTTAGCTCGGAAGTCAGGGCGTCGGCGACGTAAACATCAGGCTCGCCGCCGGAGATTCCGACAACCGGAAGCAAGTTCGTGTTGCTGCTGCCATAGCGCGTCTTGATCGTGCCGTTCGTGTTCAATTCGATCTCGAAATTGATGGGTGCGCCGTTCACGCCGTCACCGAATTGCACCCCCTGCCAGCGAAAAATGATGCGGCTGGAATCAGGCTGGACTACATAAACGTCGGCGTCGGCCCGGCGCGAAGTGCGCAGATCCAGATCGTCCCACATGCCCGCAATCATCTTGAACGTTGAAAGATCGCCGATGGAGCTTGGCACGTCGTCCGCGTCGCCGTTGCTGCGCTTTCGCGGCGTCGAAAAGTACAGATTCCCATTCGTCGAGATCGTGACCGTGCTGAAATTTTGGCCAAAGAACGGGAAGCTGAATGGCAACGTGTAATTCTCGAGATAGCGATCGTCAAAAGTCAGACCCAGCGCTGTTCCTCCCGTCGACAGCGCTGCCGGCGAGCTTAGACTGGTCGCGTACGGATCGGCAACTAAGCGATCGACAGTCACCGGATAGGTCGCCGCCGTGCCTTCGTTGCCGACATTATCGAACTCACGCAACTTGATAAAACCCGAAGTGTGACGATAGGGAATGTTAACGGTGACGGTCTGCGGCAAGCCGGACGCGACCGGCGCCACCGTCGTCAAAGGAATCACCGCGCCGGTAAACTGATCGTTGAAACTGATGTCATAAAGCGATGCCTGTCCCGAGGCCCCGTCATCTCCTGAGGCATTCCATGCCAGGTTGACGGTACGACCGGCTTGCGAGGTAACGCGAAAACTACCGACCGTACCCGGTGGTGTTACATCACCCTCGTTAAGCGCCTGGATCGATTTGAAGACGTTCAAGCGGCGCCCGGTTAGCGTTTTCCCTTGCAGCGCGGGGATCACGTCGCCGTTGAAGGCCAATAGAGCATGGAGTTGATTTACGCTGACGTTTGGGTTTGCCGCGCACACCAGGGCCGCAGCCCCGGTAACGTGCGGCGTGGCCATCGATGTGCCACTGAAAACCGAATAAGTGTTACCAGGAGTGGTGCTGAGAATGCCTAATCCCGGGGCGCCCATCAACACAGACTTCGCACCAAAGTTGGAAAAACCTGCGAGAGTATCGGGTTGCGTCGTGGCCGCTGTGGAAATCATATTCGGCAGGTTGTAACCCGACGGGTAATTGCCGGCGGTGTCCGTGTTGCGGCCGTCATTGCCCGCTGCCGCGACGAACAGAATCCCAGATTGGCCCAACGCGCTCAGCGCGTCTACTTCCGCTTTGGAGTAACCGCCACCGCCATAGCTGGCATTCAAGGCGCGAATATTTGCGCCGCTCGCTCCCGACGAACTAACGAAGAGGTCGCGCATCTGCTTCGCATAGTTGTAGGCGCGAATCGCATCGGCGGTGCTGCCGTTGTTGGTGAACTCATCGATGAACCTCAGCGACATCAACCTGACCTGCCAGTTGACACCGACAACCCCCACTCCGTTATTGCCGACGGCGCCGATCGTGCCGGCAACGTGCGTGGCGTGATCTTCGACCGGAATGGTTCCGCTATTATTAATAAAGTCATATCCGTGCACATCGCCTGCGATGAGATGCCCGTTGGATTCGGTGATCGATCCAGGGCTGGGATTAGTCCAGATATTTGCTTGCAGGTCTGGATGATTTATGTCGATGCCCACGTCGATCACGCCGACGACGATGTTGGAACTGCCCGTCGTGGTGTTCCACGCTTGCGGCGCGGCAATGTTGGTCATCCCGTAAAGCTCTCCAGATAGAAATCGTGGATCGTTCGGTGTGAGGATTGGATGGCGAATATAATTAGGCTCGGCGTATTCCACATCGTCGCGCGCGCGGAGCGCGGCAATAACTTTTCCGGTATCCGCTGCGTGAGCAATTCGCAATCCGTCCACCATGTCTGAGCCGGCAAAACGATCGATCTGCACCAGAATTTCTTCCTGCCCAACCAGGCTTTGGTTTTCGCCAAATCTTTGTCGCGCGCCTTCGCTGGGCACAGGCATGTACCTCGAGCCTTCGAACGCGCGGTCGCTCTTGAAGCGCACCAGCGCTTCGCCGGGAACAAACTCGGGCCGGCTGCGTTTTGATCCTGAGCTGCCGCCGTTGTGGAAGGCGGGAAGTCCGGCGCTTGAGTTTGGCACGAATGCGACCGCCGCAATCAGCAGCAGCCCCAGCACCGCAATGAACGCGAGCGACTTGGGAACCTTCGGGTCAGACGGCGAAGCGAATGGCATGTACTTGATGAGCTTCAGAAGCCTTTTTGCCGCGAGAAAGTATGGACCTTCTAAAAATTGAGCCGGCGGTTCAGTCAGCAAACCCAGACTGGCCGTGCGGCAAGCGAATATACACCCGAGCTGGCTAAGATTACAGCGCCGCAATGCAGGTTGTCCAAACGCATCGGGGCGGGGGCGTATCCTGGTTTGATCTAACTCGCGCCCTCGGCGTCTCTGTGGTGAATTCGGGCCGCATAAGCTCACCCCCAGACGCCGCGAGAGAGCCGCAGCCAAACTCGTCCGTAAGATGAGTATGAGACTAGCTTCTGCAGCCGCATTCATGCTGCTTGCCCGCAGGGTTTCCAGACCAGCCGTTTTACGGCTGGGTAAGTGCTTCCAGCCTCCTTCTCGTCGCGGGCTTTAGCCAATTGGCTAAAACGCTGGGGTTGAAGCACGCTGAAGCGCGCTTCGGCCGATCGTTACCGCCAAAACCCGGCCGTCAAACGGCCGGTCTAGTAACCCTTCGGGAAAGCCCGATGAATCGGGCTTAAGGCACAATCACTTTCTTGCTCAAGAAAACTAGGACTTGCTCGAGAAAACCCAGAACTTGGGACAGTCCTTCTTTCCGACAGGCTTATAAGGCAGATTTTCCGTCAACAACTTCGGGCGTGCGTGATAAGATGCGAGGTGGCCCGGGCGTCCCGCCCGTGAATCACGCGCAGGATGCGCGTGCCATAACCAAACTTAGCGTCTCCCCCCGAACTGCCGATGATGCGAAAAGCAATCAGCGCTTTTACCATGATGGTTCTGATCCTGGGCGCGAGTCTGCCCGCCACCGCCTACTCACTCCACTATCACGATGCTTCGGGCATTGTCGCGCGGCGCTGGCTGGCGAGTCCCATCATCGTTGCCTTCTCGCGTTCGCTAAATTCACCGCCGCCGAATATCAAGGCCGGCAGCGACGTCATCGGTGCGGCGCAGCGCGCGCTGAAACACTGGGCCGCGGTGGCCAACATTCAGTTTCTCGAAACCGCTTCGTTTGCAACCTCGATCAGTCCGCCGAACGCCGGCGATGGAGTCAGTCTGATCACCGTTTCTACCGACAACCTCGCGGCGTTTGGTTCGTCGAACAGCCCGGGACGCACGCGAGTCTTTTACGATTCGGGCGGCGCCATCGTTGAAGCCGACATCGCGCTGAATCCCGCGGAAACTTTTTCCAGCGACGGCACGGCCGGCACCTACGATCTCGAATCGACGTTCACGCACGAAGTCGGACACTTGCTCGGGCTCGAGCACTCCGCGGTGATCGGCGCGACGATGCAACCGCGCCAGGCAAAGAACGGCGTTTACGGTATGCCGGCGATCACGCAGCGCGCTTTGTCCGCGGACGACATTGCCGGCGCGCGGTCTCTCTACGGCTCGGAGGCTGAAATTGGTTCGATCTCGGGCAAGCTTCTGGTTAGCCGCAGTGGCGGCGCCGCAGCGAATACCGCCGGCCTCATGGTGTTCGCCGAAGAGTTTGGAACCGGCAAACTCGTCGCCGGCGCGATCGCCTCCGCCGCTGGAGATTATCAGCTCAGCGGTTTGGCGCCGGGCTCTTATCGCTTGATTGCGCAAAGCGCGAATGGACTCCTGGCCGGAACGGATATTGGCGCAGCGGAATCCGAAGACCTGGCAAACACTTCACTCGTGCGCACGTTCGAGATTTCGCGCGCGCCGCTGGTGGTGAAATCCGGCGTGAACTCAAACGCCCCGCCGGTCTTTCTGTTGCCTGCTGATCCGCCGGCGACGATCCATCCGCGGATGATTGGGCTCAACGCCGAGCTTTCGACGGTGGCCGTACCGCTTGAGTCGGGAAAGACTTTTACGATCTATGTTGGCGGCGAAGGCGTGGATCAAATTGCGGAGAGTGGCATCTCGGCCAGCTCGCCGCTGATCAGAATTGTTCCGAAGACCTTAACTTCGGAACAGTTCGGCACCGATTATCCAGTCATCAGTTTCCAAATCACGGTAGAGTCAAGCGCTGAAGCCGGCGATTACAGCATTCGCTTGCAGTCAGTAAGCGGCGAACGCTCTTATCTGGCGGGTGCGATTACCATCAAGCCGTCCTCATCCTCCAATCACTGACCTCCGACTCTATCCTTTAGAGTGGGCAAGTACCGGGCGTGGGTCACTCAACGTCAACGGTTACGGCCTAATAGATCAAAGCAGACACTTCTTATACGATCGATAGCAAGTATCGTTGCTATTGACAGGACCTTGGACGGCGGAGTAGATTGCGGTCGCTCCGGCACATCTCCCGTTTGCGTGCGACTTCCCCCGCGAGCCTCACGTCAGCGAATTCAGAGAAGGCCCACATGAATTACCGAGTTCGGCCTCAAGGCTGTCTGTGGATGATCCGAACTCTCTTCCGGAATGGAGGTACTAAAATGGCTGATGAGAAAAAACCCACAAACGAAAATCAGGAAACGATAGACGCTCGAACACACCGTCGTCTGCTTCAGTTCATAAACGCTGCGCGCACGCCCCAGGATCTCGCTTTTGCTCCGCAAAACGATATTCCACCTGCGGAGGCCGAGCCCATCGTCAGACGACCGGACGTCCGCGAGCAGAGGGAAGAGCCGGAAAAACTAATAGAGTTCGGACAGGCGCTGACTATTTTGGAAGCGCGCGACAGCGTGAGCCCGTTGCAGGGATTCGCCCACATCGATCAACTGCGCGAACTGATTGGCCGGCTGGATCTGGCGAAGTATCTGAACTACCTGCTTGGGTGCATGGGCCCCTCGACCTTTGGCGAGTGGAGCACGGTTGGCCCTATTCAAAATGATAAGGGTCAAGTGATCGATGTGGTTCACGCCGCGATGCTCCGTACCGGGTGGGTCATGTTCATCGAAGCGGCGTGCGGCCTGGCCGCATCGCGAACCCCACTCTGGAACCCGTTCAATCGGGCGACGGTCGAAATCAAGATACCGACGTCTCCCACTGACAATCTTTATTGCTCGGGACATTCATTCTTGTCGGATGGCCGACTTCTGGTGGTTGGAGGCGGCGGCGATCTAGGTGATACTCCGCACCCCAACTTTGGCTGGCTATTCGATCCAGTGGCAGGACCCTCCGGAACTTGGAGTTTCACTAAAGACCACTCCAATAATCGGACCCGGATGCACGTGGATCGCTGGTATCCGACGCTCGTCACGTTGGGCGACGAACCCGGACGCGTCCTGATTGCTTCCGACCATAATCGAATGGAGATCTATGAAGAGGCGACGGGAACGTTCGCGCTGGTCACGGCAAACGGGCCGGACCGGTCATTCAATCCGCGCTATCCCGGCCTGCATCTGCTGCCGGGAGGCGAGATATTCTTTGCTCCGGTCGGGTTCGCCAGCGGCGGTTCGGCGCCGGGAGATTTCCCGTCGAATGAGCCATCCGGTTATTGGGAGTTCGATAATGCCGATAACTTGAAGGGCGCCTGGACCAACCTCGAGCCCAACGATCGCACCAAGGGAATGTCCGTGCTCCTGCTTAGCCCCACCTATCCGTTCGCGCAAGTCATGATTGTGGGCGGCGGCAATCTGGACAAGAGCCGGACCTTTCAGATAATCAATCTCTCCAATCTGTCCCCGGTTTGGCAGCCGGCGATGAGCCTGCCAATGGCGCCCGGGCAGACACAACCGACGTCCCGGGTAAACGTTAACCCCGTGTTGCTGCCGGACGGAACGGTGTTCGTATCCGGAGGCGCTCCTGCCGGAGAGCCCTGCTGGGTGTTCAATCCAGTGACAAGCGGGTGGTCGCAGATGGACGACGCACCTCGTGAGCGAAAGTACCACTCGCACGCGCTGCTGCTGCCGACTGGCGAAGTGATGTCCAGCGGCTGGCACAACAGCAGCATGATCGACATTTTTGCGCCGCCCTACCTGTTCAAAGGCGACCGGCCGGTGATCGATTCAGCGCCCGACGTAGTCCACATGGGTGACGAGTTCAAAATTTACACGCATCAAGCATGTGAGATTAAGAGAGTTGTGCTGGTCCGGCCGATGGCGCCCACGCACAACACTGATACTGAGCAGCGTGTGGTTCAATTGTTGTTCAACTATTCGGGCGAATATGAGTTGTGCGCCAGGGCGCCGAATGGCTGGCATCCCCACGCCACCGCGCCGCGTGGCTATTACATGTTGTTCATCCTTAACTGCGAAGGCGTTCCATCGGTCGCCAGGTTCGTTCGGCTGGACTGACGACATCGGTAACCTTCGCAGGAGAGGTGCTAACAATACCACCGAGATCCAGGTACTGATCCGCTAGACGGAGCGGTACCGAAATCCCTTGCCTAATCCATGGCCTGGCGTTAACATGCAGCCGTTCAAAACGGATTCATCTGGGCCGAAGGCTTTTTAGGTAACCTTCATCGAATACACAGCGAACGGGGAGGTTAATTATGGTTGACTTTCTGTTAGGAGTGGTCGGTCTGGCTGCGTTGGTTGGCTCAATTTACGAATTCTTCCAATTCTCGCGTCCGGCTGGCGTTTTTATGTGGACGGGCGTGATTGCCATCGTGTTGGCGTTGGTGTTCTGCGCCTGTGCGCTGATGATTTTCCTCCGGCATGTGAATAAGGAAGAAGAAATTCACATCACCCAGTAGTAAGACTTGCAGGAACACTGCGCGCGACCGGATGATTACTTGCGACAGACTCGCGGCCGCGAGCGCGATCAAATGCTGGTTTGAGTTGCGAAGATTCCGAACCGCAGTGAAGCCCGGACGATATTGACGCCGTTTGCGCTTGGGCCTGGAACACCGGCGCAAACGGTCGTTTTGTTCCTGGAGAACGTTCGGAGCAATCCACTTGAACGCGCTCTTCTGATTCACGTGATACGGAGAAAGGGAGTTGCCGATGAGCCTAGCCCTGCTTGCTTTCTTTCAAGCCGCCAATCAGGCTGACACCACTTTTAATCAGCCAGGCTATTTTTTGCCTCTGATTTTCGGCATGTTCGTCTTGGGAGCGGTCCTTTCTCTAATTGCGGCGGTGCTCGGTTTTGCTCGGGCTCGGGCCTTCGGAAGCTCAACGAGATGGTTCTCCATAGCCGCAGTGTGCCTTCTGCTGTTCCACATTCAGTTTCTCCTTTTCGGTTTTGGTGTGGTCTTGCAGGATCGCAGCATAGTTTTTCCGGTTCTTACTTTCTTTAATTTATTCATCGTCCTGGGAGCATTCTGCGCCATCATGGGATTTGTGAGACTTACAAGCCCGCCGCGGTAGCGCGGATAAAGCGAACTTCATTTCAGTCTTCATGGGTAAGAGAAAGTTTTTTTTCGCCGCGGCTGCTGTGATTGCAGGCGCGGCGGTTTTGTTTGCGCTGTCGCGCTGGCGCGGCGGCGAAGCTCGCGGGCGGCCCGCTCGTCCCGGATTCGTGCAAGCCAACGGCGCCAGATTCATGATCGATGGAAGGCCATTTCGCTTTGCCGGCGCCAACGTGGCGGTGATGTATCGCGACGACGATCGCCGCATGATGGGCGAGACCCTCCGGCAGGCCGCGCAAGCCGGAATCAAAGTCGTGCGCGTATGGGCTTCGGGCGAAGGCGGACCCGACGACGTCAAGCCGATCGCGGATTACCATGACTGGCCGCGCACGCATTCATTCCGTAACCAGCCTGATCAATGGAACGAAGACGAGTTTGCGTTTCTCGATCTCGTGCTTGAGCAAGCGGCGCACAACGGTTTGCGCGTGCAACTCTGTCTCGGGAACTGGTGGCGCGACACCGGCGGCGTGACCCAGTATCTGCGCTGGGCCGGCATCGAAGGCGCCGATGACGACAAGTCGCCTTTCGGGATCAACAGCGAAAAGGCGATGCAGTTCTATACGAACGAGACGGCGCGGCGGCTCTATCGCGCGCACGTGCAAAAGATTGCGACGCGCCGCAACAGCGTCACCGGAGTGATGTACCGCGACGATCCGACCATCTTCGGTTATGAGTTGATGAATGAAGCGCAGTGCCTGACCGGACGTTGGAATGAACGCCGCGCATGGCTGGCCGAGATGAGCGCGTATCTGAAGTCGCTCGATCCCGATCACCTGATCGCGCCGGGTGACTGGGGCTATCGCTCGGCGGCCGAGCGCCGCGAATGGCTTGCCGATCACGTGCTGCCGCAGATCGATTACTGCGACGTGCACAGCTATCCTCGCGACGATCTGGACAGCTTTGTCGACTCGCCGCAGGCGCTGGGCGAGTTCGTCGAGAATCGCGCCGCGGCTGCCTTTTCGATCCACAAGCCTTTGGTGTTTGGCGAATTCGGCATGGGTCCAGATGGTTACAAAGGCTTTTCGCAGGCGGCGTGGTTTCATACTTACTTTGAAGGCGCAGCTCGCGCCGGCGCGGGCGGCGCGATCTTTTGGATACTCACGCCCGATGCCGGGCGCGGTTACGGCGTAACTTATTCGGCAACGCGCGACTGGCCTCTGATCGCCGAAATCGGCAGCGGCGCGCATTTATTCGCATCTTTGACAGACGCCACGCCTCCGGCGTCGGTGCTCGATGCGGGACAGCATCTGATACCGCGACAATTTGCGTTTGCGGGAGCCGAAAACGATCGCGCAGTGCAACCGCAGGTAAACTATCAACCCGATCAAACGATCCTTTATCGCTTCTGGCCGAACACGATCGTGCGCGGACGGTTTGAAAAACTGGGCGGGGGCTACGGGTATATTTGGGGCGCGGGCGCGGGTTACTTTGAATTCGTTGTTCCGGCGCGAAATGACCATCGTCGCGTTGGGCAAATCATCGTGCGCGCGCACATTCAACCGGTTTTGCCGGTGGACGCAAAGCCCGAGTGGATTCGAACGCGCGTCACGCTGTTCGTCAATGGAACCGATTGCGGCTCGCGCTTGATTCCAGTGGAAGATCCGAAAGCGCCTTTGATTCAGGAATGGAAGATCGATGCATGGTCAGTACGTCTGCGCGCCGCGCGTGGCTTGCCATTTACGATTCGCTTTGCAGTCACGCCCGAGTCTGATTGGCTTTACGGGGTGAACATTTCGAACTGGCCGCTGGGTTACGAGTCACACGACGCCGCACCGATGGAAGTTGAGGTGAGGTAGGGTTATTTGAATCCGTAAAGCTTGATCGCATTTTCTCGCAAAACCATCCGCGCCAATTCGCTCGCCCGCTCGCGCGTGAGCTCGCCGTCGTTCATCATTCCAGTCAGTGCAAGGGCGAGCGCCTGGCGCGCGGTCGTGTTTGAGAGCCACGCCAGTTCACCCCAATCGACTGCCGGACCAAACGCGAAAGCATCAGTGCCGAACAAAACTTTGTCGGGATAACTTTCCAGCCAGTTGCGAAGTGTTTCGCTCAGCTCGCGCGGATAGCAGAAAAAAGTCTGCGCCGAAAAATCTGCATAGACGTTTGGCTTGCTCAGCAGCGAGCCCATCTCTTTCGTGAATGGATAACCGCCGTGCACGACCACGAAGTTCGTCTTGCGCAAACTCGGATCATTAAAGGCGGTTTCCAACAGCAACGGGTCGCTCCCGCTTTGTCGATAGAACCCGCCCGCGCCAGAGATGCAATGAATGTGGATGGCCATACCCAACCGCCCGGCTTCGCGCGCCACGTAATAGAAGAGAAAATCCTGCAACGCTTTGTAATCAGCGGCGAGTGGCTCGCCGCCTTTCACGAATCGCGCGTAGGTTGCGCGAGCTTTCACTTCATCGGGATTGTCAAAGTCGAGCTTGCGCAAGTAAGCGGCTTCAAACTTTACCGCCACCGCGCCATTCTGTTTCTGTCGCTCAAGGGTCGCAGTAACGACTTTCTTGAGATATTCATTCAACGATGATGGCAGCTCGGCGAGCTTTAGGTCGGCTAGATATCGCTTTAGCAAACGCTCTTCGCCGGGATAGAAGGCGGCATAGTCACGATTGAATCGTTTGGCCGCGTCGTTGTTCAGCGGAAAGATCAGCGCGTCGTCAAACGCGACCCAGCGAAAGCGCGGCGTTGCCAAACCGCGGCCCATCGCCACGCGATTCGCAAACATCGTTTCGATGTTGAGCTGATCCAGCACCCAAGCGGGAAATCTGTCACCGCGTTCAAGCGTCACCCGTTGCTTGATCTTTAGCAACTCCGCGACGTGGGCCTCGCTCATGTCCTTGTAAGCATAGCCGTAGAGATCGTGCCAGGCGCGAATGAATTCAGAATTCGTTGGACTCAAACGCAGCGGCAGCGGAAACGCTTCGATTGCCTCGAGCGGCAGCGCATCGTATTCGTCATCCGACTTCTCGTCTTCTGCAACGTACTTCAAAGGATGCGCGTGATTGTCGATAGCTTTGATTTTGGAAATCTCCGCAAGCAGGGAGGGATCAGCAACGGTTTGCGCGTCAATATGCGTTCCAAGGAGACAAACGGACGCGAGTAGGAACACGCGAATACTTGCAGTCATATTTTAACTGACTCCGTTTTAGCTACAATAGTTTCTTGAACTGTTCGACGGTAAGACCCGCATCGCGAGCGATGCCGCCCATGGTTAATGCGTTAACGGGATTGTGGCGAGGAATGGTTACGATTCTGACTGCATCCGACATCACCGTGTGTTTGCCCTCTCGTACAATTCTGAATCCTGCCTTCTCCAGAGCTTTGATGGCTTGAAGGTGATTGACGCCAGGAATCTTTGGCATGCTTAGGCGCCTACCTCGACTTCACGAACATCAGCGTTCTTGACGAGGTCATCGATCGCCGCGAGATATTCCCGAATGGCGTCCTGAATGTTTTCCATGGCCTCATCTTCAGTCTCGCCCTGAGACCAACACCCAGGCAGACCGGGACAAGAGACGCTGTAGCCCTCTTCCGATTTCTCCAAAAGGACTTTGTATTTCATTTAGGCCTCCAGTTCGCGATTCTAGCGCGTCTGGCTGGGGACTACACGTGCAATGAACTTACTTGCACGGATTCTGATCTTTCGTCGCGTCGACTCGCTTGATGCGGCCATCAATCTTCGGAGCAATCGCCGGCACGGCAGTGATTGCCCGCAGCAAAATCTCTGACTCAACCAGCGCTTGCTCGGGTCGGACCAAAAACGCAGCCCCCAGCATGTCGTAGGCGTCACCATGTTCGACCGCGAGGTATGTAGTCGTCGCCAGCGTGTAACTTCGCCGATCCTCAAGCGGCTTTCCGTTCACAGTCACGCTGGTCAGACGAGCACCCGGTTTACGGTTCGTGTCAAACGCATAACGTAGACCGGAAACCTGTGGAAAGCGACCTGGCTGTATTTCTTCGGCGGCGGTTGCCACTCCGTGCTCCAGCGCCGCGCGGATCGCTGCGCCGCTGACTTGCAATTTCACCACACGATTGTTGAAAGGCAAAATCGAAAGCACGTCACGCTTGGTCAGGATTCCTGGCTTAATGATCGCGTCGGCGCGAATCGAGCCGCCGTTGACCAGGGCCACGTCGGCCTGCGTCGCCTGGCGAAAAGCATCGGCCACGAAATCTGCCATGTTCGTTTCCTGCATCCGCACGTCGGCGCTCCTGACGTCCAGATCGACTTCAGTGCGGCCCACCGACACCTCCAGGCTCTTCAATAGCGCGCCATACTTCCGATCAAGCGAAACAAAGGCCGGATCGTCCTTCACTTTGTCGGTCACGGGAATGATTTGCCAGTCGATGCTCTCGAGCTTGCCTGTAGACTTTGAGATGTTGAGATCGATACGGCCCAATTCGCGCGCGTCTGCGTCCATTTTGAAAATCGGGGCGTGTCCGGACATTGATTCCAACAACGTGTGTTCATGGCCTCCAATAATCACGTCAACGCCCGAGCAGCGCGCGAACTGCTTGTCGTCGCCGATTGTCTGGTGAGTTAGCGCCACAATTATCTGCGCTCCGGCGGCGTGAATTTTGGGAACCACTTTCGCCGCCGTGGCGCATGGATCGAGAATATCGACATCTGGGCCAGGCCGCGAAGTCAGTAGCGTCTCCTGCAAGACGATTCCGAACAGACCAATCTTCGCTCCGTCAAATTCGCGAATTACAAACTCAGGCATGTCGCCAAACGGCTTGCCGGTCTTCCTATCGATGACGTTTGCCGCCAGCCATTTGAAATGCGATTCGCTGATGCGCGTGCGCAGCACATCCGGGCCAAAGTCGAATTCGTGATTCCCAAAGGTCGCATAGTCCAACCCGCTTGTGTTCCAGGCGTCGATCATTTGCTTGCCCTGATAGGTGTTCGATTCGACCGACGGCGAGATCGTGTCGCCGGCCAGCAGGAAGAGCGCGTGCGGCGATTCGCTCATGATCTGCTTTCGCAAAGTCAGGACTCGCGCCAATCCGCCGCGCGTGCCGCCGTCAACCGCCGCGAACTGATAGACGTCGTTTAGCTGCAAGAGCGTCACGCGGACGTTGCACTCGCGCTGGCCCTGCGCCGTAGAGAGGTTGATGAGGCTGGCCGCGCTGATTGCGACCAGCGCCAGAACTAATCCCGCAGCGAGCGCGATGCGCCGCGCCGAAACGCGTCTATGAATCATGTGCGAAACCTTTCAGCTAAAAGCGTCGCGGTCAGACCCGCAACTGTGCCCGATCAAAACGCCTGGATTATACTGAGGTGAAGTTGATCACGACAATCTGATTCAGAGTTGGTTCAGAGTTCAAGCTTCAGCTTGTCCGGTCGCGGCTTGCAACCTAAAGGTTGAACTCTAAACTCGAACATGACTTTTTCTGACGAAACAGTTTTCATTACCGGATTTCCGGGGTTCATCGCAAGCCGTCTGATCAAGCGCCTGGCTGTCGAGGGCGTGCAATTCATCCTGCTCGTGCAGCCCGCGTTGCTCCAGCGGGCGCGTGAAGAAGTTGAGCAAATCGCGAGTGAGACTGGCGCCGCGCGCTATAGCTTTCAGATCGTCGAAGGCGATATTACGCGCGACGGCTTGGGAATGACGAGCGCGGAACTCGAGACGGCGCGCCGCGAAACGACGACGCTGTTTCACCTCGCCGCGATCTACGACCTGGCGGTCGAGCGCGAGCTCGCCATGCGCGTGAACGTCGGAGGCACGCGCAACGTCAACCACTTCGCGAAATCAAGCGAGCAGCTGCGGCGTTATCACTACGTCTCGACTTGCTATGTGGCCGGCAAACGCAAAGGCTTGATTCTGGAAACCGAGCTGGGCCACGACGCAGGTTTTCGCAATCATTATGAAGAAACAAAGTACGCGGCCGAGCTGGAAGTTGAGGCGCTGAAATCTGAGTTGCCAGTGACGATTCACCGGCCGGCGGTCGTCTGTGGCGATTCACGCACGGGCGAGACCGCGAAATACGATGGCATCTATTACCTGATCCATTACTTGCGCAGATGGCCCACTGCTTTGACGCTGCTGAACATCGGTAATCACAGGGTGCGCTTGAATCTGGTGCCGATCGATTTCGTGATCGAGGCGATGGTCGCGCTGGCCAAAGACGAGCGCGCCATCGGCGCCACCGTGCAAATCGCCGACCCCGCGCCGCTGACCACCAAGCAGTTATTTGATGAGATTTCGAAAACCCTCAGCGGCCGCAGATCCGCATTCACGATCCCGGCCCGCATTGTTGAGCGGTCGCTGATGCTGCCGTTCAGTCCGGCGCTCACGGGATTGCCGCATTGCGCGGTGCCGTATTTCTTTCTCGAGCAGACTCACGACTCAACGCAGGCGCGTAAGCTACTGGAGCCTCACGGGATTCGCTGTCCCCGGTTTCCGGATTATGTGGGAGCGTTGATTAACTTCGTTGCCGAACATCCGAAGCTGTAGCGCAAAGCGCAAAGCGCAAAGCGCAAAGCGCAAAGGGCGAAGGGCGAAGGGTAAGGGGCGGCTTTCGACCCTTTGCCCTTCGCTCTTTGCTTCTTCACGGACCCAATCTCTCGATCACCCACGTTCCATCCGCCTGCAGACGATAACGCAGACGATCGTGCAAACGATTGTCGCGGCCTTGCCAGAACTCGATCACCTCTGGATCAATGCGATAGCCGCCCCAGTGTGGCGGGCGGGGAACATCTTCACCGTAACGCTCTGACAAATCCGCGTAACGTTGCTCCAGCGCGTCGCGGTTTTCAACCACTTCGCTCTGGTTCGAAGCCCATGCGGCGATGCGGCTGCCAAGCGGACGAGTTTGAAAATAAGCTTCAGATTCTGTTTCAGAAATCTGCTCGACAAATCCTTCGATGCGAACCTGCCGCTTCACCGGCAACCAGTAGGCAACCAGGCACGCGCGCGGATTCTCCGCCAGGTCTTTCGCTTTGCGGCTTTCGTAATTGGTGAAGAAAACAAAACCGCGGTCATCGAAATCTTTCAGCAAGACGATTCGCGCCGAAGGCCGGCCATCCTTCGTCGCCGTGGCCAGCGTCATTGCGTCAGTTTCCGCAATGCCGAAAGTGGTTGCTTCGTGATACCACGTCGCGAATTGCTTTATGGGATTGCGGTCAACGTCCGACTTGTTTAAGGCGGGAAACATTTCCATCGTAGCATCCGGGAAGCGGCGAGAACTCAAACTCCGGCGTCTTCCTTCTTCTTGGTCCACATACCCGCGATCTGCTGAGCTTCGGCGTAAGTCAGATTGTCATAGATGTCTTCGTTTTTCTTCACCACGCCGTTTTCCAATTCAGCTACTTCCCAATCGGGCGCTTCGGGATCGGTGCCGGCGCGACCCTCTGATACGCGAATTTCCCAGCTCAGGTTTAAGTTTTCTTCTTCCATTAATGTATGCCTTCTTCGAGTTGTGTAATCGAAACCGCGAAGATAATAAACCAGGAGCGGGTCGAAAGTCCTGTGGGGATCGAGTCAGTATGCGATATGCTGGCGAGTCAGCGTCTGCCAGCAAACGAAAGAAGGACAACCGATGAGTACCTCAAAAGCCGTAAACCAACTCAAGGGTAAATGGATCTATAGAAGCCTGGTTAATGACAAGACGCTCAACACGCCATTTGCGAATCTTCAGTTCGGGCTCGGCATTATTGAGTTCAAGAAAATCGCGGGCAGCCGGATTCTGAATGCCTCCCTCGACATGGGAAATAACTTAATCCTGACCATTGGCGGCGAAATAGCTAAAGAAGGCGGGGTCACCTCTCTGAAATGGCGCGGCACCGGCGTGGCGGGCAGCCCGACTGCCGGTTGGATTTACGACTATCAAGCGTTCCTTTCGCCGAAGTGGAAGAAAGCGACTGACAAAACACCAATCTTGATTGGCTCAGTTCTCCGCGTAGTGGCTCACGGAGGTGCGCCGGCCGGCGTGACCGGGACCTTTTATTTGGTGAAGATCGCGTGAGCATCTCTGCATTAGGGCACGGCGCACAATTATTCTCCTTACGAGAAGCAGGCTAGCCAATTCACGCGACCACCCGCTCCGCATAATACGCTTCCTCAGGGTATTATCAAGATTCATTCCGCCTGGTCAGGATCGAACCGAATTGTCTAATCCAATCACCCCAGCATTGCCGCTAATCGCTATCGTCGGCCGGCCGAACGTGGGCAAGTCGACTCTGTTCAATCGCCTGATTGGACAGCGGCGCGCGATTGTCGGCGACGAGCCGGGCATCACGCGCGATCGCATTTATGGCGAAGCCAATTGGCGCACGACGCGATTTGCGATCGTGGACACTGGCGGCATCGTCCCTGACGACGACGCGACGATTCCGGCAAACATTTTCAAGCAGGCGGGCGTCGCCATCGAAGAGGCCTTAACGCTGGTGTGGGTTGTGGATGTGCGCAAAGGAGTAACGCCGCAGGATGAAGAACTCGCGCGCCTGTTACGCGCGACCGGCAAGCGCGTGTTCGTCGCGGCGAACAAGGCTGATGCCGCGCGTCTGGAAGCGGAAGCGGCGGATTTTTATCGCTTCGGTTTCGACGAAGTGTTTCCGATTTCAGCCGAGCATGGAAATGGCATCGGAGACATGCTGGATGCGCTGGTGGAAATAATTGCGGGCAAAGGGCAAAGGGGAAAGGGCAAAGGGCAAAAAGCTGGTTTAGCGACGGCACTTGTGCCGCCGAATGTGGACGAGACGCCCGCGCTCCCCGCAAGCAGTTCACGCCAAGGCGCAAAGGCGCAGAGCGAGCGAATGGAAGATGCGGACGAGACGCCCGCGCTCCCCGCAAAAGAACTAAATCTCGCCATCGTCGGGCGGCCCAATGTCGGCAAATCATCTTTGCTGAACCGTCTGCTTGGCAAGGAGCGCGCGATCGTCTCGCCGGTGGCCGGCACAACGCGCGATACGGTCGATACCTTGCTCGAAACTCCGGAGCAAACCTTTCGCCTCATCGACACGGCCGGCATTCGTCGCAAAGGCAAGACACTCGAGATGGCGGAAAAGCTTTCTGTCGTGATGGCGCGCAAGAGTCTTGAGCGCGCCGACGTGGCGATCGTCCTGCTCGACGCTGAGCAGGGAATCGCGGCGCTGGATGCGGCGATCGCGGGCTATGCCTCAGAAGCCGGCTGCTCGATAATCGTGGCGCTGAATAAATGGGACTTGCTTGAGGACAAAGACACGCACACCGGCGCTGCGTTCGAGCGCAAGGTGCGCGAGCAGATGAAGTTCCTGAGCTGGGCGCCGGTGGTGACGATCTCGGCATTAGTTGGCCAGCGAGTGCTGAAGCTTTTGCCGCTCGCCATTCGCGCCAACGAAGCGCGCAGCCGGCGCATTCCGACTTCGCAACTGAATCAGTTTTACGAGCGCATGATCGAGCGCAGCGGCATCGTCCCCGCCGGGAGTCACGGCCGCTCGCGCCTGCATGTCCAGTACGTCACGCAGACGAGCGTGCGTCCGCCGACGTTTGTGGTTTTCACCTCGGGCGGCAAAGGCGGTTTGCATTTCTCTTTCCTGCGGCATCTGGAAAATCGTTTACGCGAAGAGTTCGATTTCTTTGGCACGCCGATCAGGTTTGTCGAGCGGCATAAGAAGAAACGCGCTCGGTAGGGCCGTGTTTAGACCCGGTCGTGACCGTGGGAGACAATTGATTTAACCGCAAAGGTCGCAGAGGTTCTCGCAGAGGTGCGCAGAGGTGTCCGGCGTTTAGAGTACCGACTTTAGTCGGGTGTTTCAGAACCGGGAGCGGTAGCGACCGGATCGGAGAGGCTACTCGAGTTTATGATCCCGTCGCTACCGCTCCGGGTTCTGAAACGAGAAGACCCAACTAAAGTTGGTACTCTAAACGGCCGATATCTATGGAAACTCAGCCAATCAACTTTGAAGTTACCGCGCGCGACGGCGAAGCGCGGGCGGGAGTTCTGACGACGCCTCGCGCCTTGATTGAAACGCCTGTGTTCATGCCCGTCGGCACGGCGGGCACGGTGAAGGGGATTCGTTTTGAAGAGCTGGAGTCGCGCGACCTCGACGCGCAAATCATACTCGGAAACACTTATCACC
>WNFD01011250.1_pt1 | contig 18098 bp, 19 predicted proteins | sample 5400491 | NCBI WGS metagenome assembly WNFD01 (sample SAMN13153343, study PRJNA577476) | soil metagenome | isolation source: 120 cm saprolite under Douglas fir tree site 2 hole 2 replicate 2 | place: USA:California | collected 2015-04-18 | reverse complement strand
TCAGGGAGCTGACCGAGCGTCTCGGCGAAGCGCTCGAGCGGCTCATCATCGAGGCGCGCGACCGGCACACCCTGGAGCTCGTCCACGCGGCGGAGGCGATCTGGCGTGAGGAGATGCCCGACGCGGCGCGCGAGGCCGAAGACCGTGCGGCCTGGCGGCGGCGCGCGGCGCGGGCGCACGGCTACCTGGCCGTGACGGAGCCGGATCGGACGGCAGCCCTGCGCTCCCGGCTCGAGCGCTACGTCAAGGACCTCGAGCTCGCCGGCTTGACCAACCCTGACCTGTCCCGGGGATATGGCGCCTCGGCCGTGCTGCGCTACGGCCTCCGCGAGGGGCTCGCGCTGGTGCTCGGCCTGCCGCTGGCCCTCTGGGGTCTCGTCAATCACATCGTGCCGTACGAGGCCACCGCGCTCGTGGTGCGGGCGCTCAAGCCCGAGGAGGATGTGCTGGCGACGTACAAGGTCGCGGTGGGTCTCGTGCTCTTCCCGTTCTGCTGGGCGCTCGAGGGATGGGTCGTCTGGTGGTGGGGTGGCGGCTGGCTCCTCGGGACGTTCCTCGTCTCGCTCCTGCCGACGGGCTTCTTCGCGCTGTCCTGGACGGAGCGTCTCGATCGGCTCCGCCGCGAGACGCGCGGGCTCCTCGCCGTGCTCGTCGATCGTGATCTTCGCGGTCATCTGCTCGGACGCCGGCGCGCGATCATGGCGGAGTTCCAGGATCTGCTGCGCCTAGTGCCGGAGCCGGTCCTGGACGGGCGCCCCCCATGAACGTCCGGCTCTCATGAACGTCCGGGCCATCGTTGCCTGGACGCTGTACGACTTCGCCAACTCGTCGTTTGCCGCCGTCATCTTCGCCACGATCTACGCCGCGTACTACGCAATCGGCCGGTTCCACCGCCGGATAGGAGGGCGCCCCAACATGTAACTACGTCTGGGTCGCAGATGGGCCCTTCTCTGGGCCTGCGACGGGCACTATATCTGGGGGCGTCTTGACACTCGACCCCGACAGAGCGTAACGTGGGCCCGACATGCTGTCCGTCGCCTTGGGGGCCGATCATGCCGGCTGGGAGTTGAAGGAAGCGCTCAAGGCGTGGCTCATGGACGCGGGCTACCAAATCCTCGACTTCGGCACCCACAGTCCCGACTCGGTCGACTACCCCGACTATGCCCTCCAGGTCGCCGAGGCGGTCACGGTGGGCAAGGTCGAGCGCGGCGTTCTCGTCTGCGGCACCGGCATCGGCATGACCATCGCCGCCAACAAGGTCCCCGGCATCCGCGCGGCCCTCTGCGGCGACGTCTTCACCGCGCGGATGAGCCGCGAGCACAACGACGCCAATGTACTGGCGCTGGCCGGACGGCTCACCGGCCGAGAGACCGGGCTCGAAATCCTCCGCGCCTGGCTCGACACCTCGTTTGCCGGAGGGCGCCACGCCCGCCGCGTGGAGAAGATCGCCGAGATGGATCGCGTCACGCCCCGAGGGAGGCCGGCCGCATGAACCGGCTCGAGCAGGTCGATCCCGACATCGCCAAAGCCATCCGCGATGAGACCGTGCGCCAGTCGCGCAACCTCGAGCTGATCGCCTCCGAGAACTTCGTTTCCGAGGCCGTGCTCGAGGCCGTCGGCTCGGTGATGACCAACAAGTACGCCGAGGGATACCCGGGCAAGCGCTACTACGGCGGCTGCGAGATCGTGGACATCGCCGAGGAGCTGGCCATCAGCCGCGGCAAAGAGCTCTTCGGCGCCGAGCACGTCAACGTCCAGCCGCATTCGGGCTCGCAGGCGAACATGGCCGTGTACTTCACGCTGCTCAAGCCGGGCGACACCGTGCTCGGACCTAACCTGGCGCACGGCGGTCATCTGACCGCCGGCAGCCCGATGAACTTCTCGGGGCGGTTCTACCAGATCGTCCCCTACGGGGTCACCAGGGAGACCGAGCGGATCGATCTCGACCAGCTGCGTGACCTGGCCAAGCAGCACAGGCCGAAGCTCATCATAGCCGGCGGCTCCGCCTTCCCCCGCGCCATCGACTTCAAGCCTTTCCGCGAGATCGCCGACGAGGTGGGCGCGGCGCTCATGGCGGACATCGCCCACCCCGCCGGCCTCGTCGTAGCGGGGCTGCACCCGTCGCCGGTGCCCTTCGCCGACTTCGTGACCACGACCACGCACAAGACGCTCCGCGGTCCGCGCGGTGGCATGGTGATGTGCCGGGAGCGGTACGCCAAGGATCTGGACCGCACCGTCCTGCCCGGCATACAGGGCGGGCCGCTCATGCACGTGATCGCGGCCAAGGCCGTCGCCTTCCGTGAGGCCCAGGCGCCGGAGTGGCGCGCGTATCAGGGACAGATCGTCAGGAATGCGCGGGCGCTCGCGGACGCCATGCTCGCGCGCGGTTACCGGCTGGTCTCGGGCGGTACGGACACCCACCTCCTGCTCGTGGATCTCACGGGCAAGGGCGTCACGGGCAAAGACGCCCAGGAGGCGCTCGACCGCGCCTGGATCACGGTCAACAAGAACGGCATCCCCTTCGACACCAAGGGCCCCATGGTCACGAGCGGCATCCGCATCGGCACACCCGCCGTCACCACGCGCGGTATGGGCGAGACCGAGATGGGCCAGATCGCCGTCCTCATGGACCGTGTCCTGACCAACCTCGGCAATGCCTCCGTGGAGGCTGCGGTGCGCGGCGAAGTCCAGGAGCTGACGTCCCGCTTCCCTCTGTACCCCGAGCGCTTGAGATGAAGTGCCCGTTCTGCGGACACACCGAGGATCGCGTGGTCGACTCGCGCGTGGGGCGGGAAGGGGAGTTCATCCGCCGGCGCCGCGAGTGCCTCAAGTGCCACCGCCGCTACACGACGTACGAGTACATCGAGGACGTGCTGCCCCACGTGGTCAAGCGCGACGGCCGGCGCGAGCCCTTCGACCGCCAGAAGCTGCGCGGCTCCATCCTCAAAGCCTGCGAGAAGCGCTCGGTTGGGGTCCAGGCGGTGGACGATGTCGTCGCCGACATCGAGGCAAAGCTTCACGAGCGGGCCGAGAAAGAGATCACGAGCCTCGAGCTGGGCGAGGTGCTCATGGAACACCTGCAGAAGCTCGACCAGGTCGCCTACGTCCGTTTTGCCTCCGTCTACCGGCAGTTCAAGGACATCAACCAGTTCATGGACGAGGTCAAGGGGCTCATCAAGGAAGGCGACAAGACCAAGGCTTCAAAGCCCGTGCCCAAGCCCGCCCCGAAGCGGTAATCCTCACCCGCTCTCACTCCCCAAGAGTCGGGTGGCATTCGCGGCAGATCGGCTCCACGCGCTTGCGGGCGATGAACTGAGCCTTGGGGTTGCCGTCCGTGGTGTGCGAGGTGTGGCACTGCACGCAGCTGATCCGGACCGAATCGTGAGACCGGATCTGGTGATAGGCATTGCCCGCGCGCCCCTCGAGCGCCTCGTCCTGCTCGGCGGTGAGCGCCGGGGCGTGCTTGAGGATCGGATCGTGGCACTGGGTGCATTCCTTCGACCGGAGCTTGAGCCGCATATGATCAGGCTCGCGGTAGTTCCCCAGGAAGAACTTGCCCGTATCCAGCGCCGCCTGGGTCCATACGCGGACCCGCATGACCGGGTCGGCTCCGCCGTGGCAGTCAATGCAGCGGACGCGCTGGGCGTGGTGCGGACCGGTGAGGTCGGTGAAGGGGACGGAGGTGAAGCGCTTGAACTTCGCCTCGTGCAGGTGGCAGGCAAAGCAGAAGCGGTTGTCGCGCTCCTTGACGATCAAGCCGGCGAACGCGGCGCCGGTGATGACCACGAGTCCCGCCAGGGCGACGGCGCACCATCCGAGCGAGATGCGGCGCACTGGCGGGGCCTGGGCCGTCCTACCGGACGGTGACCGTGACGGGCTTGGAGAAGAGGATGTGACCCGACGGGCCGCCCGGGCCGCCTCTCGGGAGGATGGCGCCCGCAGCCGTCGTGACGCTGCCGACCGAGGAGGCCTTCTCCGTGCCGTACTGGAAGGCGACCACTACCGTGTAGGTGCCCGGCGCTTGGGGCGCGCGCACCGTCCACGTCACCCTGCCTTCCGGGAACTTCTTGGCGGCGAGGTCGGACTGCTGGTCGAAGATCAGCACGGCGTTGAGGTTCTTCTTGAGCCCCGGCCCGCGGCTGTCCACCCACTTCGTCTGCTCCTTGCCGTCCGTCCCCACGACCTTGGGCGCGCCGACGATGAACCAGCCGTCGCCACTGATCGAGCGTCCCTGCCACCTGAGGTCGCTCTCCATGAGCCACACGCCGACCACGCCGTGGCCGCCGTGCACGGTCGCGCTGATCTGGGCCTCCTGGCCGGGCTTGAGCGTGGAGGGCGCCGACACCGTGGCCGAGGCGTTCTGGTCCATCAGCTTCACGTCCGCCAGGAGCTTCTGCCGGTCGGCCGGGCTCATCTCCTTGTACGGCCCGCTTCCCTCTTCGATCGCCTTGTAGTGTCGGTTCTCGACAAGCAGGGTGGCCGCGAAAGCTTCGGGCTCGACGCGCAGCTGTTCCTTGCCGACCGAGGAATGGCAGCCGGCGCAGGTTGGGGTCAGGTCCGTGACGTTTCTCAGCGGCCCGCCATTGAAGGCCTGACCGAGACCGGCCCACAGCAGGACCGCCAGCACGACGACCACAGCCGGCACGCCGAAGGGATGTCGCATAGGGGCCTCCTCAACCGAGTGGGTGGACGTCGCGCGGTGACACCAAGCCAAACAACCGGGGAAGAAGGCGGGTTCCCGCGACTGGACGGCTGATCGGGTCCGCTCCATGGAGTCGCCGGTACCGGCGCATGACTCGTCAAAGTATAGCAGGCCGTGGTCGAAGTCGTGTCTTCGCCGGGCTCGCGGATCACCGCTTGGTCGTGAGGACGACGCCGGCGATGAGCACGGTAGCGCCGACGGCGTGGTACCAGCGGATGGGCTCGCCGAGAACGGCCCACGAGATCACGAAGGTCACGTAGTCACGGCGCCTGAAGGTCAGGGCGAGGAGGATATACGCGTGTCGGTGACGCATGGGCTCGTCGTGCGCGGGAGGCGCCAGAGATGGATCGGCCCTGCCGGGATGGGGCCGACAGGGCCGAGCGCCAGAATGGGCGCCTTACTTCTTCTTCTTCTTGGCTGCCTTCTTCTTTTTCGCCATCGTGTCACCCCCTCCCGCACCCGCGCGTCCCGCGGTTGGATCGATCTTGCGGCGACTGTACGGGCAGGGTCCGAGGAGTGTCAAGCGGAAAATACACTCTGCGGTGTCTGGTTTCGGCGGGACCCCAACATCTGGGGATCCGAGCGATCGCCCGAAGTGCTCTAAGACGCGCTAGGTCGCTTCGCGCATCGAGGATGGCTTGCGATGCTCGCGACGGCGAACGAATTCCTGGTTGAGCGCCATGCCCTTCTTGCACATGGGACACTGCTCGGGCGTGTAGGTAGGAAAGTCGCGGCTCACGAGGCTGAAGATCTCTTTGCCCGCGATCTCGGCCTTCTTCGTGCGGCGCCAGAGGGCGCCGATGCCGATGACCTGCCCTCCCAGCTCCTCGACGAGCTCGCTCAGGAGCTTGACCGTGGTGCCGGAGCTGACGAGGTCTTCCACGATCACCACCTTGGTGGTGGGGCGAATCAGCCGGTGGAACTCCGCGGGCAGCGTCACCCTGCGCTTCCCCGCGCTCACGCCCTTGGTGCCGTACATCAGGGTCGGGCGCGACGGGTGGGCGCGCGCAACGCAGTGGGACAGGATGAGCGCGCCGGGACCGGTCGAGAGCACCACGTCGATGGGCCACTGGGCGAAGTGCTTCGCGATGACGGCACCGAGCCCTTCCGTGAAGGAGGCCTCGGTGGTGACCAGCGTCTTCTCGATGTACTCGCTCGTGTGCTGCCCGGAGGGCAGGAGGATGTGGTCGTTGGCGTGGTAGGCGCCGGTGCGCTTGAGGATCTCCAGGTGGATTTTCTCGCGTACTTCGGCGTCCATGCGGGCGTTGTCCTTGGCGTTCGGCGGGGTCATGAGCGCTTAGGATGACCGCCGGGGCGCGTCCTTGTCAATGCCAAAGATGCCACGCCATTGCCAAAGTGCCACGTCGGGGCGCGTGGTAGACTTTGCGAATCATGAAGCTGCTCGCCGTCGAGAGCGCCACGCTGTCGGGCGGGGTCGCGCTGCTGGACGGCGACAGACTGCTCGGCGAGATCACGCTGAATATCGCCATCACCCACTCGGAGCGCCTCATGTCGGCGGTGGACCGGCTGCTCGCCGACTGCGGGCTCGCGCCCGCGGATCTGGACGGACTCGCCGTCTCGGTAGGGCCGGGCTCCTTCACGGGCCTCCGCGTCGGCCTCGCGACCGTCAAGGCGCTCGCCATGGCCCTTGACCTGCCCGTGGCGGCGGTGCCGACGCTCGACGCGCTCGCCGCCCGGTTACCCTTCGCGGACGCTCCCGTCTGCCCCATCCTCGACGCACGCAAGGGCGAAGTCTACCTCTCGCTCTACCGATGGCGCGAAGGCGGCATGGCTCGCGAGTGGGACTACCTGGCCTTGCCTCCCGAGCTGGCTGCGGCCCGTCTCGACGCGCCCGTCATCCTGCTCGGCGACGGGATCGAGGCGTGCCGCCCGTGGCTCAGCCGGTTGGGGGCGGGAGCGCGGATGGCGCCGCCCGCTCAGCGGCTGCCGTCAGCCGCGGCAGTGGCCGGGCTCGGGCGCGCGGCGCTTGCCGCGGGCGCGGGCGTCGGCGCCGAGTCCCTGGCGCCACTCTACCTCCGTCCCTCCGAGGCAGAGCTCAAGGCGCGGCGGAGCTGAGCGGCGTGGATCACGAGCTCACATCGGCCCCGATGGACGTCGGCGATCTCGACCAGGTGCTCGACATCGAGCGCGCCTCCTTCCCGACGCCGTGGACGCGCGCGGCTTTTTGCTACGAGATCCAGCAGAACAAGGTGGCCCATTGCACGGCGATCAAGGGACGGCGCGGGGTGGTCGGCTACCTGTGCTTCTGGGAGATCGGCCACGAGATCCACGTCACCAACCTGGCCGTGCACCCGGAGTGGCGGCGCCGCGGAGTGGCTCGGCGGCTGCTCGCCACCGCGCTGGCCGAGGGCGTGGCCCGAGGCGTGGTCCTCGCCTTCCTCGAGGTGAGGCCGAGCAATACGCGGGCGCTGGCACTCTACGAAAGCCTGGGCTTTCAGGTCATCGGCCGGCGCAACGGCTACTACTTCGACACCGGTGAGGACGCCCTCGTCATGGAGGCGCGGCTGGGTGACGGCGCCGCCGTGGCCCGGAACCAGCGCGCCGGGGCCTGACGACGATGCTTGCGCGACTCGCCCTGAGCGTCCTCGTCCTCGCCGCCGCGGCGGCGCTGCCGGCCGCTGCGGCCGCCGAGCCGATCCAATTGAAGATGCTTTCCAACTACTCGCGCGCCACCTTCAAGACCGACGCGCCGCTCGAGACCATCGTGGGCACCACGGCCGGCCCCGCGGTCACCGGCAATCTCGCCGTCGACCCCTCGAAGCCCGCGGGCGCGCAGGGCACCATCAAGGTGAACCTGACCACGCTCAGCTCGGGGGTCGCCAAGCGCGATGCGGACATGCAGACGCCGCAGTATCTCGACACGGCCAATGAGGCGAACCGGTTCGCCGTCTTCGAGCTCACGAGCGTCGACCTCACGGCGCCGCTCGAATCCGGTAAGGAGGTCCCTGCCAAGGTCAAGGGCATCCTCACCATCAAGCAGAAGCCGGTGGAGCTGGTCGCCGACGCGCGCGTCACCTACATCAAGCTCACTCCCGAGCAGGTCGAGGCCCAGAAGCGCTTCGGCTTCGCCACCGACAACGTGAAGGTGCGGGCGAAGTTCAGCACGCTGTTCAGCAATCACGGCATCACCATCCCGCAGCTGCTGTTCCTGAAAGTGTCGAACGAGATCCAGCTCGAGACCGACCTGACCTTCGTCCGCCAATAGGTCATCGCCGGGTGTCGCCAGCCTCCGACTCCTCCCTCGTCCAGCGCATGCTCTCGGGCGACCGGCTCGCCTTGGCCCGCCTCATCACCCGTGTCGAAAACCGCATGCCCGGCCTGGCCGAGATCATGCGCTCGATCCAGCCGCGCCTCGGTCGCGCGCACGTGCTGGGCGTCACCGGCCCTCCCGGCGCCGGCAAGTCCACGCTGGTGGACAGGCTCACGGCCAGGCTCCGCGCCGAAGGGGCCAGCGTGGGCGTCATCGCCGTCGACCCGTCGAGCCCCTTCACGGGTGGCGCCGTCCTCGGCGATCGCATCCGCATGCAGGCCCATACCCTTGACCCCGGCGTCTTCATACGCAGCATGGCGACCCGGGGCAGCCTCGGAGGCCTCGCCGCCGCCACCGGCGACGTCATCAAGCTGATGGACGCCTTCGGCTTCCCATGGATCCTCATCGAGACCGTCGGTGTCGGGCAGACGGAGCTGGACATCGTCAGGCAGGCGGACACCACCGTGGTCATCCTCGTGCCGGAGTCCGGCGACTCGGTCCAGGCCATGAAGGCGGGGCTCATGGAGGTGGCGGACATCTTCGTGGTCAACAAGGCGGACCGCGATGGGGCGCATGCGCTCATGGCCGAGCTCCGCTTCTCGGCGCACCTGCACTACTCGAGCAGCGTCTCCGCCAAGGACATCGAGTGGGAGATTCCCGTGCTGGCGGCCCAGGCGACGCGGCGCCAGGCGCGGCGGAGGGCGGAGCTCCGGACCCTTCTCGTCGAGGAGTTCGCGGGGCGCGTGATGACGGCGGTGGAGCGGGACCGGGAGCTGGTGACGGTGATCGACGCGGTGGCCGCCGGCACCCTGGACGCCTATTCAGGCGTGGAACGTATTCTCGCGCGGCTCCTGCGCGAGCCTTGACACCTCCCGGGCGGGAACGCACTATGTGGCGCAACGGTCACCCCGAACGGAGGTCTCGCTAAATGTCGCCGTCTCACCAGTGGTACGGGGTCGTCCCCGGCTGGCTGCCCTTCTACGCGCTGATCGCCGCCGCTGTCGTGCTCTTCGCGTGGCGGGCGATCTTTCTCGTCCGGCTCATGCTCACGGGGAAGCCCGCCGCGCGGTGGGACAAGCTGCCCGCGCGCCTGCTCGCCGTCGTCGTCAACGTGCTCGGCCAGGCGAGGCTCATCCGCGGCGACTTCTGGCCAGGGCTCATGCACGCCACCATCTTCTGGGGCTTCTGCATCCTGACCCTCGGCACCATCGAGTTCTTCGGCAAGGGGATCACCGAGTCGTTTTACCTCCCGCTCCTGTCGAACAGCCCCGTGTACCTGATCCTCCAGGACTCGTTCAGCCTGGGGGTCATCGCGGCCATTGCCTACGCGGCCTACCGGCGGCTCGTGACCAAGCCCCGCCGCCTCACCCTCTCCACCGAAGGGCTGCTCATCCTGCTCCTGATCTTCGGGTTGATGGTGACGGACCTCGTCGCCGACGCCGGCCGGATCCTGCTCGCCCCCGCCCCCACCGACCACTGGCAGTTCGCGGGGAATGCGCTCGCGGGCATCCTGGCTCATCTTCCCGGCGGGGCCGTGCCGGCGGTCTTCCACGCGTCCTGGTGGCTCCACGCCGTGCTCCTCCTGAGCTTCCTCGTGTATCTGCCGTACTCGAAGCACCTGCACATCATGGCCGCTCCCTTCAACGTGTTCTTCGCTCCGCAGACGCCGAAGGGGAAGTCCACGACCCCCGACCTGGAGAACGCCGAGAGCTTCGGCGTGGGCGCCATCACGGAGTTCACGTGGAAGGACCTCTTCGATCTCTACAACTGCACCGAATGCGGACGCTGCACCTCCGCGTGCCCGGCCAACGTAAGCGGCAAGGAGCTGGACCCGAAGTGGCTCATCCTCAATCTCCAGGAGCATCTGCTGGAAAGTGGGGCCGGTTTGCTCGGCAAGTCAGGAAACGGTGGGCAGGAGAAGGCCCACGAAAAGCCTATGGTGGGCGAGGTCATCCATGACAACGTGCTCTGGGCCTGCACCACCTGCCGCTGGTGCGTGGACGCGTGCCCCGTCTTCATCGAGCACGTCCCGAAGATCGTGGACATGCGGCGCTGGCTCGTCCTGACCGAGTCAAGGTTCCCGGCTGAGCTGCAGCCCACGTTCCGCAACCTCGAGACCAACGCCAATCCCTGGCAGATGTCGTGGCAGACGCGGACCGATTGGGCGAAGGACCTGGGTGTGCGGGTCATGAGCGACGTGAGCCAGGCCGAGTACCTCTACTGGGTCGGCTGCTACGGCTCCTTCGACGAGCGCAACAGGAAAGTCGCCCGGGCCTTCGTGAAACTTTTGCAGTCCGCGAACGTGGACTTCGCCATACTCGGCAACGAGGAGAAGTGCACGGGCGAGCCCGCCCGGCGCCTGGGGCACGAGTACCTGTACCAGACGCTGGCCCAGGGCAACATCGAGACGCTCAAGCGGTACCGTTTCCAGACCATCGTCACGGCGTGCCCCCACTGCTTCAACACCATCCGCAACGAGTACCCGGACTTCGACGGCCGCTTCAAGGTGATCCACCACAGCCAGCTCCTGGACGAGCTGGTCGCCGCCGGGCGCCTCAAGGTTGCGAAGAACCGCACGGAGCGGATCACCTATCACGACGCGTGCAACCTGGGCCGGTACAACGACGTATACGAAGAGCCGCGGCGGGTGCTGGCCTCCACGGCCCGGCAAGACCTCGTCGAGATGAGCCTCAACCGGTCCAAGGGCTTTTGCTGCGGCGGCGGGGGCGGCCGCGCGTGGATGGAAGAAAACGAGGGCCGACGCGTGAGTCAGGTGCGGGTGGAGCAGGCCATGGCGGTGAAGCCCGATATCCTGGCGTCGGCATGCCCCTTCTGCCTCACGATGTTCGAGGACGGGGTGAAGAGCAAGGAAGTCGCTGACAAGATCAAGACCCGGGACATCGCCGAGATCCTCGCCGAGAGCCTCGAGTAGCACGGTGGACCCCTCCTACCACGAGGTGATCACGCGGCGCCTCGAGCTGCCGCTTCACGAAGGACCGGACAAGACGGCCACCCTGGAGGAGGCCGTCCGCCGCCACGTCGAGGCGGGCGACACGCTCTATGTCGCCGCCGCCCATGGCCGCCCCAACGCGGCGGTGCGGGAGATCGCGCGCCAGTGGTGGGGCAAGACGCCCGGCTTCACGCTCGCCGCCGTCGGCGTCGGCTCGCCCTGGACCGCCCTCATCCACGGCAACCTGGTCCGCCGTACGATCACCACGTTCATGGGCGAGGGTTATCCCTTTCCGACGCCGCAGGCGCTCATCTCCCGCGCCGTGCTCGACGGCCGCCTCGAGGTGCAGAACTGGTCCATGCTCACCTTTCCCCTGCGCCTCCTCGCGGGGGCCATGGGCGTGCCGTTCCTGCCCACGAAGTCGCTGCTCGGCTCGTCGATGGAGGAGGACAACGCGCGCGCGGGAGACTTCGCCGCGGTCGACGATCCCTTCGGCGGCCCCGGGAGGGTGGGCTACGTGCGCGCGCTCGTGCCCGACGTGGCGATCGTCCATGGCTGGGTGGCCGACCGGGCGGGCAACGTCATCATCGGGACGCCGATGAACGAGAACCTCTACGGCGCCATGGCCGCGCGCAGGGGAGCGGTGGTGACGGTGGAGCGGATCGTGCCGACGGAGTTCATCCGGCGCCACGCCCACCTCGTGAAGCTGCCGGGCCAGTACGTCCGCGCGGTGGTCGAGGCGCCGCAGGGCAGCCACCCGGGCGGCATGTACGGCATGGGCGAGGCGGAGCTCGAGGGCTACGCGGAGGACCTGGACTGGATCCTCGAATGCCGCCGGGCCTTCAGGAAGCCCGAGACGGCGGATGCGTGGATCAAGGAGTGGATCCTCGACGTGCCGACCCACGAGGCCTATCTCGCCAAGGTCGGCTACGCGAAGATCATGGAGACCAAAGGGAGGGCGGACAGCGACGCGTGGGTATCCGAGCTGGAATCGCTCTCGTCGAAGCTGCCCGCGCCTGACGCGCCCGCGACTGCGCCGGAGTGGATGGTGGTGGCCGCCGCGCGGATGCTTCAAGACAAGGTGCGCGCGCACGGCTACAAGACGTTCCTGGCGGGGGTCGGTAATTCCAACCTGGCCGCCTGGCTCGCCGGCTACGAGCTCAAGCAGGCGGGCGTGGATGTAGAGATCATGGCCGAGACGGGCATGGTCGGCTACCTGCCGCGCCCCGCCGAGCCCTTCGTGTTCTCCTTCCGCAACTTCCCCTCGTGCAAGATGCTGACGGACATCCTCCACGTCATGGGCATCTTCATGGGCGGTCGCCACAACGCGTGCCTGGGCTCGCTGGCCGCGGGACAGATCGACCGGTACGGCAATATCAACTCGACCATCATTCCCGGCAAGACCTACGTCACCGGCTCGGGCGGCGCCAACGACATCACTTCCTCGGCGCGCGAGGTGATCGTGTCGCTGCTGCAGTCGCCACCGCGCTTCGTGGACAAGGTGCCGTACATCACGGCGCCCGGCCGGACCGTGCGCACCGTGGTGTCGGATCTCGGCGTCTACGAGAAGGAGCACGAGGACGGCGCGTTGAGACTCACCGGCGTCTTCGGCAACCGGCCCGAGGCGCAGGCGGTCGAAGCCTATCCCTCTCCCCTCAGGGGAGAGGGCAGGGTGAGGGGTGAAGGGCCCAAGGTGAAAGTCCAAAAAGGATGACCACCACATGATCGGCATCCTCTCCGTAGGCGGCCACGTCCCCCGCTACCGGCTCTCCGGCAAGGCGCTGGGCGCCGTGTGGGGAGTGGGAAGCGGCGGCGAGCGCGCCGTGGCCAACTACGACGAGGACAGCCTGACCATGTCGTGCGAGGCCGCCCTCAACGCGCTGCACGGGCGGGACCTCAAGAGCGTCGGCGCCTGCTTCCTGGCTTCGACCTCGGCGCCGTATGCCGAGAAGTCGAGCGCCGCCATCCTGGCCACGGTGGCCGACCTGTCTCCCGCGGTCCTCACTGCCGATCTCGGCGGCTCCCTTCGCTGCGGGACGACGGCGTTGAGGCTCGCGCTCGACACGGTCAAAGCGGGCTCGGCCGCGCAGGCGCTGGTGGCCGCCGGCGACGTGCGCCCGGTGGCGCCCGGCACTCCGGAAGAGGCCCAGCTGGGTGACGGCGCAGGCGCGGCCCTGGTCGGCAGCGGGGACGTCATCGCGAGCTTCGAAGGCGCCTACACTGCGAGCCACGACTTCACCGATGTCTGGCGCCTCCAGGGCGACCGCTACCTCACCGTGCTGCCCGACATGACGTTCGTCAAGGCCTACGGCCTCGACAAGCACATCGCCGAAGCGGTGGAAGGCGTGCTGAAGTCGACCGGCCGCAAGCGAGAGGACATCGCCAAGGTGGTCCTCTACGCGCCCGATGCGCGCACCCACGCTGCCGTCCTCAAGCAGCTCAAGCTGCCGGACTCCGCCATGCCGAAGGAGTCCGTCATCGGCCGCGCGGGCAATACCGGCTCGGCCTCGTGTCTCCTCGGCCTGGCGGCCGCGCTGGAGGAAAGCAAGCCGGGCGACCAGGTCCTCGTCGTCTCCTACGGCAGCGGCGCCGAGGCGCTCCTCTTCCAGTGCACCGACGCGCTCGCCCTGGCGGTCTTCCACCGGCCGGTCTCGGCGCAGCTAGCTGCCGGGGTGCCGCTCCCGCACTACGGCAAGTTCCTCAACTTCCGCCGCCACGTCGAGACGGAGGTCGTGCGCGCGTTTGCCAGTGTGCCCACGGCCGTGCGCGAGGAAAAGCAGGACCTGAGGCTCTACGGGCAGAAGTGCGGCGACTGCGGCGCCGTCTCGTACCCGCGCCGGCACCTCTGCTGGCAGTGCTCGTCGAAGAAGCTCGCCGACTACAAGATTGGGAGACGCGGGAAGATCTTCACGTTCACGCGGGACCACCTCGTGCCCAATCCCGACCCGCCGACCGTGATGGTCTCGGCCGATCTCGAGGGGGGCGGCCGCTTCTACGGCCAGCTGACCGACTGCGATCCCGCCACGGTGGGCTTCGAGATGCCCGTGGAGCTCTGCTTCCGCCGGATCCATGAGGGCGAAGGCTTCATCAGCTATTTCTGGAAGTTCCGGCCCGCGTGAAGTAGCGGATTTCTTTCAGCGTTTTGCATCGGATTATTTGACCTCCCCGGGGGAGCCAAATAATTCGGCGATGCGGCGAGTGCGCTGGAAGGAGACCTGCGTATAGATCTTGGTCGACTCCAAGGACTCGTGTCCCAGCGCTTCAGCGATGATGCGGATGTCCACGCCCAGGTCCACACACTGACGGCCGTAGGCATGGCGAAGTTTGTGAGGGGTGAGGCGCACACCCAGGTGGCGCTTCGTCCACCGGGTGACCGCGCGGTTGATCACATAGTAGCTGAGGGCCTCACCGCTGCCGTCCTGCTTTCGGATCAGTGGATCACTCGCCCGGGGCACCGCGCCAGTGCTTGTCAGATACTCCGTGATGATCTTCAGCGCCTGAGGGGGTAGCGCGACTGAGCGCTGCTTGCCACCTTTGCCGACAAAGCCGATCAAACCTTGGTCGGCGATGAAGCTTCCCAGCCTGATGTTCGCGATCTCTTCCGCCCGAAGTCCCCCGTAAAGGGCCATCGCAATGATGGCTCGGTTGCGCACACTCGGCTCGGTGACGAGCTTGAGCTCGAGCTCGGCGAACGGCGGCAGAAGCGGGATGACGCGCTTGAGGCGCGGCGTCCTGAATCTGGCACCGGGGTCCGTGCGCATGTAGCCGTGCACATTCAACCATCGGCTGAGCGCCATCAGATAGGTACGACAGGTCCACTCTTTTCTTCCCACCTCCTTGAGGTTGAGCTGCCATTCCATCAGCCGCTCGTGGGTGAAGTCCTCGGCGGTCTTCAACCGCCACCCGAGGGCCCGCGCGCAAGCAGAGAAGGAGTTCCAGCCCGTCTCGTACGCCTCGACGGTCCGGCTCACGACGCCCCGCTCAACGTGCAGCTCCACAGTGTATTTCCTCCAAAGGACTGAAAGCGTCAGCGTCATGGGTCGCCCCTGACGCGGCCCAGCCCCACGCTGCCGAGCACGGTACTGGAGGCTCCGCCGGGACGCAAGCGGCATGCCCACAGGGGCAGGAGGGGGCGCTACTAGATCCTCTGGAAGGTTTCGCTGATCGCTCTTGGTCTGCTGGGGCCTCGTGACATCGGGAGATTTGTCGCTCGGAAGGAGAACGGCGGCTTGCTCGCTAGTTTGCCCTGCACCATCAGAGCCTGCGCTGTCTCCGTCACCCTGATCGTTCTCGGCTCTCCCCGCGCCTGACGAATGATCCGCGTGCCTTCCCGGCAGGCGGCTGAGCCGACCAGCGTACAGGTGCTGCTGGGCCAGGCCTGAGGATCGAGCTGGCCGACTACAGACCGTGCCCATCATCGCCCGACGAGCGAGGCGTGAACCCTTCCCCGGGCGTGTGCCGATCCGGGGCCATCCAGATACCGTAATCTTGGAGACGTCCAGCAGGCAGTCGCCAAGCGACGCCATGAGCGATGCTTCGCTCGCGTCACCCACAAATGGGACCACAAGCGGATCCATTGTAAAGCCTCTGCGGGCGTGGCCGCGCGCGCGGAGCCTGCGCAGCATACCTTGCTGACGCCACGTCGTCCGACGCCACCGAGGGCGGTGTGAATGGATCCGAGGATCGGAATCGTCTGCACTCTGCTCATGGTGCATGCTGAGCTTCCCTTCTGCGCTTGAACGAGTTTACGAGTTCGCCTTACCAATCAATTGAGAACGGCGGTCGCCAACTTCATGCATGGAGGCCGCACTTGTCTTCTCGAGTACGCCCGTTTCACTAGAAAAACAAGTCATGAAATATCGTGAAGGCATTTTGTCAGCCCACACGATTTATTCTCGTACGCGGAGACTATGCTGATTGCTTCACTTCATTCCGGAACGCAGTGCTGCGACGTACTGCAAAGCGATCGACGCGCGCAGGACTCGACACCACGGAGCTCGCTCCCACACAGCAAAGGCTGTCAGCTTTTGAAATCTGCCGCTCGTGGGCTACAGAAGGCCCGCGAGCACGATGGGGGATCTCGCGGCGGAGGGACGGGGGTGAACAGTAGGTGTGGACCGGGGGTAGGAAGGGGTGGAGGGATACTTGCGGAGATGCCCTGTGGGATACACGGGATATCCCCTATGGGATATGCGCGATACCTCCGACGCGGGTCCCGATAAGGGGTCGAGGTAACTTGGTTGCGGGGGCCTGCAACGAGAGTTTGACATCGGGGCCTCCAGAGGCGAACCTGGGTAGCGAATGCGCACCCGGGCTTCGACGATCGTTCTGACCCTGGTCCTCGTGGCGTTCATACTCACGCTGACACCTCTGGCCCATGCGGACCCACCTGATCCCACCTGGATCTCCGGAATCTGGGATGATGATGATTTTGATGATGTGGTCGGCTACATCACATCGGCGACTGGATTGCTCCCGAACCCCGTCGCCTGCGATCTCCGTCCGGTTGCGCTTCCCGCTCCTCTGAGTCCGTTAGGATCCCAAGCTGTCGTTTCAGCGCCACGCTCAGCCTCCAGTCCCCGCGCTCCCCCGACCTTCTAGTCCAGTCTCCTCCGCTTAGCCGCGTTGCGCGGCACAGGACATACCGATGCCGCGTGGCCGGCGTCGCCTCTCCTCTACCGGAGAATCTAAGGAGCGCTGATGTTTATTTTGCAGATTGGTGGCTGGTTCATTTTCTCGTGCATTCTGATGTCCTTTGTCGAGCACCAGATACACAGGAAGCTGATGCACAGAAAGAACTTCCTCAGTGCTCATACTGCATCCTTCAAGCGCGTATTTGAGGCTCACGCTCTTGTGCATCACACGCACTACGCTGAGATATTCAGCGATGAACCTGTCGCTCGTGGTGAAGACAAGGAGATACGGCTGACGGTGCGCAAGGCGCCGATCAAGGCTATTCCAATTGCCGCGCTTATTGCCTTCGTATCCTGGGAGGGGGCAGCTGTCTTCGTGGCCGCGATGATGTTTCATCACTGGGCGTGGAACAAACTTCATCTGGAGATGCACAAGCCGGAGCAGAGGGTCTTCAGCACCTGGCCGGTCTATAAGTTTCTGGCACGATACCACTGCCTGCATCACAGACACCTGGACAGGAACTTCAATGTGGTGTTCCCTCTGGCTGACTATGTGCTTGGAACTCACGTTCGGGCCAACGAAGCTGATCTGAAATATATGGAGCAATGGGGATTATGATTCGAACCAAACGGAACTGATTCACTGGTCCCAACGGGGACGTTCTTGGGCCGCCGGTTGTATGCTGGCTGGGCGAACGGTCAGCCTCCTTACTGAGGGTCGGCGATGACGTTCATTCTCCTTGGCTGCGCCAGGGGGAAGCGGACGTGCACCACCCCGTGACGATGAGGGGAGGCGCGATGACCACCGAGCCGTAGGACGAGGGAATCGACTTGGTGCTGATCAGGCTCGAGGACAGCAGTGTCGCCTCGAATGATTCGGCGAATGATACCGCGTCCTGTGTCATGCTTGGGTGGCCTAGCGGGGTCAGGCCCGACTTGTCTCCGTTCGTCCGACGGCACTCACGTCCCCCAGAGAGTTGGATATCCATGAAGATCGACGTGCGCGACAATCAGATCGAGCCAGCGCTCAAGGCGCTGAAAAAGCTGATGCTCAAGGATGGCCTGTTCCAGGAGATGAAGCGACGGGAACACTACGAGAAACCCTCCGTCAAGCGAAAGCAGAAGCAGGCCCGGGCCAGAAAGAAACTTCGCAAGGCGATGAAGCGGGACTCGCTCCGTAACGATGAGTGAGGGGGGGAGCCGCCGTTCCCTGTAACGAGACGTCGTACCTGCAGCTATTACGGAACGGCATCCGCAGGCCGCTCTTCGGACTTCGCTGGTTCAAATCAAGGGCCCGCAACCACTTGCCGGCAAACAGGTCACTGACATTCCGGTTCCCGGTCACGGTCTGAAACCCGCGTGTCAGCCACAACCACGCTTTCGTGATATCGCGCACGGCCTTGCGCTGCGCTTAGCACGCAAGACACTGGCGCGGCTAAAACACGCAGGACGCATGGCCCTCCGCGGCAGGCGTCTGACCCCTCGCGCTCCCACCCAGCAGCTCCGCCTCTTCACACAGCGAGAGCCCCTGCCCGCCGTGGT
>WNFD01002629.1_pt1 | contig 18099 bp, 19 predicted proteins | sample 5400491 | NCBI WGS metagenome assembly WNFD01 (sample SAMN13153343, study PRJNA577476) | soil metagenome | isolation source: 120 cm saprolite under Douglas fir tree site 2 hole 2 replicate 2 | place: USA:California | collected 2015-04-18 | reverse complement strand
TCCCGCAGCTTGCCCGTGAAGTTCATGAGCACGTAGGGGTGGTGGTGCGGCGTCACCGGCATGCAGTAGGCGCCGCCGGTCTTGCCGGGAACGACCGGCGCGTCGATCCACCCGTTCTTGAAGAAGTCCTCGATCAGCGCCCCGGTGCGCTTCGAGAACCGGTAGTAGGAGCCGAGCACAAGCTCTTTGGCGTCCTCCCATGTGAGGTCGCGCGTGGTGTCGCTCACCGGGGCGTAGCGGTCCCACTCGTGGAGCTCGCCGACGTTGAGCAGCTTTCGCTTGACCCGGTAGTAGCGAACACACACGTCGTAGCGGCCGGTCACGGCGTCGACCAGGGCCTGGACCGACTCATCAGATGTCTCGTTGGCCAGGTTGCGTGAGCTCAGCCAGGTAGGAAAGTGCCTCAAGCGATCGTCGATGGCCTTCTCCTGGAGGATGACGTTGAAGAGGTAGCCCCGCGTGCGTATGTCTCCGCGCAGGGCTTCGCTGACCGCGCCGCTGGCCTTGCGCCGGAGCTCGCGGTCGGGCTCGCGCAACAGGGTCAGCGCCTGGTCGAGGGCCATCTCCTGCCCATCGACCTCGACGGCGATTCGTGCACACAGCTCCTCGAACAGTCGTGTCCAGGCCGCGTTGCCGACGGGGCTGAAGTCGGTGAGCACGCGCTCTTCCGGCTCCGACAGCTGGTGGGGCCGGAACTTGCGCGCCTCCTCGACGGTGTGGCGGTAGATGGCGGAGTCGGTGTCCGCGAACAGATTGGCCGCGTGCTCGTCGGTGATCTGCGCCAGCTCGAGAGAGAAAAACACCATGTGACTCGAGCGCTCCGCGCTCGCCTCGCGCACCCGCGCCAGGAGACGGCCTGCCGCGTGGTCTTGCGTGTCCTGGCTGTGGAGCATGTACGCGTAGACCTCGGGCTTGACTGCGGCCTCCTCGTACTCGGCGAGCTCGCGCATCATCGCGGCGAAGGGTTTCGGATCCAGGGTGGCGACCTTGCCGCGGTACTTCGCCTCGAATCCCTGCGCATGCTCCAGCTCGCGCGCGACGGCGGCTTCGATCTCGGGATCGTCAGGCGAGGCGAACAGGTCGCTCAGATTCCAGCGGACCGTCTCGGCGCCGGTCGTTTTCAACGACGTTTCAGACACGACGCGTCAGGATATCCGCTCCGCGAGCGCGCGCACGCGTTTGGGGTCCGGCCAGCGCCCTGCGTACACGCCTTCGTTGACGGCCTGCGTCACGTCGATCAGCACCTCCGACTCCATCGCACGTTGATACTCGAGCGGCGTCTCGGGCGGAGCTCGCCGGCGCGTCATCCGGCGCTGCAGCTTCTCGTAAAGACGCAGCAGCTCGGACTCGCCCGGCTGCGGGCGAGGTCGCTTCGACCAGCCTTGCCATCGGAGCCAGGCCAACAACAGCACTAGCACGACCGCAAACGCGATCCCGGCGGGGATCAAGGCTAAGGCGCCCAGCGAGCCCAGCGCGGCGGCCGGTGCTCCGATGGTGAGGTGCGGCAGAAGACGGGCCAGCCCGCCCGCGGCCCAGTGGCTCGGAAAGCGAGTCGCGGCCAGCGGCGAGACACCGGGCGTCGGGTCGACGGCGACCCATCCGTGACCCGGGAACCACACCTCGACCCACGCGTGCGCGTCGCGCTCGCGGACGACCGCCTGGTTGAGCACGGGGTCGTAGTCGCCGGTGGCGTACCCCGTCGCCAGGCGGGCCGGGATGCCGAGGTGGCGCAGGAGCAACACCTCCGCGGTGGCGAACTGCTCGCAGTAGCCGGTCTTCACGTCGAAGAGGAACCAGTCGACCGGGTCGCGGCCGGGGGGCACCGGCGGCAGGTCGAGCGTGTAGCGATAGTTGTGCTGCAGGTAGGTTGTGACCGCCATGACGGTGTCGAAATTGTTCGTCGAGACCAATGATTCAGCCAGGTGCCTTGCCGGTTGGGACAGCTCCTCGTCGAGATAAGCCCTGTCACCTTCGAGCGGCTGCCTGATGTTCTCGTCGGCGCGCAGGATCTCGGGCGTCAGGTTCGGCAGGTACGAGACGACCGAATAGGTCTGGCCCGGTCGGAGCTGGTCGGGCGTGTGAAAGGCGCCGTACGCGTCAAGCCGCAGCGCGGCCACGGGCGCGTAGATGCTCTCGATCGGGTATGCGGCGTTGATCACGCCCGGGAGCGGGCGCAGGACGCGGAAGGTCTGGACGAAGGTGCCCAGGTTGTCCGGCGGCGCGGGCAGGAGCATCCGGGGCGGGACGTAAGGCGGCATCTCGCGATACGAGTGGTTGGACGCCGTCCACACTCCGCCGCTGTACGTGTCGAACACGAGGCCGCGCCAGTAGGCCGGAGCGCCGGTGCGGACGTACATCACCGGGGCGTCGCCGAGCCGGCCGCGGTAGTGCAGGTCGATGCTGCTCGTGGCGCCGGCCGAATTACCGGTCAGCTGAACGAGCGGCAGAGCTGCGCTCTCCATGTCTCCCTTGAAGCTCGTGAAGTTCGGCAGCGAGATGACGAGAGGCGAGATCGGGACTCCCGATGGTTGCGGCACGACGACGAACAGGGCGGAACCGGCGACGAGGGCACCGATGACCATCGTCGATATCGCCCTGACGGGTGCGTTCAGCTCCGCGTTCAGGCGCCGCACGTGGGAGGCAAACCAGAACCCGGCGAGGCAGAGCGCCCACAGAGCCGCGAGGATGCCGAACTGGTAATCCCACGCGTAGACGGCGGCCAGGTACAGGACGGCGAGGCTGATCCACAGGCTCGAATAGCAGTTGCGGCGGGTCTTCAGGTCGAAGCTGGTGATCGCCACGAGGAGGATTGCGAAGTTGGCCTGCGGCAGCACGCCACCGAAAAGGGCCAGCGATGAGTCGGCGATCACGTAGAACAACGCGACGAAAATCAGGGCGGCAAGAAACGCCTGGCGCCAGAACCCGCGGCGTTGGTTGCGCTCGCGATAGCTGAACACATGCCCGATTGCCGCCGCGACGAGGCCGGCAGCGGGCACGACCAGGTCCTGGCCGTAGATCACGATCGCGAGGACGGCGACGGCAAAGCCCGAAAGGACGAACGCCCGGCCCTCGAGGGAATTCTCGATCGGCGACCGTGGCAGATGCAGGAGGCGGATCACAGCGGCCAATCGATGCCCACCCTCTGCGTCTCGATGTCGAGGTCGAGCTCCGCGTCGCCGACCACCCAAGCCCGGCGCTTTCTGAAGCATTCGGCAGCCGCGCGCAGCTCAGCATCGGCGCACGCAGCGATGACAACAGCCTCCTCCCCTCCCCATTTATGGGGAGGGGTCGGCGAAGCCGACGGAGGGGCAGGGCCGGAGGGGCTGAATGGATATCGCGCCAGCCACTCGAGAAGTGCCCACAGGTCGCGCGATTGGATCGGCTCACACCCAGGCGCCCAGACCGCGACGCGACCACCCTCCCTGATGCAGTCCCAGGCTTCCGACGCGGCGATGCGCGCAAGCTGGTCGGCGACGTCACGGGTCGGGGGCGACGGGTCGAGCAGGATGGTCAGGGTCTGTAGCCCGGGCGGCTCGTACTCGCGCACGACCAGCTCGCCATGCCGGGCGCTCGAGCGCCAGTGGATGCGCCGCAGCGAATCGCCCGGCCTGTACTCGCGGATCCCGAACAGCTCGTTGCCCGAGCCCGCGCGTGGCGCGGCCACGCTCGCCTCGAGCTCTCGAACCTGGTCGCGCCGGCCAAGCGAGGCGAATCGCGGAAGCACCAGCGCGATCTCCGAGTCGTGTGACCTTCTCTGCGCAGCGAAAAATCCGAACGGGTCGCTCGTCTGCAACCTCCACGCGCGCGCTCCCACCGGTCCGCGCCGCAGGGAGCGGAGCATCCAGGCCCGCGACCACCCGGCCCGCGGCACGAGCCCGGTCCCGGCCCACACCTCCTTGTCGTCGACCTGGCCGATCGCCCAGACCGGTCCGCGTGTGCCGCGATCGGCGCGAAACGCGATCTCGAGCTCGAAGCCGTCGCCCTCGAAGACCGGCGCCGGAAGGGGGCCGCTGCGCAGCAGCTGCTCGGGGAGCTCTTCGGCAGGAGAGCCCACGGCAGGGGCGATGCTCCGCACCCCAAGGTGAAGCGAGACGCCGGTTCGATTCCATGCCGCGTAAAGAAGGGAGGCCGCGATCAGGGCAAGCACCCACCACGCCAGCAGGAAGAGCCACGACACCTCTGATGTCGCCCCGTACCAGAAGAGGACCAGGCCGAGCGCGGCGGCTCCGTAGACGCGCCAGGTCGGCCTCAGGTCGCGCCCCTCTAGTGCTGGCGCAGCGGCGGGATGGGCAGAGAGGACACGACCTCGGTCAGCGTGTCGGCCGCCTTGACGCGTCCGCGCATGCCCAGCCGGTGCGCGAGGACCGGGACCGCGAGCAGCTTGATGTCGTCGGGCAGCACGAAGTCACGGCCTTCGAACAGCGCCCACGCCTGCGCGGCCCGCTGGAGATAGACGCCGGAGCGCATGCTCGCCGGGAGCAGCACGTCGGGCCGGGCGCGAATCGCCTGAAGCAGCCCGACGATGTAGGTCCGGATCGCTGGGGCCGCGACGACCCTCAGGCATGCCTCCTGGAGCTCGACGACCTCGCCGATGTCGATCACCCCGGTGAGCTCGGCGATGGGGTCACCGTGCTCGCGGCGCGCCAGCACCTCGAGCGCCTCGGCGTCGGTGGGCGGACCCATCTCGGCCGCCAGGACGAAGCGGTCGAGCTGCGACTCGGGCAGCGGGTAGGTGCCGTGGAACTCGGCCGGGTTTTGCGTCGCGACGACGAAGAAGGGCCGCTCCAGCCTGCGAGTGGTCCCCTCGACGGTGACCTGGCCCTCGCCCATGGCCTCGAGCAGCGCCGACTGGGTGCGCGGCGTCGCGCGGTTGACTTCGTCCGCCAACACGATGTTGGCGAAGATCGGTCCCGGGACGAACTCGAAGGTCAGCTCCTTCTGGTTGAAGATGCTCGAGCCGGTGATGTCGGACGGAAGCAGGTCTGGCGTTGACTGGATGCGGCGGAACGTCCCGCCGACCGACGTCGCCAGCGCTCGCGCGAGCATCGTCTTGCCTGTGCCGGGAAGATCCTGGAGCAAGACGTGCCCGCCCGAGACGAGGCCCGCGAGGGCGAGGCGCACGACGCGGTCCTTGCCGACGATGACGCGGTGGATGTTCTGCTCCACGCGGTCGAGAAGCTCGGCCGCGCGGCGTGGCTGGAGGGAGGGTTCCTGGGTCGCGGCCACGCGCCCCAGTCTAGAGAGGACCTCCCGCTATCCCTTCACGTAACTGAGCTTCTCGGCGACCTTGCCGTCGCGGACCTTGAACAGGTCGATGCCCCGAACGTGCCCGCTGCCCCACTCGAACCGCCAGCGCACGATCACGCGATCGCCGGCAACCACCATCTCCTCGGTTTCGAACCGCGCCTGTGGCGTGCCGTCGAAGAACTCCTGCCAGAAACGCCGCACATCGGCCTGGCCCACGTGTCGCTCGCCGTCGGGCGGCGGAAGCGTGTTCTCGAAGATGCAGTCGTCCGTCATCAGCGCCATCACGCCATCGACGTCGTGGCGCCCGAAAGCGTCGTTGAATGCTTCGACGGTTTCCTTGGTGCTCAGCGACCGTCGCCCAAACGCACCGCTGGCGCCAGCGGCGCGTAATGCGTATCTCGATTACGCCTCGTTGGATCCACCGGAGCGGAATTCGAGACTTCGAGACACGACATTCAGCCCTGGCCCACCATGCGCGAGATGACCTCGCCCAGGTTCGGCCCGCCCTTGCCGAACGGCACCGAGTGCACGCGGTGCGCGAAAACCATCTCCGCCACGTCGCCGACATGGTTCACGTCCACCTCTTCGGAGCGGTCGTAGGCGGCCTTCGCCTGGGCGGCACGCGCACACACGAGGTCCGAGCGGTGCCCGTCGACCTCGAGGGCGATCGAGATCTGCGCGATGAGCCTGAGGATCGCGCGCGGCAGCGTGACCTCGGGAAAAGTTGCGATCGCCTCGGCGATCTGCGACTTCGCGGCCTGCTCCGACTCCGCGTGCTGCTGAGAGAACTTGTTGGGGTCGTCCTCCCACATCGCGCGCTTCTCGACGATGGCCACGCGCTGGTCCAGGTCGCGGATGCCCTCCACGTCGACGCACAGCCCGAAGCGGTCCAGGAGCTGCGGCCGAAGCTCGCCTTCCTCGGGGTTCATCGTGCCGACGAGGATGAAGCGCGAGGGATGCGATACCGAGACGCCTTCACGCTCGACTGTGTTGATCCCCATCGCCGCCGCGTCGAGCAGCACGTCGACGATGTGGTCGTCCAGCAGGTTGACCTCGTCCACGTAAAGGATGTTGCGGTTCGCTTCCGCCAGCACACCCGGCTCGAAGCGCCGCGAGCCCTCCTTCAGGGCGGCCTCGAGGTCGATCGTCCCGACGACCCGGTCCTCGGAGGCGTTGATCGGCAGCTCGACCACACGCATCCGGCGCGTGGTCGCAGGCAGCGCGCCCGCTGCGGCGCGCTCGCGGCAGTCGAGACACCAGTCCTCGGGGTCGTCCGGGTGGCATCCGAAGTGGCATCCCTCGACCACCTGCTGGTCGGGCAAGAGGCGCGCGAGGGCGCGGACCGCCGTGGACTTGCCGGTGCCCTTCTCCCCCCGAATGAGCACGCCGCCGATGGTCGGGTTGATCGCGTTCAGGACCAGGGCGAGCTTCATCTGGTCCTGTCCGACGATGGCGGTGAACGGGTAGGAGTAGCGGTCGATTGCCATGCCTACGCAGATGTTACCGACGCCCGGCCGAGCTCAAGGGCACGTCACCTTCGATGGGTCGATGGCGAAACTCCAGCCGTAGTAGGTGGCCGCGAGCTTGTAGCCGTTCGCCTCCTCCGGCCTGGTGGCGTGGTTGTGGGCGATGTCGTCGCACATCGCGTTCTCGGCCTGGCCCTGCGTCGGGTTGAGGCCCAGGCCGAGGATGCTGGCGCTGACCGAGGCGTAGAACTGCCACGCCTGCACGTTGACGGCGCCGCTCGCGCACAGCAGGGGGGTCGCGTTGCCGTCGGCCGTCGTCGTGATCGGGGCTGAGCAGAGGTTGGCGACAGGAAGATCCGGCGCGGGCGGAAGGACCCGCTGCGGAACCGGCGTTTCGCCATTGACGGAGCTCACCGTAGGTGACGGGCTGGCCAGCGCAGAGGCCGACGGCGTCGGCGAGCCCGCCGCACTCGGCGACGACGAGCACGCGCCGGCGATCAGCGCCATCACGAGCAGGAACCGCCGGCTACCGGCCGCGGCCCAGCTCCCTCTCGACAGCCGTGGCGATCTCATCGCGGGAAAGGTCATAGAGCCCGTAATAGTGCGCTCCCATGCGCTCGGCGAGGTCGGCACAGGCGTTGATGGCGTAGGTCTGGTACATCGGCGCGACCCGTGCGAGGTGCTGCACCGAGGGCAGGTGGCTGTAGTCGCGCGCGGAGTCGATGACGAGCGCGTCGATATCCTCCGCGTCGATCAGCGCGGCGACCTTCTGCGCCTCCACGAGCGGCTCTTCCTTGAACATCGAGATGTTGCCGCGCCCGTCGCTGATCAACACCAGCAGAGGCCTGATCGTCGGGTCGCGCAGCAGCTCCGTCTTCACGACCTTGTAGCCGGCCATCAGGCCGTGCGTCAGTGGCGTCGTGCCGCCAACCGACAACCTCTCCAACCGGCGCCGCGCGAGCGAGACGCTCGAGGTCGGCCGCAGCACCACCTCGGCGGTGCGGTTCTTGAAGATGACGACCGCCACCCGGTCGCGGCGGACGTATGCGTCCTGAAGGAGCGACAGGATGGCGCCCTTGGTTGCGGCCATGCGCTGCTCGGCGTCCATCGAGGCCGAGGCGTCGACCACGAACACGATCAGGTTGCCGACTTTGCGCTCTCGCACCTTCTGCCGGAGGTCTTGCCTCTCGAGCACCAGGCGCTCGCCGTGGCGGCGCCCGCGCTCCCGCTGGAGAGGCGCGGCTGCGCGCACGGTCGCGTCGATCGCGAGGTCGTTGACCTTCTCCTTCGGCGCGGCTCGCACGTACCGACCGCGCCGGTCGGGCGTCTGGCTGGCCGCTCGCTTGCCGCCCTGCTTGCGCACGCGCCTCTGGCGAGGCAGGTCGATGCGTCTCAGGTTGAATGTCTGCAGGGCGTCAGGCGATGACTCATGTCCGCTTGCGCCGCCCGTGGTAACACCGGTGTCGGCGCCGGCCGACTGCTGGCCGGTGTCGGAGGCGCTCGCGCTCTGCTCGGCCGATGCCTCGGACGTCGCGTCGCTTTCCGACGCCTGTGGGTCGCCGGCCTCCGAGTCGGAGGGCTCCGACCCGTCCTGCTCCTCTCCACGCTCCGGAGACGACATCTCGTCCTCGTCGCGGCGCAGCGGCTGTCGCGCGCGGTGCGCAAGCGCGAGCGTGGCCGCGTCGTAGATGTCTTCACGGTTGGGCGAGCGGTGGCGGCGGTAAGCCGCCAGGGCGCGAGCTGCGTGGTCGATCACCACGTCAGCGCGGTGACCGAGCACCTCAGCTTCGACGCAGATCGATGAGATGAGGCGCGCGTGGCCGGGGCTCACGCGCACGTCCCTGACTCGCGCGATTGCCTCGCCAAGCGCGCGTGACAGGTTGGAGTCGGCGGCGGCGAACTCGTTGCCGAACTCGTGGTCGCCCTTCTTGAAGGCGGCGTCGCGCTCAGCGATGAGCACGCGCTCGTCCGGGTCGCGGATGCCTTCCACGTCAACGCAGAGACCAAACCGGTCCAGCAGCTGCGGCCGCAGCTCGCCCTCTTCCGGGTTCATCGTCCCGACGAGGATGAACCGGGATGGATGGCTGAACGAGACGCCCTCGCGCTCGATCACGTTGACGCCCATCGCGGCGGCGTCGAGCAGCACGTCGACCAGGTGGTCGTCGAGCAGGTTGACCTCGTCGACGTACAGGATGTTGCGGTTCGCCTCGGCCAGCACGCCCGGCTCGAAACGCCGCGTACCCGTGCGCAGTGCCGCCTCGATGTCGATGGTGCCGACGACGCGGTCCTCCGAGGCGTTGATGGGCAGCTCGACCACGCGCATTCGCCGCTTGTGGTGCGGCAGGATGCCCGCCGCCTTCAGCCGCGCGCGGCAGTCCATGCAAAGCGCGTCGCCTCCCGCCGGGTCGCATCCGAAGTGGCAGCCCTCGACCACGTCGTGCTCGGGCAAGAGCCGGGCCAGTGCACGCACCGCGGTCGACTTGCCGGTCCCCTTCTCGCCCCGAATCAGCACGCCGCCGATCGTGGGCACGATCGCGTTCAGGATCAGGGCCAGCTTCATCGAGTCCTGGCCGACGATCGCCGTGAAGGGGAACGAGTGCCGGTCGAGGACGACTGACATGTTCCCAGTCTAGGTTGGACGGATCAGCCTTCCAGCAGCTCCATGAAGCGCGGATCATCCCGGAGGGTTTCGAGATCGGGGTCGGTTCGCGCGTAGTCGACGAGGTTCGGGGCGCCCTCGAAGCCCTGCCGCAGCAGGGGCAGCGCTCGATCCCGACTTCCGGCGCGCGTGTAGAAACAGGCCAGGTTGTACGCGGCGTATGCCTGCGTCTTGGGCGTCCCGAAGATCTTGCCGTCGACCTCATATGCCCACATCGCCGCTGACTCGGCTGCTTTCTCGCGGTTCGAATCCATGTGCCAGAACATCAGGTGATTGCCAAGGTGCGCGAAGTTGCCCGACGCCGAATCCCACAGCGGCTGGTCAGGTTGGACCGGGTGTGGCTTGACCAGCTCCTCCTCGGAGCACGCCTCGACGGCTTGTTCCAGGCGGTCCCACGACCCTCGCGCGTCCGCCTTGATTTCCGCAGCGCCGCGGTCCTTGTTCTCCAGGTAGGTCTGAGCGTTCCTTTCGCTTTCGTCGACCGGGGCCGGCAGCTCTCGGCCGGTCCGAGCGGCGTTCAGCGTGTTCGCGGCGCGGTTTCGCCACCACGCCAGGTGCGCAAGATGGTCCTTGGCCGACCACAGGCCTTCCGGGTCGGCAGGCGCATCCACGGCGCCGGCTTCGAGCTCGCCCTCGCGCTCGCGCGATGCGCGCAGAGTCTCCAGAAGCTTCCGCTTCAGCTCGGGACGAGCTCCTTGACCAGGTCGCGCTCGTGGAGGAGCTCTTCCGTGGTCTTCTTGATCCGGTCCCAGGCGTCGTCGTCGTGCTTCAGGTCGGGCACCACTTCCCAGCGCTCGCTGTCCGAACGCACCGGGTAGCCGAACTGCAGGCCTACGGGAACGTTGTATTCGCCGCGGCTGACCACGGCGAGCGAGTGCCAGTCGCCCCAGGGAGTGGGCGTCCGGATGCTCTGCACGGAGTCGATCACGGCGTTGGCCGCCGACCCGGCCGACGACGATCCTCTTGCCTCGATCACCGCGGCGCCGCGCTTCTGCACGGTCTCGATGAACTTGCCCTTCAGCCAGCCGTGGTCCGAGATGACCTCGGGAACCGGCAGGCCGGCGATCCGGGCGTTCCAGGCGTCCGGGTACTGGGTCGTCGAGTGGTTGCCCCAGATCGCAACGTTGGAGAGGGCCGCCACAGGGACCTTGGCCTTTCTTGCGAGCTGGGTGCGTGCCCGGTTCTCGTCGAGCCTGGTCATCGCGAACCATCGCTCCTCGGGGATCTCAGGTGCGTTCATGCGCGCGATGTAGCAGTTGGTGTTGGCCGGGTTGCCGACGACGAGGATCCTCACGTCACTCGATGCGGTCTTCGCGATCGCCTTGCCCTGCGGCCCGAAGATGCCGCCGTTGACGGAAAGCAGGTCGGCGCGCTCCATTCCCGCCTTGCGCGGGACAGAACCGACGAGCAGTGCCCAGTTGGCGCCCTCGAAGGCCTCCTCCGCCTTGCTGGTCAGGACCATGTTGGCCACCAGGGGAAAGGCGCAGTCGTCGAGCTCCATGGCCACGCCCTCGAGCGATTTCATCGCCGGCTCGATCTCGAGCATCCGCAGGACGATCGGCTGGTCGGCGCCGAACATCTGGCCTAAGGCGATGCGAAAGACAAGCGCGTAGCCGATCTGCCCGGCTGCGCCGGTGACCGCGACCTGGATGGGCACCCGTCCCCCACTCACAGGGGAATCCTAGTGCGGCCTCAGGATCAGGGGGATGCCGGACCGCGACTGTCCGGTGAGTCGTGTATGCGGGCACCGTGATAGGCGACCTTCCGCACAGTCGACGCAGAGCCTGACGGAACGGCCCTACGGCCCACCACTAAGGGCGTAAGCGCGATAGGAATCCGGACCGGTTTGAACCCAGACCGCCATGGTGCAGACATTCGTGTGGTACCTGGCTTTGAGCGCCGGTGACATAACTCTGGCCACGACCGGCATCCCCGACGGCGCGGTGTCGACCTGTGTGAGTCCATGAACGTGGGCCAGCGTCTCGGTCGTCGAGCGCTCGGCGGGGTAGTACCGGCGGCCGCAGTAGTCGACACGAGGAGGGATCCCGGCCGTGTCGAATGTCCCGAACATCAGCCGGTTGTGTATGGCATTGGGGGCGACGGCGAAGATCGCTACTGTGGCGGCTGCTGAAACGAAGAGGAGGACGATTCGTAGGACGCGGCGCCCCATGCCATAGGGAACGCCGCCACCCCAGATTTAGTTACCGGAATCCCTCCCCTTCCGGCTCGAAGAGCTCGTCCTCGGCCAGCCGCCGGGCGAAGCACAAAAAGCCGGTGTGGGCGACCATCCGGTGCGACGGACGCATGCTCCTTCCCCGGACCGTCCAGCCACGCTGGAGCAGCTCGAACGCCTCCAGCATCCCGAAACCCCGCAGCTCGCGGAGGCAGTCGAAGAAGCGCTGGACCTGGCTGACGTTGGGACAGTGGGCGAAGAGGATGCCGCCAGGTCGGAGCGCCAGCTTGGCGGCGGGGACCGCCTGCCAGGGCTCGGACAGGTCGAGCAGGACCCGGTCCATCTCGCGCTCCTCGACTCCCAGGTAGATGTCGCCCTGCTTCAGGGACAGGTTGGACGGAAGAGTACCCAGGGTCTCGAGGATGCCCCGTTTCGCAGCCTCCAGAAACTCCTCGCGGAGCTCGTAGCTGATCACCTCGCCGGACGGGCCGACCGCGCGTAGGGCGGCGAGAGTCAGGGCACCGGTCCCGGCGCCGGCCTCGAGCACGCGGGCCCCAGGGTAGATGTCGGCCGCGACCAGGATCGCGCCCAGGTCCTTGGGATAGATCGGCTGGGCCTGGCGCCGGCGCCCCGTGACCTGCTCGGCGAAGGTCGGCCGCACCGCCAGCAAGCGCGCGCCCATCTGGGTCGTGACCACGATGCCCTCCGGGTGGCCGATCAGGTCGTCGTGGAGGATCAGTCCGGAATGGATCGAGTGGCGCTCACCCGCCTTCAGGCGGACCCGGTGCCTCCGGCCGACCTTGTCGACGAGGACGATCAGCTCGCCCTCCCCCAGGGGCCGGCTCACCCCTTTTTGTGGGCGCGGATCAGGCAGTGCCAGTACGCGTGCCACAGCTTGCCGTCGCGGCGCTCCGGGCGAAGCTGGTGCCTGGCCTCGCCCGCCGCGGCCTCGATCACAGCGGCGAGCTCGACGCGAAGCTGGGGTGCGACGGCCTGGTTGTCCATCCATCCCTCGTAGTCCCAGTCGAGCTCGCGTGCCTGGGCCATCTCAACCTCGAATCCGGCGCGCTCGAGCCTGGCTACCCACTCCTCGACGGTGAGCGACATGATGTGCGACGGATCGCGACGCACCTCGACCTCGTGCAGCAGGTCGCGGGCGGGCATCGGCGGGGCGCAGTCGACGAACACCGCGTCGCGGTCGGGCTTGAGGACCCGGTGCGCCTCCCGCAGGAAGGCGTCGATGTCGGGAAAGTGATGCGGCGCGGCGCGCACCACATAAAGGTCGAAGGTCTCGTCCTGGAACGGAAGCCGGCCGGCGTCGCCGATCACCCAGTCCGCGTTGACGATCTTACGTTCCGCCGCGATCTTGCGCGCCACGTCGAGCATCTGTCGCGTCAGGTCGAGGCCGACGACCCGCCGCACATACGGCGCCAGCGCGAACGCCGTGTTGCCGGTGCCGGTCGCGACGTCGAGCGCGAGGTCGCCGCGTTTGGGCTGGGCGAGGTCGAGCACCTCTTGCAGGCGCTCCGACGAGGCGTGGAAGGTGGAGCGGCTGTAGTTCGCCGCGACTCCCGAGAAGCTGTCGCGCACGTCGGGCACGGGCTGAGATTACCCTAGGCCCTCGAGTGACCAGCTCCAAGGCAACAGCCACCTGGACAGGCGACAAGGTTCATTTCGACATCGAGTCGGGGTCGGGCCACAAGGCAGAGGTCGACGAGCCGCCGATCTTCGGCGACGACTCGGCGATGCGGCCGACCGAGATGCTGCTGGGAGCGCTCGGCAGCTGCACGGGCCTCAACGCGGTCCTGCTGCTGAAGAAGTTCAAGCAGCCTCTGCGCTCGCTGGTGGTCGAGGTGGAGGGCGAGCGGGAGGACGACTGGCCGAAGGCCTTCACCAAGATCAAGCTCACGTTCCACTGCGGTTGGGACGGCAAGGTCGACAAAGAGCTCGTCGACAGAGCCATCGACTGGGCTTGCAACCGCTACTGCCCTATCCACGCCACGCTCTCGCGCGGCGTCGAGATCGAGCACCGCCGCAAGGACGGTTAGCTGCGCGCGGCGACCACCGGAGTGGGAGGCTGACCGAGTGCCTGCGCGAACTTCTGCGCGTCGGCGCCGTCGAAGAAGCCGAACTTCATTCGGGTGAGCTTCTGGCCCTGGGCGTCGGTGACGTCGACCGCGTGATACAGCGCCACCCGCTTGGCTGGTTTGGCGCGCAGCTCGGAACGCGGGACCTCGGTCACGATCTTGCTGTCCGGCTGCTCCACGACAACTCCCTTGAAGCCGAGCACGAGGAAGCGTTTGGTCGTAAGAACGATGGGCTGCGGCTTCGGCGTGGTCATCACGCTGACCATCCCAAGTGTCGCGATGCCGGTCGCGATACCCAGTGCGATGCTCTTTCCAACGTTGAACTTCCCGAGGACGGCCATCGCAGTCGCCTCGACGATCTCGCCCGGCTCCATCAGGGGCTCGGCCGCCCTGGCGATCTGCTCGCTCTTCCGCCCCACGGCCGTCAGTCTAGGCCCTGCCGAGCGGCCCGCCAAGAGGCGTCTTTTCTCAAGACCCACATAGAATTAACCCGTACCCGCAAGCCCTCTTGTCCTTGGAGCAAGCCTTGCTAGAGAGCTACGTCCCGCTTCTGATCTTCGCCCTCCTCGTCCTCGGGCTGGTCGGAGCGTTGGTCACACTGAGCTTCGTCCTCGGTCCGAGCAAGCCTTACAAGAGAAAGCTTGCCCCGTACGAGTCGGGCATCATTCCCGAGACGCCGGCCCTGCGACGGCTTTCGGTTCGGTTCTACCTCACCGCGATGCTGTTCATCATCTTCGACGTCGAGGCCGTCTTCTTTTATCCGTGGGCCGTCCTTCTGCGGCAGCTCAAATGGTTCGGCCTCATCGAGATGCTCGTGTTCATCGGCATCCTGCTGATCGCCCTGGCCCACATCTGGAAGAAGGGAGGCCTCGATTGGGAATAGAGGCGCTCGCGGAATCGCTCGGCCAGAACATCCTCACGACCACGCTGGGCAAGGTCGTCGGCTGGGGCCGCGGCAACTCCGTGTGGCCGGCGCAGTTCGGTCTTGCTTGCTGCGCGATCGAGATGATCGCGACGGCGACCGCGGGCGTGGACATAGCACGTTTCGGCTCGGAGGCTTTTCGCGCCTCGCCGCGGCAGTCGGACCTGATGATCGTTTCCGGCCGCGTCTCGCAGAAGATGGCTCCGATCCTGCGGACGATCTACGACCAGATGCCGGAGCCGAAATGGGTCATCTCGATGGGCGCGTGCGCGTCGACCGGCGGCGTGTTCAACAACTACGCGCTGCTGCAGGGCGTCGACAAGATAGTGCCGGTCGATGTCTACATCCCCGGCTGCCCGCCGAGGCCCGAGGACCTGTTGAACGCGCTGATGATCCTGCAGGAAAGGATCAAGGCGCAGGGGATCTTGCCGCGGCAGTGATTTCCGAGGGGCTGATCGTCGAGCAAGGCGTCAGCGCCGGCGACCGATGGGTCACCGTCGAAGCCGGTGCCGTCCGCGAAGCCCTGGCCGCGCTGAAGACGGACGGGTACACCGTGCTCGCCTTCCTGACCTGCGTCGACCACCTGGCCGACTCGTCGCGGCAGTGGCTGGCGCGCTACGAGGTCGTCTATCAGCTCCGCAACCAGGAAAAGCCCGAGCAGATCCGGGTCCGCGCGTTCGTCGACGGCGACCCACCCCACATCGATTCGGTGCACGACCTCTTCCCGCCGGCGAACTGGGACGAGCGCGAGACGTACGACATGTACGGGGTCGTGTTCAACGACCATCCCGAACTGAGCCGGATCCTGATGCCCGACGACTGGGTGGGCCACCCGCTGCGCCGCGACTATCCGGTCGGCGGCGAGCCGGTGGAGTTCTCCGAAGAGCACGAGACCTGGCAAACGGCCCCGGAGAAAGCGTGACCGACACGATCGCCCAGGGCGTCACGGTCTCGAGGACCGGCGAGACGGGCGCGTTCGGAGGCGAGCTGCTCACCGTCAACTTCGGCCCGCACCATCCCTCGACGCACGGCGTGCTCCGGCTGATCGTCGACCTCGACGGCGAGCAGGTCCGCAGCCTCAAGCCCGTGATCGGCTACCTGCACACCGGGATCGAAAAGCAGATGGAGGCGCTGCGCTGGCAGCAGGGCGTCACGGTGACCGACCGCCATGACTACCTCTCGCCGCCCATCAACAACCTCGCCTACGCGCTCGCGGTGGAAAAGCTGATGGGAGTTGTCGTGCCTCCGCGTGCCGACGCGCTCCGCGTGATCATGTCCGAGCTCACGCGCCTGTCATCGCACCTGGTGTGGATGGGCACAAGCGGTCTCGAGCTTGGCGCCATGAGCATGCTCATGTACTGCTTCCGCGAGCGGGACACCATCCTCGACATGAACGAGGAGATCTCCGGGTTCCGGATGCACACCTCTTACATCCGCCCAGGCGGGGTGATGGCTGACGCGACGCCCCGGTTTCTCGAGATGCTCGACCGCTTCATCCATGACATGCCGGGGCACGTCGACGAGTACGAGAACCTGCTGACCAACAACCCGATCTGGCGCTCGCGCACCATCGGTATCGGCCGGCTGTCGGCGGAGGACGCAACGGTGCTCGGCGCGACCGGGCCGATGCTCCGCGGCTCCGGCGTGCCGTGGGACCTGCGCAAGACGATGCCGTACTCCGGCTACGAGAGCTACGACTTCGAAATCGCCACGTCAGACCTGTGCGACTGCTATGGGCGCTACCTGGTGCGCATCAAAGAGATGCGCGAGTCGGTCAAGATCCTGCGCCAGGCGCTCGACCGCCTGCCCGACGGGCCGGTCAACGTCGACGACCGGAAGATGCTGCCCCCGCCACGGGAAGAGCTAGAGACGTCGATGGAGGCGGTCATCCATCACTTCAAGCTGTTCACGGAGGGCTACTCCGTGCCTCCCGGCGACGTGTACGTCGCGGTCGAGTCGGGTCGCGGCGAGAACGGGTGCTACGTGGTGAGCGACGGAACGCACAAGCCACGGCGCGTCAAGTTCCGCTCCGCTTCGTTCGTCAACCTGCAGGCGCTCGAGCGGATGGCGCTCAACCACATGGTCGCCGACATGGTCGCGATCATCGGCACGGCGGACGCCGTGCTCGGGGACTGCGACCGGTGACGGCTCTCTCGCCACACGTCCTGGAAGAAATAAGGGAGCTGCCGGCGAAATACCCGCAGCCTCGCTCCGCGGTGATGCCGGCGCTCGACCTGGCCCAGGAAGAGCTCGGCCACCTGACGCCCGAGGCGATGAGCGAGGTCGCTCAGGCGCTGCAGCTCGACCCAGGCTACGTCGAGGGCGTGGCGACCTTCTACTCGCTCTTTCACCTCGAGCCGGTCGGCAAGCACCGTTTCTACATGTGCACGAACCTCAGCTGCATGCTGCGCGGCGCGAACGAGGTGGTGGATCACCTGAAGGCGGCGATCGGAGTGAGCGCGCCGGAGCAGGTCTCCACCGACGGTGTCTTCAGCTACGAGGAGGTCGAGTGCCTTGGCGCCTGCGAGTACGCGCCCATGATGCGGCTCGACCACGAGTACCACTACGACCTGACGGCGGCGAAGATCGACCATCTCGTTGCCGAACGAAAGGGGCTCCTCCTCCCCACTCGTGGGGAGATGGCGCCCAAGGTGCCGGAGGGGCCGGTGAAAAAACCCCGAGCTCCGAGGAAAAAGAAAACCGATGGCTGAGCTGCGAGGGTCCTATGGCGAGCAGACGCACCACGTGCTGACACGCTGGTTCGGTACGCCCGACCTGCACCGCCTGGACGTCTACGAGTCGAAAGGGGGATACGCGGCGCTGCGCAAATCCCTGCTCGACATGGCGCCCGCGGACATCACGAACGAGGTCAAGACCTCCGGCCTGCGCGGCCGTGGCGGGGCCGGGTTTGCCACCGGCGTGAAGTGGAGCTTCATCAACCGCGATGCCCCAGGGCCGAAATACGTGGTCGTCAACGCCGACGAGTCAGAGCCCGGAACCGCGAAGGACCGCTACATCCTCGAGAACTCCCCGCACATGGTGGTCGAGGGCATCCTCATCGCCGCCTACGCGGTAGGCGCGAACCAGGCGTGGGTCTACATCCGCGGCGAGTACGACAAGCCCTACGAGATGCTGACCTCAGCGATCGAGGAGGCCCGCGGCAAGGGCTACATGGGGCCCAAGCCATTCGGCAAGGACTATCCCCTCGACATCCGGCTGTATCGGGGCCACGGCGCCTACATCTGCGGCGAGGAGACGGCGCTGCTGGAGTCTCTGGAAGGCAAGCGAGCCCAGCCGCGCTCGAGGCCCCCTTTCCCCGCCGTGAAAGGCGCGTGGGGCCGGCCGACGCTGCTCAACAACGTCGAGACGCTGGCGACCGTGCCCACGATCCTCAACATGGGCGGAGCGGAATACGCGAAGCTGGGGACCGCAAAGTCGCCCGGGACTCGTCTGCTGACCGTCAGCGGGAACGTGCGCAAGCCCGGCGTCTACGAGGTCGAGTTCGGGAAGACGTTCCGGCACGTGATCATGGAGCTGGCCGGCGG
>WNFD01003585.1_pt1 | contig 18102 bp, 13 predicted proteins | sample 5400491 | NCBI WGS metagenome assembly WNFD01 (sample SAMN13153343, study PRJNA577476) | soil metagenome | isolation source: 120 cm saprolite under Douglas fir tree site 2 hole 2 replicate 2 | place: USA:California | collected 2015-04-18 | reverse complement strand
CGCGCGGTCCGTGCAGCTGCCCGTCGGCGGCATCAAGCTCGGGTCACAGTCCAGGGTCCTGCTCACCGGCCCCAAGCCGCTGATCGTTCTGCAGCGACTGGTCAAGCCGCTCGCGGGCGGCTCCGTCATCACGATCGACCTGATCTTCCAGAAGGCAGGGACCAAGACGCTGCCCGTCCCGGTGATGCCGAGCGTGTCGAACTACTCGACGTTCTCGCCGCCGCCAGCCTCGTCACCCAGCCCGATAGGGGCCGCAAGTCACTCGGCCAAGGCGGCTAAGGGCAGGCGCGCCTCGGCGACGCCCTCGCCGAGTAGCTCGCCCTGACTAGCTCGCCCTGACCAGGAACTTAGGCTGGGCCCCAGGCTAGGCCGCTTGGCCTCCTGCCCACGGCGCGCTGCTATCCGCCAGGCTCGAACTTGTAGCCGAGTCCTCGGACCGTGATGATGTGCATTGGCCTGGCAGGGTCCTGCTCCACCTTGGCCCGGAGCCGCTTGATGTGAACGTCGAGCGTCTTTGTGTCGCCGACATAATCGGCGCCCCAGACCCGGTCGATCAGCTGCATCCTGGTCAGCACTCGGCCCGAATTCCGCAGCAGCACCTCGAGCAGCTCGAATTCTTTCAGCGGTAGCTGGACGGACGCGTTGCGGACCATCACGATGTGCCGCTCGACGTCCATCCGGACCGGGCCCGATTCCATCACCGAGGTCCCGGCTTCCTCGCCGTCGCCGCGGCGGCGCAGCACCGCCCGCATCCTGGCGACCAGTTCGCGGGAAGAGAACGGCTTGGTCACGTAGTCATCGGCGCCGAGTTCGAGCCCGACGACCTTGTCGATCTCACTGTCCTTGGCGGTGAGCATGATCACGGGAACATTGGACCGCTCCCGCAGCGCCCGGCAGACCTCGCTGCCCGGCAACCCGGGCAGCATCAGGTCGAGCAGGACCAGGTCGGCACCGGTTCGGTCGAAGGTGTCGAGCGCGGCAGGCCCGGTCGGGCACACGGCTACCTCGAAACCCTCTTTGCGGAGCATGTAGCAAGCCGCCGCGCGGCCACTCAGTGCTTTCCGGAGCGCGCGCGTCGGGCAAGCCGCCGCGCGGCCACTCAGTGCTTTCCGGAGCGCGCGCGTCGGGCAAGCCGCCGCGCGGCCACTCAAGTCGGTCGGGTCGGGTCCGGGCCATCGCCGGCCCGCACGTCATGATCGCGCTCCAGGCCTTACTGGCAGTCGCAGGGTGAAGGTCGATCCGGAGCCCTCCTTGCTGGTCACCGTCACCTTCCCGCCGTGCGCGGCTGTGACGTGCTTGACGATCGCGAGCCCGAGGCCGGTACCGCCGGTCACTCGCGATCTGGCGGGATCGACGCGGTAGAAGCGCTCGAAGATCCGCTCGAGATCGCGTTCCGGGATGCCGATCCCCTGGTCGCTGACGCTCAGCTCGACGATGTCCTTGCTGGCCAAGCGGGTCGATACGACTACCCGTGTCTTCTCAGGGCTGTAGGCGACGGCATTGTCAAGCAGATTGCGCAGCGCTGTGACCAGCAGCTCCTCCTCACCGAGCACGGTCAGTCGCCTGGTGCCAGCGAAGGCGAGCTCGATGCCACGCGACGTCGCCTTCATCCGGCCGCGATCGAGTGCCTCGGCGACCACCGCGTCGAGGTCGACCGGCGCCGGGTCGGGTACCGGCTCGGCTGCCTGGATCCGGGACAGCGTGATCATGTCCTGAACCAGGTTGGTCAGCCTGCTCGCTTCCTGCCGCATCCGGCCTGCGAAGCGCCTGACTGCCTCGGGGTCGTCCGCGGCATCCTCGACCGTCTCGGCCAGCAAGGCCAGGGCCCCGACCGGCGTCTTGAGCTCGTGGCTCGTATTGGCCACGAAGTCCCTCCGGACCTCCTCGACGCGCCGCCGCTCGGTCTGGTCCTCGACAAGCAGCAGGACCAGCCCGCCGCCACCGACGGCGGGCCCCAGCGGAGCTACGCGGACGGCAAAGCTCGTCGTTCTGCCCTTTAGCGCGCCGGTCGAGACGTCAATCTCACCCTCGCGGATCTCACCGTCCCTGCGCACCTGGCGGGCGAGCGCGAGGAGCTCTCCGACCACGAGTTCGTCGCCCTCGACCAGCCCAAACGAACGTGCGGCCTCGCTCGCCTCGAGCACCGTGTCGTCGCTGTCGATGACCACGGCTGACGACGACAGCACAGCGAGCACGGCGGCGAGCCCCGCAGGCAGCCGGACAGAACCCGGGGCAGCGGCCAGGTACGCGGAGGTGCGGGCGCTCATCCGACCGCCTCAGCGGGCAAGGCCGGGACGCGGGCGTTGCTGACCGCAATCACCCCCACATTCACACTTTGATGGTATGCGGAGAGCCTGTGAGCGCGCACCTGAGCAGCTTCTTGACCAGGATCAATTTGTGGAGAGTTCACCAGGTCGCTCTCCTGAGTTCACATAGCGGGCGCGCGCTGGCCGACGCGGCGACGCGCACTGCCCGGGCTGCGGCTGCCTTCCCTTCACCTGCTCATCTGCCCTGGTTCCTGACCGCCTCGGCGGCGACCTTCGCTGCCTGCGGGTCCAGGTACTCGCCGCCGTTGCCCACCGGCTGGTAGCGGTCATCGAGCTCGTAGACGAGCGGGATCCCCGTCGGGATGTTCAGCGCCGCGATGTCCTCGTCGCCGATCCCGTCCAGGTGCTTGACCAACCCGCGCAGCGAGTTCCCGTGCGCGACGACGAGCACAGTCCGGCCGACAGCAAGCTCGGGAACGATCGCGTCGTGCCAGTACGGCAGCATTCGCCAGACAACGTCGCGCAGGCACTCCGTGCGCGGCATCAGATCACCGGGCAGCAGCGCGTACCTCGGGTCGCGAGCCTGCGACAGCGGGTCGTCGTCGGCTATCGGAGGCGGCGGTACGTCGTAGGACCGCCGCCAGGCCATGAACTGCTCGTCACCGTACTCGGCCCGGACCTGGGCCTTGTTCTTGCCTTGCAACCCGCCATAGTGCCGTTCGTTCAGCCGCCATGACCGGCGCACCGGCAGCCAGCCGAGATCCGCGGTATCGAGTGCGGTGTTGGCCGTCTGGATCGCGCGAGTAAGGACAGAGGTATGCACGACGCCGGGCCGTAGTCCGCTGCTTGCGAGCAGCTCGCCCGCGTGCTCGGCCTCGGCGAAGCCCTGCTTGGACAGGCCGACATCGACCCAGCCGGTGAACAGACCCTCAGCATTCCAGACGCTCTCGCCATGCCTGAGGAGCACCAAGGTCGCCATGGGCTGAGCGTATCGCGCCTGCTGGCGCCTCTCAGCCGCTCCGCGAGCAGCGCGAACGCGGCCGTTGCCGGCTCGCTCGTCCGGAATAGCCTGGCCGGGAACATGACGGCGAACTTTAGGGTTCACCCGTCTCGGAGGTGTATGCCAGTGCCGCGTCGCTACCCGCAGCGAGTCGCGACCATCACCGTTCACACGTCGCCGCTTGAGCAGCCAGGAACAGGTGATGCCGGCGGTCTTAACATTTATGTCGTCGAAGTGGCCAAGCTCCTCGCGGCCAGAGGCGTCGAAGTGGATATTTTCACTCGGGCCGTCTCCCGCGACCAGCCGCCCGTGGTTGAGCTGACCCCCGGGGTTCTGGTCAGGCACATCGAGGCTGGCCCGTTCGAGGAACTGGACAAGTCGGACCTGCCTTCTCAGCTCTGCCATTTCACCTTCGAAGTCTTGCGCGAGGAGGCCGCGCACGCTCCCGGCAGGTACGACCTAGTGCACGGCCACTACTGGCTGTCTGGCCAGGTCGGGGCCGTCGCCAAGGAACGCTGGGGCGTGCCGCTTGTGCAGTCCATGCATACTCTCGGCAAGGTCAAGAACGCTGCGCTGGCGGCCCGCGACGCGGTCGAGCCCGATATCCGCCTCCGAGGCGAGGCCGAGGTCATCGCATCCGCCGACCGGATCGTTGCCAACACCCACGCCGAGGCGCAGGAACTGATCAAGCTCTACGATGCCGCGCCGCACCGGGTCGCGTCGGTCAGCCCGGGCGTGGACCTGGCCGTCTTCCGGCCCGGCTCTCAGCGGCTGGCCAGGCGGCGCCTCGGCATCGCGTCCAACGCGATCGTGCTGATGTTCGCCGGCCGGATGCAGCCGCTCAAGGCACCCGACGTGCTGCTGCGAGCTGCGGCTCAGCTGGTCAGGGATCAGCCGAAGCTGGCCGACCGGCTGGTGGTGGCGTTCGTCGGCGGCCCGAGTGGCACCGGCCGCAATGACCCTGACAGCCTGGTCCAGCTCGGCGCCGCGCTCGGCATCACGCAGAACATGAGGCTCGAGCCGCCCTGCCCGCAGCGCGACCTGGCCGACTGGTACCGGGCGGCAACCCTCGTCGTGGTTCCGTCCTACTCGGAGTCATTCGGGCTCGTGGCGGTCGAGGCCCAGGCGTGCGGCACGCCAGTCGTCGCCGCTTCGGCAGGCGGGCTGCGCACCGCGGTCCGGCACGGCATCTCCGGCGTTCTGGTGGACGGGCATGATCCGGCCAGGTATGCCAGGGAGATCGCGAACCTGCTGGCCAGCTCGGGAAGGCTGGCCAGGCTGTCCCGCGGTGCCAGGAAGCACGCGTCAGGGTTCGGCTGGTCATCGACGGTCGATCAGCTGCTTGCCGTGTACGGTGACGCCATGAGCCAGGTCGCGGCCACGGTGGATGCGTGACCGCCGACCGGGAGACCGATCAAGCGGCCAGCCCGGCCGAGGCCGGTGACCCCGGCGGCAAGCTCGGCGAGATCCTGTCCGGCCTGGGTGTCAGCTTCTCCTCGCCGCAGCCTGGCGCGTTCCTGGTCAGGCTGGAAGGCCAGCACAAGCTGGTCACGATGACCTGGCTGATCGCCGACACGCATAGCCTGCATGTCGAGGCGTTCTTCTGCCGCCAGCCGGATGAGAACCACGCCGAGTTCTACCGGTTCCTGCTCGAGCGAGGCAGCCGGATGTTCGGCGTTCATTTCGCGCTCGACCCCGTGGGCGACGTCTACCTGGTCGGCAGGCTGCCGCTGGCCGTGATCAGCCCTGAGGAGATCGACCGCCTGCTCGGCTGCGTACTCAGCTACTCCGATGAGAACTTCGATAACGCGCTCATGATCGGCTTCGCCTCCTCGATCCGCAAGGAGTACGCCTGGCGGGTCAAGCGTGGCGAGAGCCTCGCCAACCTGCGCGCGTTCACGCGGGTAACCGAGCCCGACGCCGCGCTGCCGTCAGCCGGGCAGGGCGGCGCGGCTGAATCCGGGGCTGCCCGCGGCCGATCATGACGGGCACGGCGACCGACACTTTCGGCGTGTTCGGAACCACGGGCGTGATCGTCAGCACCGAGCCGGCCGCGCTCGGCCAGGCGCGGGCGATCGCCGACGCGGAGCTCTCCGCCGTTGACCTGGCGTGCAGCAGGTTCCGGCCGGACTCCGAATTGTCCAGGCTCAACCGGGCCCGCGGCGAACCGACGCGGATCAGCGAGCTATTCATTGCGCTGATCACCGCGGCGCTGCGGGCGGCCGAGCTGACCGGCGGCTACGTTGATCCGACCTGCGGGAACGCGCTGGTCTCGGCTGGCTACGACCGCGACTTCGCCGAGCTCGGCGAGGGGACGGCGACGGCCGCCTTCCCGCCCGGCCCGGTGCCCGGCTGGCGCGCTGTCCGGCTCGATCCTCGCCGGGCAGTGGTGCAGCTAGTCAGCGGTGCCCAGCTCGATCTAGGCTCCACCGCCAAGGCCTGGGCCGCCGACCACTGCGCTGCCCTGATCGCCGGGCGACTGGGTTGCGGTGTCCTGGTCAGTCTCGGCGGGGATGTAGCCGTTGCCGGGCCGCCGCCCGGCAACGGCTGGCAGATCAGGGTCACCGACGATCACGCCGCGCCCGCTGATGCGCCAGGCCAGAGCGTCACCATCAGCTCCGGCGGCCTGGCGACCTCGAGCACCACCGTCAGGTCCTGGAAAGCCGGGAGCGCGACGATGCATCACATCATCGATCCGCGGACTGGCCTGCCCGCCCGCTCCTGCTGGCGCACCGTCAGCGTGGCCGCGCGGACCTGCGGCGACGCCAACGTCGCCAGCACAGCGGCGATCATCAGAAGCGAGGCCGCGCTCCCCTGGCTGACAGAAGCCGCCCTGCCGGCCCGCCTCGTCCGCCACGACGGCACCGTCGCGACGACCCCCGGCTGGCCCGCCGACCACCGCCCGCCCCCGGCACCCCCAACACTCCCAACATCCCCAACATCCCCAACATCCCCAACATCCCCGACATAACGGGCGCCTCACCCGCCCCCCAATAGAACAGCTATGGCCCACCGCCGTTCATAGAGCACGGGTGATGGGACATAGCTGTTGAATTCGGGGGGCGCGGACCGCCAGGCATGCCCGGCCGGGGCTGTCAATGGCGATTACGATGCGCTAGACCGTGCTCGGCGGGCAGCGGTAGCCCGTACGGGCGGTTGCGGCGATGAATCTTGGCTGTTGCGGAGGTAGCTAATGGGACCGCTGGACGGCATCGGGGTCGTCGAGATCGCGAGCCTGGCGCCCGCGCCGTTTGGCTGCATGATCCTTTCCGACCTCGGGGCCGACGTGCTAAGGGTCGAGCGGCCCGAGAGCTGCCTGCCCGGCCGGCCGGCGCCGGTGGATCCGCTGAGCCGCGGCCGGCGGTCGATCGGGCTGAACCTGAAGGACCCGGCCGGCGTCGCGCTGCTGCTGAAGCTGGTGACCCCAGCGGACGTCCTGGTCGAGGGCTTCAGGCCTGGCGTGACCGAGCGGCTCGGGTTCGGGCCGGATGTCTGCGCGGAGCGCAATCCCGGGCTGATCTACGCCCGGATGACCGGCTGGGGCCAGGAGGGGCCGCTGGCGCCGACCGCCGGGCATGACATCGACTACATCGCGATCTCCGGCGCCCTGCATCCGATCGGCCGGGCCGGCGAGCGGCCGGTGCCGCCGCTGAACCTGGTCGGCGACTTCGGCGGCGGCGGGATGCTGCTGGCGATCGGCGTGCTCGCCGCGCTCGTCGAGCGGCAGCGATCCGGTCTCGGCCAGGTGGTTGACGCCGCGATGGTGGACGGCTCGGCGCTGCTCACCTCCTTCATCTACGGGCTGCGCGCACGCGGCGGGTGGCGGGACGAGCGCGGCGTGAACCTGCTCGACGGCGGCGCGCCGTTCTACGACACCTACGCCACAGTGGACGGCAAGTTCGTCGCCGTCGGAGCGCTCGAGCCGCAGTTCTACGCGGCACTGCTGGCGGGCCTCGGGCTGACCGACGCCGACCTGCCAGCGCAGATGGACATGGCCGGCTGGCCGGTGCTGCGGCAGCGGTTCGCGGACGTTTTCGCCGAGCGCACCAGGGACGAGTGGGCAGCCGTGTTCGCCGGGACGGACGCATGCGTCGCGCCCGTGCTGTCGCCTTCCGAGGTGGCCGTGCATCCCCATAACGCTGCCAGGCGGGTCTTCGCCGACGTCGGCGGCGTGTCGCAGCCGCAGCCCGCGCCCAGGTTCGCCCGCACTACGGCAGATCAGCCGGCGCCGCCCGTCCGGCCCGGTGCGGACACCGATGCGGTGCTCGGCGGGCTGGGGCTCAGCGAGACGGAGATCGCCGGGCTGCGCGACAGCGGGGTGGTCGCCTGAGTTCACCGCCCGCGCCCCCGCCCTCGTCACCATCGTCGCCCCCGTCACCGTCAGCCGGAGCAGCCGGTCGCCCGCGGGGCTGGCGCGGCGGGCGTGACGCCGAGATCCTGCGGCTGGCCATCCCAGCCTTCGGGGCACTCATCACCGAGCCGCTGTTCCTGCTGGCCGACTCGGCGATCGTCGGCAGGCTGGGCACGGCGCCGCTCGGCAGCCTTGGCGTAGCCGCCCAGGCGCTGACCTCGCTGGTCAACGTCTCGATCTTCCTCGCCTACGGCACGACCGCCGCAGTCGCCAGGCAACTGGGCGCCGGCAACCAACAGGCAGCGATCAGGCAGGGGATCGACGGCCTCTGGCTGGCTGGCGCGATCGGCGCAGCCGTGCTGGCGATCGGGCTGCCGCTCGCGACGCCGATCACCGCGGCGTTCGGCGCCTCGCCAGCCGTGACGGCCGGCGCGGTAACTTACCTGCGGATCAGCCTGCTTGCGGCGCCGGCCATGCTGACCGTCCTGGCCGGCACCGGCGTCCTGCGCGGCCTGCAGGACACCCGGACCCCGCTTGTCGTCTCCGTTGTCGCCAACATCGCGAACGTGGCCCTGAACGCGACCTTCGTGCTCGGGCTTGGCTGGGGCATCGCCGGCTCGGCCTGGGGAACCGTGATCGCCCAGTATGGTGCGGCCGCCGCTTACCTGGCCATAGTGGCGAACGGGGCGAGGCGCGCCGGGGTCAGGCTCGGCATCGACCTGCCTGGCCTGAAGGCCGCGGCCAGGATAGGAGCCGCCCTCGTGCTAAGGACCGCGGCACTGCAGGCCGTACTGATCGCCGCTACCGCCATCGCGGCGCGGCAGGGCGACGCGGCGATCGCCGCACATCAGTTGGCCTTCAGGCTCTGGAGCCTGCTGGCCTTCGCGCTCGACGCCATCGCGATCGCCGGGCAAGCGATCACTGGTAAGTACCTGGGGGCCGGCGACGTTGCGGGAGCAAGGGCAGCGACGACGCGGATGATCCGCTGGGGTGTCGGCTGCGGCGCCGTGTTCGGCGTGGCCACGCTGGCGCTACGGCCCTGGCTGCCAGGGCTGTTCGCGGCCGCGCCGCCGGTCGCCCACCTGCTGCTTGTGGTGCTGCTCGTGGTCGCTGCCGGCCAGCCGGTGGCCGGCGTTGTCTTCGTGCTCGACGGTGTGCTGATCGGTGCAGGCGATCAGGACTACCTGGCCGTGGCCGGGCTGGTGTCCACCGCCGTGTTCGGGGTCGCGGCGGCGGTCGTCGTGGCGACCGGCGCCGGCCTGCTCGGGCTGTGGTTCGCCATCTCGGCCTGGCTGGCGGCGCGGTTCGTGACGCTGACCTGGCGGGCCCGCGGCTCTCGCTGGCTGGTCACCGGCGCGGTCAGGGCATGACCCGCCGGCGGGCGGTCACCAGATCCTGGACCGCGTCGGCGTGACCCTGATGACGTGCGGGTAGTCTCTCTCGAGCTGATCGAGGGTCCAGCCGTACGCCTCGATCCGCTCGCGGTACTTCGCCACGTACCCGTCCACCGTGCGCGCCGGGGGTCCCTGCCGGTCGACCGTAGCGGTGCCCTCGAAAATGACGATCCCGCCGCCCTCGCCGTTCCCGTCCAGGTGCAGGCAGACGCGCGGATCCTGCCTGAGCCTGGCTTCGGCGGCGGCGTGCGCGGGGTTGTCCAGATTCAGCATGGCGACCTCCGTCCCGGGTCGGCGTCCATCGAAGCGTAGAAGTCGTACCCCTCGCTAGGAGCGGACCGATGTTAGCCGCCGGTCAGCCGCCGAGGGCGAGCTGGGCAACCCGTGCGATCACCAATGTGATCGCGGCTCCCAGGTAGACGTACATCGCCGACATCCCGACCCGCCTGGCCATCGACATCTGCACCGGGGCGAGCATGGCGAGCGGCGGCATCCGCCAATTCTCCCTGTTCTTTTTGCGGTCTTCTGACCGGTCAGCGGGGGTCGCCGCGGAGTCGCGGCCGCCGATGCCGCGGCTGCTGGCGAGCCTGGCACGCACGAGCAGGAACCCGCCCGTGAGGATGGCGGCGATCACCGAGACGCCCATGATGCCGAAGACCTGCCCGGTCGACACCCGACCGAAGACGACCGAGATCATCAGGATCGCCGACAGGATGACGAGCGTCGCGACAACGACGCCGGCCGCGATGTTGGTCCTGACCCTGTTCACCCAGGGTCCAAGCACTTCCTTGTCATTGCAGAGCAGCAGCAGGAAAACAGTGGCGCTGGGCAGCAGCACACCGGCGAGCACCTGGACGCCGACGGTGATCAGGCCGAGCGGCGATCCCGGGATCAGCACGATCGTCGCCGCCAAGGCGATCAGGGCGGCGTACATAGCGTAGAAGCCCTTCGCCTGCTGCACGCCGCGGTGCAGCGAGTGCTTGAGACCGAGCACATCCCCGACCGCGTACGCGGTGGAGAGCGACACGGCGAATGCGCCGATCATCGACGCGTCGAGCAGGGCGACAGCGAAGATCGCGCCGGCCGCGTGGCCCGCGTACGACGCAAGCCCGGCAGCCAGACCGGCCGCGTCGGTGAACTGACCGTGCCTGGCCCCGGCGAACGCGGCTGCGGTGGCGCCCATCAGGGCGCTGCCGCCGATCACCACGACCACGATCCCGATCCACAGGTCTGCCTTCTCGTACCGCATGAACCGCGGCGTGATCCGCTTGTCGACGATGTAGGACTGCTGGAAGAAGAGCTGCCAGGGCGCCACCGTCGTGCCCACGATCCCGATCACGAGCAGCAGCACGGTCCCGAGCTGGCCAGAGCCGCCGGGGATGGAGGGCATGACGAATCCCGTGGCCATCTGGCCGGGCCTGGGGTGCGCGATCAGGTAGAGCGGCACGAGCAGCAGCGAGCCCGCGCAAAGGGCCATGGCCATCCGCTCAAAGCGCCGCAGGCTGCCGGTCGAGGCCGCCACGACGATGACGAGGCTGGCCAGGATTACCGCCACGATCTTCGGCACGCCCAGGTAGCTCGCGGCGAGCGCGATCCCGATGAACTCCGTCACGATCGTCAGCGCGTTCAGGATGAACAGATTGATCACGCTGAATGCGCCCCAGAACCTGCCGAACCGCTCAAGTATCAGCTTGGCGTATCCGACTCCCGTGACCGCACCGAGCCTCAGCACCATCTCCTGGTTCACATACAGGACGGGGATAAGCAGCAGGAACGTCCATAGCAGCTTGGTCCCGTAGGTCTGGCCGGCCTGCCCGTAAGTCGAGAACGCCCCGGCGTCGTTGTCGCCCACCATAACGATCACGCCAGGTCCGACGACCGCGAGCAGCGTCTTCAGCTTGGCCGACAGCGACCTGCGGGTGCCGGCGTCCTCGGTGGAGATCGATCCGAAGGCGCCCTTGATGTCGACGCCGTGCGCCGCGTCGATAGCCGCGGCGCGGCCTGGAGTGACCAGGCTCGGGCTCGTGGAAGTCATGGCGGAACACCCCTTTCGCGGCTGGCAAGCCAGCGGGATCGGGGGGCACGCGGAAAGCGCCGCTACGAGCGGCTCAGATGACCTGCTACGTCAGGCCTGGCCGATGGCGTCTGGCGAGGGACTTGCAGGGCGGCGCATGCGCGTGCCCAGTGCGGGCAGAGAGTACGGCGAGTGGGGCCGGTCACGGCCCGGTCTATCGTGTTCCACGACTCGCCTCCCTCCAGCCTGGTGCCAGGCTCACTGCGCCGCTGATATCTGGCACGGGCAGCCCGGCAACTCCCTCGCACCCGCCCGGGAGGCCGCGCGCCCCGGCAAGCCGGGGCTGGCACCTCTCTCGTTAGAGCTTTGGCACTCCACGGCGTAGCGCGGCACTGTACTCGCGGGACCTGAGTCCCTCCAGGCACCGTCCGCCTGCGCAGCCACTTGGCCTCACCCCTTAGGCCGGGGAGAGGTGTCCTGATCCGGAGCGTCTCTCGACGGTTGGGATCAGTGGCCTATGTCCGTGAAGACGCCTCACCGAACGAGGTGTCCTCGTCAACCACTGTCGAGGATGCCCGATGCGGCTCATACATGTCAATTCGCCAGGCGCCCGCCAGGCCCGGGACGGCCACGGTTCAGCCGCCAGTGCCGAGCTGGATCGCCTTGACGATGAGCAGCAGCACGGAGATCACGAGGTAGGCCCAGAGCACCGCGATCGTGAGTTTCGTCAGCGAGGACCAGGCCACCGGCTTGAGCAGTGCCAGTGGCGGCATCCGCCAGCTGGCCCGCTCAGGCCGCGTCATACCAGCGAAGTCCGCCCTGCTCGGCGGGGCCTCCGCAGCCCCGGCGTCGGCGACCAGCATGCGGTGCGCGACGGTGAACCGCAGCCACCCGTACGCCATCGCCGAGCCGATCCCCAGGCCGACCGCGATCCAGACGACGACCTGTGGTGCGCGGAGGCTCGGAAACAGCGTTGTTACCACCAGTGTGCCCGAGAGGGTCAGCAACAGCCCGATGATGATCCCCGCGACGACGTTCAGCCACCTGGGGTTCGTCCACGGGCCAAGCACCTGGGGGTCGTTGCACAGCAGGAGCAGGAACACGCTGGCGCTCGGTAGCAGCACCCCGGCGAGCGCCTGCACCGCGGTGGTGAGCAGGCCAAGCGGCGCGCCCGGCACCAGGACGATGCCGGCCGCCAGCACCACCACCAGCGTGTAGCTGGCGTAGAACGCCTTCGCGTCGCGGAACTTGCGGTGCAGCGAGTGCCTGAGGTTGAAGACGTCACCGAACGCGTAGCTCGTCGACAGCGTGACGGCCGCGGCCCCGATGATGCTCGCGTCGAGCAGTACGAGCGCGAAGACGGCGCCGAGGAAGCTGTTCTTGCTCCTGAACGCCTCGGCGACACCGAGCGCGTCTGTGAAGTGCCCGGCCCGGGACGTCCCGGCGACCGCGTACACGGTCGCGACCAGGATCACGGTGGCGCTGACGACCACCACCAGTGACCCGAGGAAGGTATCGGCGCGCTCGTAGCGGATGAACCGCGGCGTGATCCGCTTGTCGATCACGTTCGACTGCTGGAAGAACAACTGCCAGGGCGCCACCGTCGTGCCGACGATCGCGATGATCAGCAGTACCGCGTTGGAGCTGACGCCGCCCTGGACGCCTGGCAGGAAGAAGTGGTAGGCGACCGACGCGGTGGCCGGGTGCGAGAAGATGACCAGCGGCACGAACAGGACCAGGCTCGCGCCGATGAACACGAACATCGCCCGTTCCCAGCGCCTGAAGCTCCCGCTCGCGGCGATCGCGATCAGAGTCGCGGCAGCAATTGGAACAGAGATGTAAGGACTGACCCCGAAGTAGCTCATCGCCAGCGAGATGCCGATGAATTCTGTGACAATGGTCAGGAAATTAAGCAGAAACAAATCGATGACGCTGAACCGGCCCCAGAACTTACCGAATCGCTCGTAAATCAGCTTGGCGTGGCCCACACCGGTCACGGCACCGAGCCTGACCACCATTTCCTGGTTGACGATCAGGACCGGGATCAGCAGCAGCAGTACCCACAGCAGGCTGTACCCGTAGTTCTGGCCTGCCTGGGCGTAGGTGGCGACGCCACCCGCGTCGTTGTCACCGACCATCACGATCAGGCCGGGGCCGACGATCGCCAGGAACGTCACCAGCTGACGGCGCCAGCCTGAATGCTGCTCATCCCCGACCCTGATCCGGCCGAGCGCTCCCTCGATGTCACCGGTGCCGGCATCACCGTCGGACGGCTGGGGCTGGCTGAGCGTGCTGGCGCGAGCGGGCGCAGTCCGGTTCCTGGCGGGCGGCTCGCGCGCCTCCCGGGGCCGCGCGGCCGGGCGCCTACCCGGGGCTCTCTCCGGTGCGGGAGTCTCGCGCGCAGGCTCAGGCTCGGGCCGCGGCGCCGGGCGGCTCGCCGGTGCGGGAGGCTCGCGCTCAGGCTCGGGCCGCGGAGCCGGAGTCCCCTCCCGTGCCGGGTCGGTCACTGCCTCTTGCCTCGGTGCGAGTCGGGCGGCTCGGCCGCCTCTCGCCGCCGCCAGTCTTCCGGCAGCGTGACCTCAAGCACGTCATCGACCGTGATCAGGCCGATCATGGTCCGGTCCTCGTCTACGACCGGGATGGTGATGAGGTTGTAGTCGCTCATCAGGACCGCCACGTCCACCACGTCGGTGTCCGCGCCGATCCTGACCGGATCGTCGTCGTAGATATCGCTCAGGCGAGCACCCGAATCGGACTGAAGCAGGGTCACGAGCTTCACGACGCCGCACAGCGTGCCATCGGTGTCGAGCGCGTGCACACTCGTGAGCGCCTCAGGCTGCAGGTTCGTCGAGCTCCTGACCGCGGCCAGCGAGTCAGCCACCGTGCTGTCCTCGGAAACGGCGAGGAAGTCCATCCCCATCAGGCCGCCCGCGCTCGTAGGGTTGAACCCCATCAGCGTCAGCACCTTGGCTCGCTGGCCCGCGGGCAGCAAGTCGATCACCGGCTGCCTGCGGCGCTGGGGCAGCTCGGAAATCGCGTCGGCCGCATCGTCGGCCCGCATCCGGTTCAGCACCTCGGCGATCTCGGCATCGGTCCTGGCACCAAGCAGCCGGGTGGCCAGGTCCTCGTCAAGCTCCTCGAACACGTCGGCCTCGAGCTCGGGATCGGCGTGCACTTGGCCGAGGATCTCGGTCTCCTCGGCCTTGGAAGCCTCCTCGAGAAGGTCGGCGATCTGAGCGGGCTTCAGCCGTCGAATCCGGCCGAACGGGCCGCGCAGTAGGGCACTGCCCGCGTGCCCGATGAGCGGCTCGAAGTTCGCCCACTCCTCGAACCGGTGCGCGCTGGCGTCAGGAGCGAGCAGCCGCAGCAGGCCGCGCGGCCGGCGGCGAGTGTCCACGCCCGCCAGGACCCACTCTGATCCCTGCCGCTGCAGCTCGAGGTCGACCGCCTTGATCAGGTGCGCAGTCGGCACGTCGATGAGCCGGTGCCCGAGCACGTCGGCCCGGAGCAGCACTTCGCCATGGCGGCGCTCGAACTGGCGCAGGTCAAGCCGCGCGCTGGTCAGCTTTAGCACCTCGCCATCGAACGAACTGACCTGCTCGAGTGGAACAAAGACTTCCCGGCTGCCCACCGCTGCGACCAGGCCCGTGACCAGCGGCGGCTCGGCACCCCGGAGCCGCACGATGACGTCCGCCAGCTTGCCGATTGACTCCCCTTGCTTGTCGGTAATGGGCCTGCCGACGAGCTCGGATAGGTGCAGCGCGCGCCCGTTGCCCGCTTCCGGCGCCGCAGCCGCCGGTGATGTGGTCATGTCCACGCAGCCTTTCTGCTCTGCCGCTGCCGTTCTCCTACCCAGAACGCCGCTCATGGTCAGGACGTGTCTGGCTGGCCGCAACGCGGCGGTTCCGGGTAGCAAACCGGGCGCTGGTATTACTGTCAGTGCCGACGGGCACCCGCCCCGCTGCTTCACTCTGCCATCTAATCTCTGTGTGAGTGAGAGCTGGCCCGGATGGTATGAAAGCCACGTCAGGGGTGCTGACAGCATTTCTGGCGGCCGGGGATGAGCGGAGGCAGGACGGGCGTGGCAACAGCCAGAGTGGCGAGACTGCGGAGCCGCCGGGAAGACCTAGGCGAAACCCTGGGCTATGCGATCAAACGGCGCCTGCTCGGACCGCCGCTCGTCAACGAGCAGCTCCGTGAGGAGCGGCTGTCCAAGCCGCTGGCGCTTGGCGTCCTCGCGCCTGACGGCATCTCCTCCTCCGCCTACGGCACAGAGGAAATCTTGATCGAGCTGCTCAGGGGCGGCCTCGGCATCGCTGCGTTCGCGCTGATCCTGCCGCTGACCGGCGTCGTGCTGTTCGTGATGGCCCTCGTCGTGCTGTCCTACCGCGAGGTCGTCACCGTCTACACGAGGGCCGGCGGCTCGTATGTCGTCGCGCGGGAGAACTTTGGTCCACGGGTTGCCCAGATCGCCGCCGTCGCGCTGCTGGTTGATTACATAGTGACGGTCGCGGTCCAGGTCGCCGCGGGCACGGCGGCCGTCGCCTCCGCGATCCCGGTCCTGGACCATCCGGACCTGCTGACGATCATCTCGGTCGGCATCGTGCTGCTCATGCTCTTCGGCAACCTGCGCGGCATCAGGGAGGCAGGCCGTACGTTCGCGGTCCCGACCTATCTCTTCACCAGCGTGATGATGATCCTGATCATCACGGGCCTGGTCCGGGAGTTCTTCGGCCGGCTGCCGCACTGGCCCGTCCCGCCAGGCGCGAACGTCTACGGCGCTCACGTGTCGCCGAGTCACAGCGCGCTGATCACCTTCGGGATGGTTTTCGTGCTGCTACGGGCCTTCGCCAACGGCGGTTCCTCGCTGACCGGGATCGAGGCGGTCTCCAACGCGGTCAGCGTGTTCCGCCCGCCTGAGGGCATCAATGCCCGGCGCGTGCTCGTCACTGAAGGCGTCATCCTGGGTACTCTGGTGGCCGGAGTCTCCTGGCTAGCGCATTATACGCACGCGACCCCATACAAGGGGGGCGTGCCGACGGTGATCTCGCAGGAGGCCAGGCTGGTCTTCGGCACATCGACCTTCGGCCACGTCATGTTCATCGTCGTCCAGGCGGCGACCGCCCTGATCCTCTACACGGGCGGCAATACCAGCTTCAACGGCTTCCCGTTCCTGGCCAGCTTCGTGGCCGAGGACGCGTTCCTGCCGCGATGGCTCACTAAGCGCGGGCACCGGCTCGTGTTCTCCAACGGCATCATCGTGCTCGCAGTGCTATCCTGCACGCTGCTGGCCGTGGCTGGCGCCAACGTCAACGCGCTCGTGCCGTTCTACGCGATCGGGGTTTTCACCGCGTTCACGCTGGCCGGGTTCGGCATGGCCAGATACCACCACCGCACGAGGGAGCGTGGCTGGCACCACAAGCTGGTGATCAACTTCGCCGCCGGGCTCACCTCGCTGATCGTCGTCCTGGTCTTCGCTGTGGTCAAGTTCACCGAGGGCGCTTGGGTGGTCCTGATCGTGTTCGCGGTCGGCGTGCGCACCGTCTACGTCTTCGTGGACGAGTTTGACCTGGCAACGCTGGCTGCCCTGCGGTACGCGCGGAGCCTGCGCCCGACCAGCCTGCGGGCGGTGCATTTCGTCATCGACAGCGCCCAGGCCGACCGGCTGAGACAGGACTGGCTGCGGGCCAATACCGGCGTCGTGCTCGACCTCGTGGACTGCCCTGACCGACGGCTCGCGAAGGCCGCGGCCGAGCTGGTCCAGGCGGAGGCGCAGTTGCCAGGCGTGGGAGTTACGGCCGTGATGCCACGGCGCAGCTACACCCCGCTGCTCGGCCGGCTGCTGCACGACCGGACTGCCGACCGGATGGCCGCGGTGGTCAGTCAGATCCCGCACGCGGCCGCCACCATCATCCCGTTCGACGTCCGGAGCAGGGTCGAGATCCTGGCCGAGCGCGATCGCGCGAAGGCTGCCCCCTACGGTGCCGGTCCGGCCGACGCCGGAACCGACCAGGCTGTCCCCGCAACGGATGCGGCGGCCGCTCAGGCAGCCGCTGCAGCGACAGGGACCGGACAGGATGGGAAGCCATCGGGCAAAGCAACCGACCGGGAGCCTGCCCTTGGATCGCCGACGCCACCCGAGCCCCCGGCGCGCGTTCGGGCGGAGGACGCGGACATCTTCAAGTACAGCCGGCCCCGGCCCTCGAGGACAGCGACGCCGATCGGCCAGCTGCCGAGGCGGGGCAAGGCGACCGTGGAGGGCAGGGTGCACGCAGTCGAGATCAGGCCGGTCGAGGCGAATACGGTCCTGGCCTGCGAGATCGTGGACGCGACCGGCCAGCTGACCGCTCTGTTCTACGGTCGCTCACACATCCCAGGGCTCGACCCTGGCGCGAAGGTCAGGTTCACTGGGCAGGTCGGCATGCGCGACAACCAGGCCGTCATGATCAACCCGGCCTACGAACTGCTCGCACCAGGGGAAGGTGACTAGCCCGCATTATGACAGCGCCAGGCCATGGCGACGACCGGGAACCCAGCTGCGATCAGCTTGGCCGTGGCCGGCGACCCGAGCACACAGCGCCTGAGCCTGCCCGCCCGTCCGTGCTCGGCGGCGGGCACGGGCACGGGCACGCGCACGGCTCCAGGCTCACCCTGACCGGTGAGCACAGCCGGTCACTGCTGACCGTCATGCTGATCACGCTCACCGTCGCCGTGGCAGAGGCCGCGGGTGCCTGGATCAGCGGTGCGCTCGTCCTGCTCGCCGACGCCGCGCACATGGCGGCCGACTCCGCAGGAGTCGGCCTGTCGCTGCTCGCTGTACTGTTCGCGATGCGGCCGGCCACGCTTCAGCGCACTTTCGGTTACGCCAGGGCCGAGATCCTGGCGGCCATGGTGAACGCCTTGGTCCTGTTCGCCATGTCAGTCTTTATCATCGTTGAGGCGATCAGGAGGCTGATCTCGCCACCGTCGGTCGAGTCACCGCTACTGGTCATCTTCGGCGTGATCGCGCTCGCGGCCAACGGCGTGAGCCTGCTGGTGCTGCGCCGCGGCCAGGCCGAGAGCCTGAATATCAGGGG
>WNFD01002628.1_pt1 | contig 18104 bp, 12 predicted proteins | sample 5400491 | NCBI WGS metagenome assembly WNFD01 (sample SAMN13153343, study PRJNA577476) | soil metagenome | isolation source: 120 cm saprolite under Douglas fir tree site 2 hole 2 replicate 2 | place: USA:California | collected 2015-04-18 | reverse complement strand
AGGCGGCGACCGCCACTCCGGCCACCGAGACAAACCGCAGGACGAAATCCGGCCAGCGGTTGTGATGGATGCCGGCGACGACGCCGAGCGGAACCCCGAGCAACGTGGCGATCAGCAGCGCGGCGATCGTCAGCTCGAGCGTCGCCGGCAGGCGCTGTCTGATGTCGAGGCCGACCGGGCGATGCGAATATTGGCTTTCACCGAAATCGAACTGCAGCACCTTGCCGAGATAGAGCAGCAGCTGCTCCGGTACCGAGCGGTCGAAACCGTATTGGTGGCGTATCGCCTCGACCTGCTGCGGCGTGGCATTGTCTCCCGCCAGCGCAGCCGCCGGATCGGCCGGCACGACCCTGATCAGCACGAACGTGACGATCAGCAGTCCGAACAGCGAGGGGATCGCGTAGAGCGCCCGCCGCAGGAGGAATTTGACCACCGCTGATGCTCCGGCGCCGGTGGCCTAGGCCTTCAGGCTCATCCAGCGCACTTCTCCGCCACTGCCGACCGGGCAGTGACGAAACCCCTCGACGCGGTTCGAGAGGCCGCACACCTCGACCATGTTGTAGATCCAGATGTCCGGGGAGTCGGCGACGACCAGGCGCGCCGCCTTTTCGTAGAGCGGCGCCCTATCTTCCTGGTCGACGAGAAAGCGGGCCTTGCCGAGCAGCTCGTCGACCTCGGGGTTCTTGTACCAGCACGATGCCTTCCAGGTGCCGTGATAGCGGCTGTCGTACATCTGGCCGATCCAATTGTCGGGATCGACGTAATAGGTGCTGACCCAATGGATCCACATCTGGGGCGTGCTCTCGGCCTTGGCCGAGGCGCTGGTCATGTTGACGAACGTGTCGCTGACCAGCTTCAAGTCGATGCCAAGCGTCGCCAGATCGCTCTGGAACAACTGTCCGGCCTGCACGGTCTGTTCGAGCGGCTGCTGAACGTGCATCTCGATCGGGCGGCGCATCGGCGCGCCTTCCGCCACCGCCTTCTGAAAGTATTCCTTCGCCTTGGCCAGATCGTACTCGTAGCCGACGACATCCGTCGGGTAGCCCCAGATGTTGTTGGGCAACGGCGCCGGATTGCGCTGCGCGTAGCCTTTCACGATCTCGTCGATAAAGCCGCGGTAATTGAAGGCGTGAGCAAAGCATTTGCGGGCGTTGATGTTGTCGAATGGCGGCTTGGTGTTGTTCAGGCGGATAACGAGGAGACGCATCGTCAGGTTCTTGGCGACATGCGCGTTCGGCGCCTTTTGGATGCGCTCGACCTGGTCGCTCGGCAGGAAGCTGTCGGTCATGTCGAGCGAGCCGTCGAGCAGCGCGAGGACCCGCGTCGAGGTGACCTGGGTCGGACGCCATTCGATTTTCTTAACCGGCTTGGGATTGTCGTTCCAGCCGACGAAGTGGTCGGGGAACCGTTCCATGTCGACGTGCTCGTTCGGCACGTAGCTCGCCGGGATCGTTCGATAGGCCCCGGAACCGGCGTCGTTCGAGGAGAGCCACCCGGCCGCCCAGTCGCCGTCCTTTTCCTGTGCTTTCAGCAATCGCGAATTGACGATCGCGACGATCGCCAATGTGCCGAAAAACGGGCCGTAGGCTCGCTCGAGACGGAAGCGGACCGAATACGGATCCGAGGCGCTGATCAAGCCTGGCTTCAGAATCGGCAAAAACGGCGCCGCTGGCGCTTTACCAAGCGCTAGCACCCGCTGGAAGCTGTAGACGACATCGTCCGCGGTCAATTCGCTGCCGTCGTGAAACTTAACGCCGTGGTGCAGCTTGAAATCCCAAGTCAGCCCATCCGGCGACATGGTGTGGCTCTCGACCAGCCACGGCTGCATCTTGGCCGGATTATCCTCGTACCGGAAAAGGTTGTCGTAAACATTGAGGGCATAGGCGGTCGCGCCCAAATCAAGGATCTGGTGCGGATCGAGATTGGCCGGCATGTTTTGGCCCGGAACGAAGATATCCGGGGCACCGGCGCGCGCGGCTGCCGGGCCAAACAGCGTCGCCGCACCGGCGATCGCGGCAAACTCGCGTCGTGACAGGCGCATCGTCAGCTCCCTCACCGTCGGGGACGACAGGGCTTCACGCCTGGACTAGCAAAAGCCGTGCCTGTTCTTTCCCGAGGGAGTGACGCTGCCGGGTAGCGGCTCAGTGGGTGTCGAAGACGGTTTGATAGGCCGCGATCCGCTCGCGGGTAGCGGCCCGTTCGTTGGCCGTAGGATGGTCTGGATCGGACGCGGGCGGCAGGCTGCTGAACTTCATCAGGCAGGCCATCAAAAGCAGCCGGGCCTTGGTCGCAGTCAGGTTCGAGCCGCCGATAAAGGCCGGGTCGTGCAGCGGCACAAACCCCTCGGTATTGCCGCGCCCGACGCGAACCACGGGCAGCCCGCTATAGACGACGCGCAGCAATAGCAGATGGCGCGCGTTCGAGACGTTCCGGCCGTAAGGGGTGAGCCCCTCGGCGACAAACCCGGCAAGCGGTGCCGATTGCAGCATGTGCTGGGTCAGCGCGATCAGGTCGACCTCCGCCTCGGGATCGCCGGCACCGTCGTCGTCCCAGTAATTCGCGTCCTTGGTGATCGCGACCTTTGGGATCGCCGTGTCGAGCAGCCAGCCGTCCGGGCCCTTGATCGCCACCGGCACGGTCGCGATGGGACCGCCGTCTCGGCGGACGCCTTCGACCTCGGAAGGCAGGCGGGTGAGATTGACCTCCGATCGCCAAGTGTGCTTTGCCGTCGGCAGATAGTGCAAAAGCGGCGGCCCGTCATGGCCGGCGGCGCCGAGAATGCCGCCATGTCCCCCGGTTGCCACGTAGCCGCCCGGGCGCGCATCGGCTTTCTGGACGGCCCGCGCGGCAAAGACGCGCTGCTCCTGGATCAGGACCGCGCCGACACGGTTGCGGCCCGCTTCGTCCTGCCACACTCGCGACGCGATGTAGTCAACCGAATCGACGATGTTTTTCGGTCCGTCGTTGCTGATCATGCCGTGCGGCCGCTGGGCGGCATTGCCGCAAATCGGCACGGTGGCGTCCACGAGCAGATTGAGCCAGTAGATCGTCTCCTCGATCCGCGGGCTGCCCTCGGTCCAGATCGCGCCGTCGTATTGGCCGCTCGCGAGGATCCGCTGCACCGCATTGGTCGCTCGGGCGAGGCCCGGCCGCGGCGCCGACCTGGCCAGATGCGGCGGCTTGTACGGGAAGAAATCGGCGCCGCGCCGCTCGGGCGGGATATCGCCGGCGCCGGTATCGGTGCGCCGGTCGGCCGGCAGACCCTTCGTATAACCCGAGGGCGGCAGGATCCGGTAGAAGTCGATCTCGGCCTTGGTGGCAATCAGATTGCCGGTCCCGGCTTCCCCGATCTGCAGCCGATCAATCTCCTCGAAGCTGCGCGCGCCGTCGGGGAAAAATCCCTGCCTCGCCTGCGTCTCTGGGGCGCCGGCGAACGCGCATTCTTCCTCCCAGGCGGCGCCATCTGCCTGCCTCGCCATGTAGGGCAGCGGATAGACCCCGTCCTCGGGGCGCAATTCGATCCGATAGACCGGTTTGTCGCCAGGCCCGTGCTGCCCGGCGCGCACCTGCCCGTCGCTTCCTAGCCACCCGTCCGGCGGCCCGTAGAGCTCCGCCGCGTCGGCTTCGAGCGGGTGTGCGCTGAACTGCTCGACGTAAACCGTAGCTGGCGCCGCCAGGCGTTGCGGGCGCAGTACGTCGAACCGCGCCGGCGTGCCGTCGGGGTTCGTCAAGGGCGGCAACCCGTGCTCAGCCCGCGCCTTGTTGGAGGTGACTAGCGGCGGGGTATTCTGAATGGTGGCGTTTGGCCCCGCGAGATGGGCGATCCGTGCTTTCCGGCTCATGAATTTCGACCTTCCTGATCACGATGCGGGGACGCCCAGGGGTGGCCGTCTTTCGTCCCCCTCTGACGGCTACGCAAAGGCACCTGTTATCGTGAGTAAACCGGCGTACGTAAATCCCGACGCAGCGTCAGGCCGGCCGAATTGACAAGGCGCGCCGATGGCCTCCGGTTTGCACACCGTGCCCCGAATGGGCGCTAACGGGAGATCCGATGCGAGCTGATCGCCCCAACGAGATGCTGAAGCTGGGCGCCTTTTTTCATCCGTCCGGCAACCACGTCGCCGCCTGGCTGCATCCAGATGCGCAGATCGACGCCGGCACCAACTTCAAGCATTACGCGCGACTGGCACAGACCGCCGAGCGCGGCAAATTCGACCTGATGTTCCTCGCCGATGCGCTTGCCGTGCGCGACGGCAAATTGGCGGCGCTGAGCCGCTGGCCGCAATACATGGCCTATTTCGATCCGGTCACGCTCCTATCGGCGATCGCGGCGTTGACCGAGCATATCGGCCTCGAGGCGACGGCGACGACGAGCTACAACGAGCCCTACAACATCGCCCGCAAATTCGCCTCGCTCGACCACATCAGCGGCGGCCGCGCCGGGTGGAACGTCGTCACCTCGTCGAACCTGTCGGAAGCCTACAATTTCGGCCGCGAGGCCCATTTCGAGCATGACGAGCGCTACGACCGGGCCATCGAGTTCGCCGATATCGTCTGCGGGCTGTGGGACAGCTGGGACGACGACGCCTTTATCCGCGACCGCGTCTCCGGCCGCTATTTCGACCCGGCGAAGCTGCATGTGCTGAACCACAAGGGAACACATTTCTCGGTGCGCGGGCCCCTCAATATGGCGCGGCCGCCGCAGGGGTATCCGGTGATCTTCCAGGCCGGCTCGTCGGAGGTCGGCCGCGAGCTGGCGGCGCGGACCGCGGAGGGCGTCTTCACACCGCAGCACAGCCTGGCGAGCGCGCAGGAATTCTACCGCGACGTAAAAGGGCGAATGGCCAAATACGGACGCCCGCCGGAGGCGCTCAAGATCATGCCCGGGCTCAATGCGATCGTCGGCCGCACGGCAAAGGAGGCCGAGGAGAAGCATCACTATCTACAATCGCTGATCCACCCCGATGTCGGGCTGGAGCTGTTGTCGAACGCGTTGGGCGGGTTCGACCTGTCGGAATATGACCTCGATGGCCCGCTGCCTGATATTCCGGACCATTGGGGTGCCGTGACCGGGCAGACCTCGCTGCGCAACGTCGTCGGCTGGGCGCGCGAGGAAGGGCTGACCATCCGCCAGCTTTACGAGCGCTTCGCCGGCGCTCGCGGACAGCGCACGCTTAAGGGTTCGCCGATAGAGATCGCCGACGATATGGCGAAATGGTTCCTCAGCTACGGCGTCGACGGCTTCCTGGTGCAGCCGGCCTATCTGCCCGGCGGGCTCGACGATTTTGTCGAATTGGTGATCCCGGAACTGCAATCGCGCGGGCTGTTCCGGGCCGATTACAACGGCGCCACGCTGCGCGAGAATCTTGGCCTCAAGCGCCCGGCGAGTCGCTACGCTTCCCCATCCGTCTGAAATCGCCATTGTGATGCAGCAGCGGCTGAGCGGCCCGATCGCTTCCATGTTCGGTCCCTGCCTCAAAAATACTCAACAACGCGCCGGTTGCCGGCCTTTTAGACGGTGGGGCGATGGGCGGTGCCGGAAATGCATCGCCGGCGCGGTTGAGGCTATCTGAGCCGGAGGAGGCTGCACGATGGAATGCCTGGTCTACCGCGTGTCGATGCGCGATCCGGGCGACGTGTCGGGGATCAGCGCCCTGATCGATGGGGGGACGCTCGCGGCTGACGAGATCCTCGCCATCTTCGGCAAGACCGAAGGCAATGGCTGCGTCAACGACTTCACCCGCGGCTATGCGCTGTCGGCCGTGTCGGCGATGCTGGCCTCGCGCCTCGGAATCGCGGCCGGCGCCGTCCCCGATCGGGTAGCGATGGTCATGTCAGGCGGCACCGAGGGTGGGCTGTCGCCGCATTTCCTGGTCTTCGCCGCCCGCGCCGGCGGCGCGCCGCGGCCCGGCCGCAAGGCGCTCGCGATCGGCGCCGCGCACACCGAGAAGCTGCCTCCCGAGGCGATCGGCCGAGCGCCTCACGGGATGGCAGTGGCGGAGGCGGTCCGGGCCGCCATGGAGCGCGCCGCAATCGCCGATGCGAGCGATGTCCATTGGGTCCAGGTCAAATGTCCACTACTGACCCGCGAGCGGATTGCCGAGGCCGAAGCCAGCGGCCACCCGGCCGCGACGACCGATACCTACGCCTCGATGGGGCTGTCGCGCGGCGCCGCGGCGCTTGGCGTCGCGCTGGCGCTCGGCGAGATCGACCGGGGAGCGCTTGAAGACTCCGTGATCGGCCGGGAAGATGCGCTCTGGTCGGCGCGCGCCAGCAGCTCGGCCGGTATCGAGCTGATGCACAACGAGATCGTCGTGATCGGCAACAGCGCCCTCTGGTCGGGCGACCGGGTCGTCGCCCATGGCGTGATGCGCGACGCGATCGACCTCCCGGCCGTGGCCGGTGTGTTGCACGAGCTCAATTTTGCCGTTACCGGCCAGTTGGATGAGGCCGCAGCTTCGCGTATCGATGCCGTGCTGGCCAAGGCCGAAGCCTCACGCAGCGGAATGATCCGGGGCATGCGCCACATCATGGGCGACGACAGCGACATCCAGGCGAGTCGCCATGCGCGGGCCTTGGTCGGTGGCGTGCTGGCGGCCGTGATCGGCCGCACCGATCTGTTCGTCTCGGGCGGGGCCGGGCATCAAGGGCCCGACGGCGGTGGTCCCATTGCCGTGATCGCGCGGCGCCCCTGATCGGAGGCCACAGGCTGGCCCAGCCCTTGCTTGCGGCTATTATCGGGGCGGATGCGGCGTTTCAGGGACGGGGAGCGGAGCCGGAATGGCGTCAGTGTCGGACGTGCAACTAGTTGCCGTAACGAAGCGGTTTGGCACGACCGTCGCGGTCGACGCGATCGATGCCGAAATCCCGGGCGGAACCTATTGCTGTCTGCTCGGCCCGTCGGGCTGCGGCAAAACGACGATTTTGCGCATGATCGCCGGGCACGAGACGCCGACCGGTGGCGAGATCGCGGTCGGCGGCGCGCGGGTCACGCACCTGCCGCCGGCGCGACGGCGCACCGCGATGATGTTTCAGAGCTATGCGCTCTTCCCGCACCTCAACTGCGTCGACAATGTCGCCTTCAGCCTGCGCATGCGGGGCGTGCCGAAAGCCGCCCGCCGCGACAAGGCGCGCGAGATGCTCCGGCTCGTCGAGATGGAGGCGCAGGCCGAGCGCTTGCCGGCCCAGCTTTCCGGCGGGCAGCAGCAGCGCGTGGCGCTGGCGCGGGCGCTGGTGACCGATCCGAGCGTCCTGCTGCTCGACGAGCCGCTCTCGGCGCTCGATCCGTTCCTGCGCATCCGCATGCGCGAGGAGCTGAAGCATTTCCAGCGCCGGCTCGGCATCAGCTTCATCCATGTGACGCACAGCCAAGATGAAGCCCTGGCTCTGGCCGATCTCGTCATCGTCATGAATGCCGGCCGGATCGAGCAACTGGCGCAGGCGCGCACGGTCTTCGACCAGCCGGGCACCACCTTTGTTGCCCGCTTTATCGGTGGACACAACGTCTTCGCCTGCACCGTCGAAGCGGCCGACGGCGCCGGTGCGCGCCTCCGCGGGCCGCACGGGATCGCGATCATGACCGCGCGACCCGGCTTGGTTTCGGGGAGCGCCATCAATGTCGCGCTGCGCAGCGACCGGATCCGCATCAAACGGGCAGTGCAGCGGCTGGTCGCGGTCGGCGGCAGCGCCGTCATCGGCGCGACGAGCCCTTCATTGTCGACGCGCGTCGCCGCGGTCGAATACCAGGGCGCGGTCGTAAAGTTGCGCCTCGAATCCGATTGGGGCGAGGAGCTGACCGTCACACTGCCCGACCAATCCTTCTATCTGGCTCCGGTCGCCGAGGGCGACATTGTCGCGATCGAGTGGGACGATTCCGACGTGCATATCGTCGGCTGAAAAGACAGGGAGGGCTTCATGGCACGGCAAAATAGCGGGACGACCCGGCGGCAGATGCTTGCCGCGGCGGCATCGACCGGCGGCCTCGCGCTCGGCATGCGGGCGATCACCGGCTTGCCGTTCGTCCATGCGGCCGATCCGGTCACGCTGCGGATCGCCGGCACCGGGGTCAACCAGTTCAAGCAGCTTGCCGACAAGTGCAAGGAAGATCTCGGCTTCGTCGTGCAATACACCTCGCTGGTCTCCGACGACGTGGTCAAGCGCGCGGTGACCCAGCCGAGCTCGTTCGACCTGCTCGATTCCGAATACTGGATGCTGAAGAAGATCGTGCCGTCCGGCAATCTGCGCGGCATCGACACCACTAAGATCAAATATTACGACCAGATCGTCCCGATCTTCACCAAGGGCAAACTGCCGGACGGGAAGCAGGTCGCGATGCAGGGCATCTCGCCGATCAAGGTCGCCTATCTCGCGGCCGAGAAATCAAAGGAGTTTTCCAAGGGGCCGTCGAAATTTATGTCGGTTATCCCGACCGTCTACAACGCCGACACGCTGGGCATCCGGCCCGATCTGATCAAGCGCCCGATCGCTTCCTGGGCCGAGCTGCTCAATCCCGAGTTCAAGGGCAAGGCCGCCATCCTCGACATCCCGTCGATCGGCATCATGGACGCTGCGATGGCGTGCGAGGCGACCGGCAAGGTGAAATACGCCGACAAGGGCAACATGACGACCGCCGAGATCGACAAGACGATCGCGGTGATGATCGATGCGAAGAAGGCCGGGCAGTTCCGCGCGTTCTGGAAGGATTTCAACGAAAGCGTCAACCTGATGGCCTCGGGCGAGGTGGTGATCCAGTCGATGTGGTCGCCGGCCGTGACCAAGGTCCGCCAGAGCGGCATCGCCTGCACCTACCAGCCGTTGAAGGAGGGCTATCGCGCCTGGGCGGCCGGGCTCGGCATGCCGACCCATGTCGAGGGGAAGATGCTCGACGCCTGCTATGAGTTCATCAACTGGTATCTGTCGGGCTGGGTCGGCGCCTTTCTCAACCGGCAGGGCTATTACACCGCCGTCCTCGACACCGCGAAAAAGCAGATGAGCGCGGATGAGTGGGACTACTGGATGGAGGGCAAGCCCGCCAAAAGCGATATCCTGAGCCCGACCGGCGAGAAGATCGAAAACGCCGGCGCGGTGCGCGACGGCGGCTCATTCGCCGAGCGGATGGGCCGGGTCAGCGTGTGGAATACGGTGATGGACGAGGACCGCTACATGGTCCGCAAGTGGAACGAGTTCGTCGCCGCGTGACCGTCTCGTACGAAGCGTCCGGTTCGTCTCTAGCCCAGGCTGAACCCCGCACCGCCCGGCAATTGGCGGCGCGCCTCGGGGCGATCGTCCCGTATCTCCTCGCGATGCCGCTCGTGGCGGTGTTTCTGGTGTTTTTCGCAGTGCCGATCGTGCTCGTCGTCGTGGTGAGCTTCTTCGGCTACGAAACCTATCAGCTGCTGGTCCCCGATTTCACGCTCGAGAACTACCGCGATGTATTCTCCGCGGCTGTCACCTACCGCACCTATCTGATCACCGTCGAGTTCTGCGCCATCGTCTGGGCGATCACGGTGGTGCTGGGCTTTCTGCTCGCCTATTTCCTCGCCTTTCAGGTGCGCAGCGCGACCTGGCAGCTCGTCCTCCTGCTGTTATGCACGATCCCGTTCTGGACCTCGGTCGTGATCCGGATGATCGCGTGGATCCCGCTGCTCGGCCGCAATGGGCTGGTAAACCAGCTGCTGGTCGGCGCGCAGGTCGCCAGCATGCCGCAGGAATGGCTGCTCTATTCGCAGTTCTCGGTGATCCTCGGCTATGTCCATCTCTATGCGCTGACAATGTTGGTGCCGATCTTCAACTCGATGATGCGGATCGACCGCAGCCTGATCGAGGCGGCAAGCGACGCCGGCGCGACCACTTGGCAGGTGATGCGGACCGTCATCCTGCCGCTATCGAAGCCGGGGATCGCGATCGGCTCGATTTTTGTCATCGCGATGGTGATGGGCGACTTCGTCACTGTCGACGTTCTGGGCGGCGGGCAGGTCGCCTCGGTCGGCAAGCAGATCGCGACGCAGCTTTCCTACCTGCAGTTTCCACCGGCGGCCGCGACCGCCATGGTGCTGCTCGTCGCGGTCATCGCGATGGTGGCGCTGCTCGTCCGCATCGTCGACATCCGCAAGGAGCTGTGAGCATGCTCGCCGCTACAGTGCGGACTGCGCGGCCGCCGATCTTCTGGGTGCTCGCTCCGTTGTTCGGGGCGTTCGTGTTGTTTCTGTACGGACCGATCGCGGCGATCGTGATCTTGGCGTTCCAGGGGCTGGAAGGCGGGCTGGTCTTTCCGATGAACGGCGTGTCGCTGAACTGGTTCGGCGAATTGTTCCGGCCGCAATCGATAGGCGATATCTGGGGATCGTTCGACCGCTCGATCGCGCTCGGCGCGATCGTGATGCTGTTGACGGTGGTGTTTTCGCTGCTCGCGGGGCTCGCATTCCGGCGCCGCTTCCGCGGTGCCTCGGCGGTCTTCTACATTGCGGTTGCCAGCCTGGTGATGCCTTCGATCGTGGTCAGCCTCGGCATCGGGTCGATGTTCGAGATGCTGGGCATCGAACGCCATTGGTATAGCTCGGCTCTCGGTGCACACCTCACCTGGACGCTGCCGTTCGGGCTCCTGATCATGCTGGCGGTGTTCAACCGCTTCAACCCGGCCTACGAGGAGGCCGCGCGCGATCTCGGCGCCACTTCCTGGCAATCGGTCCGTCACGTCGTCGTGCCGATCATCGCCCCGAGCCTCGTCGGTGTCGCGCTGTTCGGCTTCACCCTTTCCTATGACGAGATCGCGCGGACTTCCCAGTCGGTCGGTGCGCTCAACACCCTGCCGCTCGAGCTTCAGGCGATGCAGACCAACGCGACAACGCCGGTGATCTATGCCCTGGGCGCGATGACGACCGGGTTGTCGTTCGCGGTGATCGGCGCGGCGTTGGTGGCAGTGCTGATCGTGCGCCGCCGGCGGACCCGCTTCGGGTCGGATGCCGGTACGGCGGTGTGAGGCAGCGATGCGGCTGATTGGAGTGGATGTCGGCGGCACCTTCACCGATATCGTGTTCGCCGATACTACGACCGGCCAGACCCTGATTCACAAGGTGCCGACCACGCGAGACGACCCCTCGCGCGGCGTCGTCGCCGGCATCGCCGAATTGTGCAGCCGTTCCGACATAAGGCGCAGGGCGGTCGACCACGTGTTTCACGGCACGACGATCGGCACCAACGCGGTCCTCGAGCATGACGGCGCCGTCACCGGGATGATCACCACGGAGGGCTATCGCGATGTCGTCCATATCGGGCGCCACCAGCGGCCGCAGCATTATTCGATCCGCCAGGAGGTGCCATGGCAGGACCGGCCGCTGGCCCGCCGGCGGCACCGCCGAACGGTGGCGGAGCGCCTCATTCCGCCACGCGGCGACGTGTTGATCCCGCTCGACGAGGCGGGGGTGCGCGAGGCCGCTCGCGCGTTGCGCGACGACGGTGTCGAGGCGATAGCCGTCTGCTTCCTGTTCTCCTACCTCAACCCGGCGCACGAGGCGCGCACGCGCGACATCGTGCGCGAGGAGGCGCCCGAAATCTTCGTCTGCAGCTCGGCCGAGGTGACGCCGCAGTTCCGCGAATTCGACCGATTCACCACCGCGCTGCTCAACGCCTTTGTCGGGCCGCGGCTGCGTGACTATGTCGCCCGGCTTGAAGGCAGTCTCGGCCAGGAGGGGTTCGCCGCCGAGCTGCACGTCATGTGCTCCAACGGTGGCGTCGCGACCGCGACGATGGTCGCCCGCAACCCGGTACAGACCCTGCTCTCAGGGCCGGCGGCGGGAATCCTCGGCGGCGCCTGGAGCGGCGCGCTGTCCGGGCATCAGCGGCTGATCACCTTCGATGTCGGCGGCACCTCCGCGGATATCGGGATCGTCGTCCACGGGCGCTTCGCAGAGGCGACCGCGCGCGATACCTGGATCGGCGGCTACCCGCTGCTCGCCCCGATGATCGACATCCACACGATCGGCGCCGGCGGCGGCTCGATCGCCCATGTCGACAGCGGCGGGGCGTTCCGCGTCGGGCCACACAGCGCCGGGGCGGATCCCGGCCCGGCCGCGTACAGTCGGGGCGGGACCGAGCCGACGGTGACCGACGCCAACCTCGTCCTCGGGCGGCTCGATCCCGACAATTTCCTCGGCGGCGCGATGCGACTCGACCCCGACGCCGCCCGGCGCGCGGTCGGCGATCTCGCCCGGCGCCTTGGGCTCGGCCTCGAAGAGGCGGCCGAGGGCATCCTGACGATCGTCAACGCCAACATGGCCAACGCGATCAGCTCGCGCACCGTGCAGAAGGGGCTCGACCCGCGCGGTTTTGCCCTCGTCGCCTTTGGCGGCGCCGGCCCGCTGCACGGCGCCGAGGTGGCGCGCTTGCTCGGGATCCCCGAGATCATTGTGCCGGCCTATCCCGGGATCACCTCAGCGGTCGGTCTGTTGACCACCGACCTCAAATACGACGCGGTGCGCACCGAATTTCAGGCCGGCGATTCGATCGACATCGATCGGCTCAACCGCGACCTCGCGGCGATGCAGGAGGAGCTGGCGCGACAACTGGCGGCCGACGGGATTGCCGGCGCCGATGCGGCGTTCGAGCGCTCGGGCGATCTGCGCTATCTCGGACAGGGCTACGAGCTGCGCGTCCCGTTTCCCGACGGTCCGCTTGACGCAGCGGCGCTCGGCGAGGTCTTGCACCGCTTCGGCGAACTGCACAAGGTCGAGTACGGGCACGTCTTCGCGGCGAGCCCGATCGAGATCGTCAACATCCGGGTTAGCGGCATCGGCCATATGCCAAAGATCGCGCACTCCCGCCCGAGAGGCGGAGGTAGCCTCGCCGAAGCGCTGGTCAAGACCGCGCGCTGCGCCTTTCGCCAGGATGGCAGCCTCGACGCGGTGATGACGCCGTTCTACAGGCGCGACCTGTTGCCGTTGGGGCAGAGGATCGCCGGGCCGGCGATCGTGCTGCAGACCGATTCGACGACGGTGGTGCCGCCCGATGCGACGCTGACCGCAGATGAGAGCGGCAATCTGATCCTGCGGTTGGAGGGTTAGGCGATGGATGACAGGGCCTCGATCGACAGCATCACCGCGAGCGTCGTCCAGGGCGCGCTCGAAAACATCGCCGTCGAGATGGGCTACAAGCTGATGCGCATGTCCTATTCGTCGATCATCCGCGAATCCGAGGATTTCGGGGCGGCGCTGGTCGATGCCGCTGGGCGCGGTCTTGCCGAGTCGGCTCAATCGACGCCGCTGCAATCCGGGCCGATCCCCGGCTATATCCGCGGCATACTGAAGGCGCTCGAAGCGCGCGGCGACACGGTGCGGCCGGGTGATGTGATCATGCACAACGACGCCTACGGCGGCGCCAGCCACGGCCCCGATGTGGGGTTCGCCGTGCCGGTGTTCCACGACGGCGAGCTCGTCGCCTTCGCCGCGACGACCGCGCACCACCTCGATATCGGCGCGCTGAGCCCGGGCAGCTGCGGCATCGTCGACGCGATCGACGCCTATGCCGAGGGGCTCCAGTTCAAGGCCATCAAGGTCTACGACCGCGGCATCCGCAACGATGCGGTGTGGCAGCTCCTGCGCGACAACATCCGCGTCTCCGATCTCGTCGTCGGCGACATGGAAGCGCAGATCGCCGCGTCGCGGATCGGTGCCGAGCGGCTCGCCGCGCTGATCGAGCGCTACGGGTATGAGCGCTTCACCGCCGCCTGCGAAGCGGTCATGGACTATGCCGAGAGGCTGATGCGACAGGCGATCGCGGCGGTGCCCGACGGCGACTACAAGGCCGCGACGATGATCGACGGCTTTGTCGACAGCCCCGACCCGGCGAAGCGGCATCTCCCCATCGTCGCAACCGTGCGGGTGCGCGGCGGCGAGATGGAGGTCGATCTGACCGGCACCGCTGACCAGGTCGCCGACCGGCCGATCAACATGCCGTTCGAGGGCACGGTCGATGTCGCGGTATGGCTGACTGTGCGCTCGGTGCTGCTCGATACGGCGGTCTGCGGCCACATCCCGGTCAATCACGGGCTGTTGCGTCCGATCCGCATCACCGCGCCCAAGGGCTCGCTCGCCAACCCGGTCTTCCCGGCGCCGACGATCGCCCGCTTCTGCCCAGGCAACCAGGTCGCCGACACGGTGATGAAGGCCCTGTCGCAGGCCCTACCGGGCCAGGTGTCGGCCGGGATCGGCAATCTGAAGGTCATCGCCTTTTCCGGCATGCGGGAGGGCGCGCACTGGGTCCATATGGAGATCTTCGAGGGCAGCTATGGCGGGCGCAGCGGGCTCGACGGGATGGACGCGGTCGACACGCTTTATGCCAATACCCGCAACAACCCGATCGAGGATATCGAGAGCCACCTGCCGCTCCGCGTCACCCGCTACGAGTTGCGCGAGAATGCCTGCGGCGCCGGGGAATGGCGCGGCGGCCTCGGCTCGGTGCGCGAGTTCGAGTACCTCGCCCCGGGCGGCGCTTCGGTCGAGGGCGAAGGGCATGAATTCGCTCCCTGGGGCCTCGCCGGCGGCAAACCCGGAAAGCCTGCCGAGCTGCGGCTGATCCGCCAGGACGGCGGCGTCGACCGGCTGCCCTCGAAGGTGCCGCACATGCAGATCCGCGCCGGCGAGAAATTCGTCTGCGTCGGCCCGGCCGGCGGCGGCTACGGCGACCCACTGGCGCGCGACCCGGCGCGGGTGCGCGAGGATATCGCCGACGGGTTCGTCTCGCCCGAGGCCGCGAAAAGCGATTATGGCGTCGTGCTGAGCGCCCCGGGGATCGTCGACGAGGCTGCAACTGCGCGCCTGCGCGGCGAGAACTCGGCCGTGATGAACAGACCGGCGTAAGTTCGGCGGCGGGGCAGGAGCCGTCAGAGCATCGACATTCTCGGCGGTTCGATTTTTCGGGACCGCTCGAATTCGTCAAGCGGGTCGCCAATCCTGTCCGACCGGGTGGCGGGCGGCTGATCGAGGGCACGTTGGCACGACCTTTGCGGTACCGACGCAATAAGAGTCCCTGGGGAGAGCGCCGATCTGATTCTCAGAGCGCGAAGGGTCTGTCCCATGGAGCTTGGCGTCTTTATTCCGATCGGCAATAACGGCTGGCTGATTTCGACCAATTCGCCGCAATATCTGCCGAGTTTCGAGCTTAACCGCACGGTTGTCGAAAAGGCCGAGCGCTTTGGGTTCGAGTTTGCGCTGTCGATGATCAAGTTGCATGGGTTTGGCGGTCCATCGCAGTTCTGGGACTACAATCTGGAATCCTTCACCCTGATGGCCGGGCTGGCGGCGGTCACCAGCCGCATCAAACTCTTCGCCACTTGCGCCGTGCTGACCGTCCCGCCGCCGTTCGCCGCGCGCATGGCGGTGACGGTCGACTCGATCTCGCGAGGCCGGTTCGGTGTCAACATCATTTCCGGCTGGCAGCGGCGTGAATATACGCAAATGGGGATCTGGCCGGGCGCGGAACATTATCGCCGCCGATATGACTACTGCGCCGAATACGTCTCGATCATGCGCGAACTTTGGGAGACCGGCCGTTCGGATTTCAAGGGCGACTTCTTCCAAATGGACGACTGCCGTTGCCTGCCGCTGCCCATGGCCGAGATTCCAATCATCTGCGCCGCCCAAAGCGATGTCGGGACGCAGTTTGCCGCCCAACATGCCGACTACAATTTTTGCACCGGTGGTGGTGTCAATCAGCCGACCGCGGTCGCGCCGAGCGTTGCCCGCCTGGTGAAGGCGACGGCCGACACCGGTCGCGATTGCGGCGCGTTGATCCTCCAGATGGTGATCGCCGACGAGACCGATGACGCGGCGATGGCCAAATGGGAGCACTACAAGGCCGGCACCGATGTCGAGGCGCTGGCTTGGCGCGATGAGCAGGCCGAAGACGATCCGAGCAAGGATCCGTTTGCCCAGCCGAACCGGCGCAGGACGTTCGGCATCGAGAAGCTGCCGACAAATCAGGGCGTGTTTGTCGGCTCTTACGCATCGGTTGCGCGCATGCTGGATGAACTGGCCATCGTGCCGGGCGTGCGCGGCGTCATGCTGACCTTCGACGATTTCATCATCGGCATGGAGCAGTTCGGCACCCGCATCCTGCCGCTGATGCGGTGCCGCGCCGCCGTGAAAGAGGCCGCATGAGCCGCTGGCCACGAGCGTTTTCCCCTTGCCCGACTAGCCCTGCGAAAGGAATGACGATGAGCACAGGACCCAATACCACCCGGCGCCGGGTATTGCAGGGCGCGTTGGCCGGAGCGGGCTTCGCCGCCGGCTCGGGCGGCTTCAGCGGCTTCCCTTTGATCTGGGCGCAAAACATCAAGGATGTGACGTTGCTCCACGCCGGGCCGCCGGTCGCTGCGATCCCGCAGATCGGCGAACAGGCGACCAAGGATCTCGGTTTCACGATCAAGATGCAGGCGACCGAAAGCGCCGATCTGTTGAACCGCTTTCTGTCGCAGTCGAGTGCGATCGATGTCGGTGATGTCAGCATCACCTTTATGAAATACCTCGTCGGCCGCAATGTGCTGCAGGCAATCCCGCGGGCAAAGTACAAATACTGGGACCAGACGATCCCGCTCTTTACAAAAGGCGAGTATCCAAACGGCAGCGAGGCCTCGACCCAGGGGGTGGCGCCGTACACCGTGCTCTACGCCACCGGGTCCGATGGCCAGAAATTCGCCAAGGGCCCGACCGACTGGCTGACCGGCATTCCGACCATCACCAATGCCGATACACTCGGCATCCGCCCGGATTTGACAGGGCGGCCGATCAGCAGCTGGGCCGACCTTATCAGCCCCGAATTCAGGGGCAAGGCGGCTTTGCAGGACCAGCCGACCGTCGGCGTCATCGATGTGGCGATGGCGATCGAGGCGCGCGGCGACCTCAAATACGGCAACAAAGGCAATATGACCAAGGAGGAGATCGACAAGACCATCAACCTGATGATGGACATCAAGAAATCCGGGCAGTTCCGCTCGTTCTGGACGACCTTCGACCAGTCGGTCAATTTGATGGCCTCGGGCGAGGTTGTGATTCAGTCGATGTGGTCGCCGGCGGTGACCGCGGTCAAGACGCGCGGCGTGCCGTGCGTGTTCCAGCCCTTGCGCGAAGGCTATCGGGGCTGGGGCTACACCCTGGCGCCGATGAAGCATCTGGCCGGGCTCAAGCTCGACTGCTTCTATGAATACATGAACTGGTACACCTCGGGCTTTCAGGGCGCGTTTATCGCCCGCCAAGGCTATTACTCGTCGGTCCCCGAGAATGCCAAGAAGTTCCTGACCGAGGCCGAATGGGATTATTGGTACGGCGGTAAGCCGGCGCCGACCGACATCATGAACCCGTTCGGCAAATTGATGGAGAAGGCCGGCGGCCTGCGCGACGGCGGCGCTTTCTGGGACCGCATGGGCAACATCGCCGTGTGGAACTCGGTGATGGACGAGGACCGCCACCTGATCCGCCGCTGGAACGAGTTCATCACCACGTGACGATCTCGGCCGAAAGCATCACCGGCTGGGTGCGGCAACGGCGATGTGTCCTGCCGTCCTGGCATTTCTCGCCGCGCGCGGTGTCGTGGCTGCAGGTCAGCCCGCTCGCGCTGATCCTCGTCGTGCTGTTCGCATTGCCGACGGTGCTGTTTGTCGTCGTCAGCTTTTTCGACTACGACCGCACCGGGATCTATCCCGCCTTCATTCTCGACAATTACCGCGAGCTGTTGACCACGCCGGCGACGATCCGCGTCTATGTCAGCTCGCTTTCCTTCGCGGTCACGGTTTGGGCGATCACTCTGCTGCTCGGCTTCAGCGTCGCCCATTTCCTGATCTTTCACGTGCGAAGCGCAGCGGTGCGGACGGTGCTGTTCCTGTTGTGCGCGGTCCCGTTCTGGACCTCGGGGATCATCCGGACGATCGCCTGGATCCCGTTTCTCGGGCGCAACGGGGCCTTCAACCAGATTGTGATGCACGCCGGCATCACCTCTCAACCGCTCGATTTTCTGCTGTTTTCAAACTTCGCGGTCATCGTCACTTACGTCAATCTGTTCACCCTGCTGATGGTCGGGCCGATCGCCAACTCGATGTCGAAGATCGATCCGGCGCT
>WNFD01002627.1_pt1 | contig 18111 bp, 14 predicted proteins | sample 5400491 | NCBI WGS metagenome assembly WNFD01 (sample SAMN13153343, study PRJNA577476) | soil metagenome | isolation source: 120 cm saprolite under Douglas fir tree site 2 hole 2 replicate 2 | place: USA:California | collected 2015-04-18 | reverse complement strand
CCGCCCAACTTTGTTGCCTGATTGAAAGTAAGCCAGAATCGTGATGGGAACCCCTGCGAAGCAAGAGTAAAGACGTTGAGTCCGCGATACTCTTTTTGCGTGATTAGGTTTGCGGGAGTCTGGCAGGTCCAGGGCTTGCGCCAGGGAGACACGCCGGATTCAAGCTGCTTGATGATTCTCTCGGTGATGATTTCATAGACGCTCGGCATTTGGTTCGCTCCAGTTTTGATTTATTGTTTTCAGGCCCGTTCAGGGCATCAAAAACAACATGCTTTACTGGAGGCGGTTCTGGCCGTGGTTCGCGGCTGTCAAGCTCTGGAGCGTATTTCAGCGCAGCCCGGAGGGGCGCGGAAGCGAGCACGGTTGGGGTATACCGAGCGGAGCTGCACAAGCGGGCTTTACAGTGGAAGCGGACTACGGCCTATCTTGCGCCGGGCAAAGCATGTAGGGGTATGGCTCGCAGACGGGGATGAAGGAAGAAAAGAAAAAAAGAAGTGGAGGAGAAGATTTATATAAGGAAGAGAAGAAGAACGAGAAGAAGAAAGACGACGGAAAGGACGAAGACGGCGACAGCGGTGAGGACGAGGAGGGTGATGATGCCGATGGTCATGATGACCACGATGGCCATGGCCATGATGATGGCGCCGCCGACGGCGGTGGAGTGGCGCGGAGGTGGCGGTGGTGGGAGTGGCGGTGGGCGTGGTCGCGGTGTGGGGGCGGACGTGGTCGTGAAGGTGGATGTAGTGGTGATGCTGCTGGTGGTGGCGGCTCGATTGACACGCCCGCGGGATCACCCGGGATGTCTTGCGGGAATCCTGTACATCGAAAACATTCCCGTCACTTCGTTGTGGCGGCGACCGTCAGAATCTGTTTCTCGATAGAGGCGCGCATTTCTTTAGGGAGCAGGTCCGCCTGTTCGAGCGTTTTCCAGCTCGCGACGGTACGCTCTGCGGTCTCGACCGCAATCTGCCAGAGCGGGCTTGCCGGAATCCTTGCGGTGTCGGCAAAGCTACGCATCTGGTCGGGTGTGATTCCGTCAAGGCCTTTGCTTCCGCCGAAACTCAGTCCGAGCGTGTCGCCGGGAATGTAGGGGAGCGTTGCGACAAAATCGTAGGCCGGCGAGAGAACGGGCTTGCGCCGGTCGGGGTAGAGGAGCGACCAGTTCTTGAGGTGCATGTCGGCATTGCCGATCAGCACGGAGAAAACGAGACGGCGGACAAACTCCCAGGTGGCTTCTGCGCCGCTTTCCGCCCAGAGAACGGCCGCAATATTCGCGTAGCTGCGGTGTTTGTACTTATCATTGGGAAATTGCCCGAAGACTTGCGCGAAATCCTCCATGTGAACGGGCTCCCCGTTGGGGAGGCGGTCGAACCGCTTCACGGCGAGCGCCTTGCTTTCGACCGTGTGGGCCTGTTCGGGCAGTCCTTTGATGCTTGCGATATCGACGAGTCTGTTTTCAGGGACGGAGATTCCGGCGCGCCGGGCCAGTTCCAGCATGGCGAGTTCATTCTCCGGAACCGCCTTGTAGCGGGCGGAAGGCAGCTTGACGATCCACGATCCTCCCATGCCGTCCACGGGGATGGTCAGGCCGCCGGAGGCTTCCATGACGGCGGAGAATTTCAACTGCACCCCGGCGAGAGAAAAGCGCAACGGCTCTTCGCCATGGCCATGATCGTCATTGTGGCGCTCATCATCATGATCATGATGAGCCTCGGGCGGCTGCGCCTCGCGTTCAAGCGGCGCAACGACAAGCGCGCCGGGAAGGTCGGCGCCGAGCACCGCGAGGAGGAAGAATTCGCGCTCGGAATTCACGTCTGCGCGCTTCGCGAGATATTCGCGCAGGTGGCCTTCGGGTAGAAGGTTCGAGAAGAACGGCGGCACACGGCGCCCCGTGGGGCGCGTGGGTGTCACGAGCCCGCCGGTGCTGCCCTTGAAGGAAAGGCTCAGTGTGGGGCGCTTCTCGTCGTCGATATAGTCCTGCTCGAACGCAAAAAGCTGGCGGTCGCCCGCAAGGCGGGTGATGACGCCGATGTGCTTTCCATGCAGGCGTACCGAAAGCGTGTTGAGCTTTTTCGGATCAAACTTCATCGCGCGGCTCCTGCGTCGTGTCGTCGTCGTCGGCGGCGGCATAGAGGGGGCGTTCCTCGTCTTCGCCCGGTTGGTCTTTAAGGTGGTCGCGCACGAGCGACTGCACGACCGGCACGAGGGCGCGGGGGACCATGAGGAGGTCGCGGTCGAGCATCCGGATAAACTCAAGAAGCGTGTCGTAGCGGGGCACGATCTTCCCCGACTCGATGCCGGAGATGTGCCTCTGGGCGATGCCGAGACGGCTTGCCAAGTCCCTCTGGCTCCAGCCGCGCTTCTCCCGCGCGTCCTTCAGGGCCCGGCGCAGGTCAGCCGGCAGCCCCTTCTGCCGCAGAACTTTGATACCCTTTGTTGCATCGTTCTTCATAATTGATACCATATAACACATCAGAGCAAAAATCAAGCGATACCCTAAATTACATCAAAACAAACCATGTGATGCCATAAAAGGTATCAAGGATCGGACAGAGCTATCCGGACGAACCTGAGATAACGAAGAATCGAGCGGGATTCAGGAAATCGGGGCGGGCTTCCGGACGGCCAGCCATTCATCATGAAAGACGACGGCATCATGCAGCCGGTTCAGGACGTATTCCGGGATGGAGATGTGGTCCGGGGCATTGTCGGCTGGATCGACCACACCGAGTTCGTCCACGGCAACGATATGCATTGCTTTCAAACGCGGGATGTCCATTCCGAGCATACCCAACACATTACCGCCGCAGTCCGGGAGGGCATAGAGACCGTTGAAGCGGCAGTAACGGAAGTCGAATCCTGCATCGCGCAAATAGGTTTCCCACCATGCCGGAAACTTTCCGTCAGGAGTGGATTTGGGATACTTGCTGCTGTCTTCCAGGACCCATTCATAGGTGTAGGGCGGTCCCATCACCATCGCCACAACGCAAATCGTGCAATCGTCCTTGGTGCGCTGCGGGATTCGCGTAATCATGGGCACAGTTTACAAGAGGTCTCGAATGTCCCGAAACCTTGCTGAAGCTCCGCGCATGACGGATAAGCGACCATGCCGCTTCTACCGCGACATCGGGGAGGAGTACGCCTCGATGAGGCAAGCATATTGCGCGCGCTCGCGCTTCTTGAAGGCGTGCGCGGCTTTCCATGTGCGCCTCACCCTGTAATAGCCGTCAAACTTCGGTATTTTATGTTCTCCGAGAAGCGAATGGCCTTCCTCGTGAACAAATCTGCTGGGACGTTTCGCTTCTGAAATAACAAACAGAAACGCGCGGATGTCGGGGCACAGGCGGTGAGCAGCGGCCAATCGGGAGAGGTCCGCATTTATCTGCGCTTTGGATGCTGATGCGCGTTTTACCTCGATAATGAATTTCGGAATGGGTTCGTCTCCCCTCCGTGGCGGTATCTCGGCGACCACGAGATCGGCCCTGATTTTTCCTTCCAAAATCTCCGGCACCGGGTCGCGGTTCACAAAGCTGGAGTATTGAACCTCGCAGAGAAGTTGCAGGTGTTCCGGGAGATTGGCGTAGATGAGGTTGCAGACTTCTGCGACGAGAGCGCCCTCGGACAGAGGGTAATCCCGATACAGGCAACGGCGATGACCCATCCAGTAGGTGACGCCCTGGAGCGCCCTGTCAACCCATTTGGGGTGTTTCTTGAGTTTAGATTTCATCCTGCACTGCCTCTGAATATCCTTGTACGCCGAGGGTCATTTGTCTGTCGATACGCCGGCTGCACTGAGCAGCGCGCGCAGATTCGTGTGTACCGACATGGCCATAACGTCGGGCGTGAAATGGAATAAGTTTGCCAGGGCGCCAATCGTGGATTCCACATCGGCGGGGCAAGTCGGGCGGCCGTCGATCTGCGTGAAGGGGCCGTCCGTCTCGGTGAGAAGACGTTCGAGAGGGAGTGCTGCGACCAGATCACGTCCTCTTTCTTTGGTTAACATCGCGGCGTTGACCGAAAAATAACATCCGAGTTCGGCTGCACGACGGGCCTCTGCCTTGGAGCCTGTGAACCAATGGAGGACGACGTGCCCCTTCGTTGATGGGAGGTACGTCTCGATCAAATCCAGCACGGGCGTTGCCGCGCGGATGCTGTGTACGCTCAGAATTTTTCCGCCGGCCTTGGCGCATTGCTTCAGGATGTGCTCGAACACCTGCTTTTGAAGATCGAACGAACGGTAATATCGCGGGCCGGCATCGAGTCCGACTTCACCGACATAGCGCGTTTGCGGCAGATAACTCTCCCAGAGCGCGATCTCGGAGTGACGTTCGGCGACGAGTTGGGGATGAAGGCCGAGTCCCGCGCGAACATGGCGGGTGAGGCGCGTGATTTCGAAATTGCGGGGCCAGGCTTTCGGCGTTGTCGTGACGGCGAGAGTATAGATGCCGGCTTCTTCAGCCTCGTGCACTGCTGATTCAAGACTTGGGTAGAGGTCGAGATGATAATGGAAATCGACGAGAGCGGGTTTCATGAGGGGTCAGCTCGGCGCTGTCTGAACGTCGGTGAGCAGGTCCGCGAGTTCGTCGAGGCCGCGTCGGTAGACAGCGGCAAGGGCGGTTTTCCGGGCCGGGGATTCGTCGGTGAGGGAGCCGGGCTTGTGAATGAGAAGCTCCGCCAATTGAGGCCTCGCTCGCAGTCGTTCGATGGCGAACTGAAACGAGCGCGCCTGCTGGCCTTCGGCGTCGCGAGTGTCGAGGACGTGCGCCGTGAGGTCCGAAAGGGTGTACGAGGTGGGGTCCGCGGTTCCGAGACCTTTGAGAATGGCTGCGCGCCGTATCAGGCACGGCAGGCAGTATCCACAGTGTTCGATTCCGCGCCCCCGCCACCGGCCTTTGGTTGGCGAGGCGCAGGAGAGCGCGTCGGGAAGCAGTCGTGAGAGAAGCGCGCGGTTGGTGCAATTTTCCACCATCTCGCCCTTGGTCTTGTCCCAATACGGATTCTCGATGCCGCCGTGGATACCGAGCGCGGCCGCGAGGTCGTTCCAACGCGCCATATAGAAAGGATGCGTGGTTCGCGTGCTGAGAGCGCCGAGTCGGAGGGGATCGAGCGGGACGTTCAACGCAATGAGCCCGTTTTCCGGGACGCGCAAGGTGAAGCGGCCGGGAAGTCCCGTTCCGGCAAAAACGCCGGCGGCGAAAAACAGGAAGGATCGGCCGCGGGTTGTTTTCTCGGAGCCGACATTGCGCACGAGTCCGTCCGGGAAAGTCATCCAAATCCTCAAACGGTCGAAATTCAGACGCGGATAATTTCTCTTCAGACCCCGAAAAAGTTTTTCTTGGGAAGCGCTCGTAGCCCCTTCAGCGGCGTGGCTGATGAACAAGGGTACGCGTCCGGATTCAAGTGCATCGATCGCACCGATCAGGCTGTCGAGGCCGCCAGAGAACAGCGCGAGAGAGTTGAAGGGCGGCGGGGCCAATCGTGGCGGCCTTGTCGGCGCTATCGTTTGAAAGCCTGCGGGACGCGCCCTGAATCCCATCGTCCATCGGTCGCCCGTCAGGAAGTTGAGCATGCGCTGAAGCAGGACTGTTGCGGCTGACCATCGGGCGGGGTCACTGACAGGGACCACGAGGCGTATCTCTCGTGTCCATGTGTCCTGGGATTCCGTGGCCCGGGAGATCCGGGTGTCGGCCGCGTGAACATGCGCGGCGAGGACCAGGAGATCAAGCCCGATTTCGGACGGAAAAACCCCGAGGTGGGCGAGGTCGTCGAGTGCATCACCGATTCCGTGCCCGAGCCGGCGCCTGCCGACTACGAATTCCAGCCGGGTGCTGACTTCTCCGACAGCAGCCGGCACAGGCAGGCGGTCAGACGATCCGAAGCGTCCGATGATGAGGTGACGATTCATGATGATTCCGCCTCTACTTCGCCCATTGTTTGGAGAATGCTGAAGGCCTGCTCATACACGTTGGTGACAATCCTGAGCACGGTAGCGGGGGTGAGGGCTTGCATGTTGATTTGTGCCCTGGCGAGTGCGTCGGCGACACTGCCACGGACGAAATCGAGAAGTTGCGCCTGCACGGTCGCAGCCTCTGCCGGGTCGGGCGGGAGGATGATGGCTTTTGTGCCGATGTCGTTGCACAGACGCGCTTCGATCGCATGGGCCGCGTAAAGCTCGAAAATGGTTTGCATCTGGTCGGCCGTGAGGGCATCAATGTCGGTGATTCCGTTCTCCGCCAGGTCCGTGATGGTCTCGATGAAGGCCTCTCGCGCTATACCTTCATCTACCGTGCCGCCATCCTGGCCTTGACACACATAATCCATGAGCCCGAGAAAGACTTCTTCGATCGGGCGTCCGGCGAGGCTTTGTAGATTGAGGGCGCGCAATGCTTCGCGCGGCCCACTGACAGTCGCGTTGGAGAGGAAGTTGAGAAGGTTGGCGCCTGCGGCGCGCGACGCGCCCATTCGCTGCGCAGCCGTGCGGCTCCCGCCAGCCGCCGTCGAGACATACTGCGACACCGCGCGACCGAGGCTGGCACGGTCAGTGCCGCCCGATGTGGCGAAGCGCGAAAGATTATTTCGTGCCGTGGTGAAACGGTCCGCGTCCGCGGCGGCTGGGATCGGCGGAAGGGCAGGGGGCGTCGGGACCGGGGCGGGTGCGCCATCCGGGGCAGGGGCGTTGGCTGGTGGCGGCGGGACGGGTGGTGCCAGTGCAGGGCCATCGGAGCCGAGCCACGTGGGTACAAGCGGCGTGCCGCCACCGGGTCCACCGTAGGCGTTGGAGGTGCCCATCAGCGGACGATTCCTTGCTTGCGTGTGCGCAGCGCCCCGCTGGCTGCGCCTTTGAGAAACGGGCCGCCGTCCTTGCTCCATGCGTCGAGGAGGTTGTCGTAACGCTGGTTCATGGCCGGGTCCTTGATGACGTTTTCCCAACCCCCGCATGCCCAGGGACCAAGTCGATTGCGCGGCAAGGATTCGAGGAATTCGAGAAGGTTCCCTTGCAGGCCCGGATGCGCTTTGACAAGCACGGCTAGGCCGGCGGCTCCGGCAGGCTCCTTATCAAAAGTGTCGCCGCTCACAATTCGCGTGCGGACTGCCTGAAAGACCTGCCTGGCTTCGGCGATTGCGAGCTGGCGCAGCTCCGGTTCCATCGCTTGAACCGCAATCTTTGGACCGAGCAATTTTTCGGCGACAGTGGCAAGCCGTCCGAGAATCGAAGTCGCCCCGAAATAATCCTTGCGGTCTTTTGCCACGAAGAGATAGGGGCGGAGGTCCATGGTTCCGATCGGGGGAGCGACGCGCGCCCACGACTTGACTGCAGGCGCTGCAAGCCATTCGTTAAGCAGGGCGCTCTCTGCCGGCGGAACAACCTCCAGCTTTGCGGGGGCTTTAGCTCGGGTAGCAGTTTTCGCTTCGCTCGCGGCCTCGGCCGGTTTCGCAGATCTTGGACCGGTTTCAACGACTGCCGCTTCCAATGCGGCAAGTTCAGGGCAGGTTCCCTCGCCGGAGGAGGCTGCCGCAGTGGCGATCTGGTCGAAAAGGCGTGGGAGAAATCGCTCGGCCAGCATCAACTTGGCGAGGACCGGCAGTTTTACGTCGTCGCCGAAGCCGCGCGCGCTGGCCGATGATTGCCGCAGCAGGAGTGTATTGAGGAAGCGCTTGATCTGTCGTGGATTTCCTCTCGTGCCGCTGGCAAGGATGGGACCGATCTGCTCGCTCAACATCAGCGCATTTGTCGCGTGATTTGCTTTTTCTGCTAACGCGGATTTTACGGCGGCTGCATCGAGCGTCGCGCCCTTCCAGGGTCGCTTCAGGCGCTCTCGCGCGGCGGCAATAAGTCTTACGAAGGCCGGGTCGTTCTCGCCAATCTCGGCGCCGATCAGTAGCAGAGTGACGTAGATGCGGGTCTCGGTCTCTCCCAGGGCGGGGATGCGAAACGGCACCTGAATCAACTTTTCGAGATAGTTGCGGGCGTATGTCTGGGGTCCGGTGGTGTCTGGAAGATCAGGAAAGTGCTTGCGGACTGCGTATTCGATCATCGCTTCGTCGGCGGCGACGACGAAGGCGGTGCGTGGCGTAAAAACAAAGAGGCGTATCGCCTCCAGGGTTTCGATCGCTGTGTCTGGAAGGCAGCGGTCCAGATCATCGATCAATACCACAAGTTGTTCGATACCGGCTTTATCGAGGAGATTATCAAATGCCTTACGAAAGCCAGCGATCTCCTCCGGGATGTTATTCGTTTCGGACTTTGGCTTGAGAATATCTTTTGCGCCCGATAGTACGGAATCAATATTTTCTTTTGTAATTTTCGTCGGGTCGGCGGACCACGCCTCAAGTGTGCCGAGGATAGCGGGGATAGCGAGAGCATGGACACCGAGACCATGAAAACCGGCGTACGCGGTCAGGGCCAGGCCGCCAGCCTTCTTGGCAGCTTTCAGCAAGTCGATGCGGTGAAAGATGTCCTTTACTGCCTCACCGGCCTTGGTCAGCAGGGAGCGCTTTTCAATAAGGCCGGTAACGATACCCTCGATCAGGGCAATCTTGGCGTCCTCGAATCCCTGAAATCGCCAGCCATTAAATTTGAGACAGAGAGTGTCTTTCTGCTCATCGAGCGCGGCCTCGATCATTTCCAGGACGCTTGATTTTCCGGCTCCCCAATCGCCGTGCACGCCGATCGTCACAGGATGGTCAGGCCGCTCGCGGAGCAGCGTAACGATTGTTTTGGCTATGGCCTCGTTATTGAGGAGGTCAACTTTTGTTTCATTATCCGATAAAATCATGACGCTACATCATCAGACCAGTTTCTTGCTGTCAGTCGTTACCGTAAGCTATGCGACCTTGTTAAGTCCCGCTAACAGCTCGCGGAAGCTGTTCAGACCGGCCTCAAGGTTTTCGATGATTTCCTCCGCGAGTTGGTCCGGCTCGGGCAGGTTGTCAAGGTCAGTGAGACTCTTGTCCCTGAGCCAGAACACATCAAGGCTTGTCTTGTCGCGCGCCTTCAGCTCGTCGTAGGTGAATTTGCGCCAGCGGCCCTCCGGGCTTTTGTCTGCATCCCATGTTGGCTTGCGCTTATGGCGGTTCGCGGGGTTATAGCACTTGATGAATTCCGCCAGGTCATCGAAGCGCATCGTTTTCTTTTTCAGGGTGTGGTGCACGTTGGTGCGGTAGTCGTAGAACCATACATCCTTCGTCCACGGTTTCGGACTCGCCTCGTGGTTATCGAAGAAGATCACGTTTGCCTTGACACCGTTCGCGTAGAAGATGCCCGTAGGCAGGCGCAGGATTGTATGAAGGTCGGTGTTCTCAAGAAGTTTGCGGCGAACCGTTTCTCCGGCACCGCCCTCAAAAAGCACATTATCGGGCACAACGACGGCCGCTCTTCCGGTTGTTTTCAGCATCGTGCGGATGTGCTGCACGAAATTGAGCTGCTTGTTCGATGTCGTCGCCCAAAAGTCCTGTCGGTTATAGGTAAGGTCGTCTGTCTCCTGCTCACCCTCTTCGTTGGTAAAGCTCATGCTGCTCTTTTTGCCGAAGGGGGGATTTGCCAGTACGTAATCAAAGCTCTTTCCGCTGGGCGCAACCAACGCATCATTGGGAGAAATCATGGCTTGGCCGTCGATCTCGCCGATGTTGTGCAGAAACATGTTCATGAGACACAGCCGACGGGTGTTGGCGACGATCTCGTTGCCGCTAAACGTGTTGTGTTTCAGAAATTCTTTTTGCTTTTTGTCGAGTTCATAGTTTTTGGGATTGCTGATGAAATCGTAAGAGGCGAGGAAGAACCCACCGGTACCGCATGCGGGGTCGGCGATGGTCTTGCTGGGCTGCGGTTGAACACACTCGACCATAGCGCGGATAAGCGCGCGCGGAGTGAAATACTGGCCCGCGCCTGACTTGGTGTCTTCGGCGTTCTTCTCCAGCAAGCCTTCGTAAATGTCGCCCTTTACGTCGGCGCCCATCGTGACCCACTCGGTGTCATCGACCATGTCGATGAGGCGAGAGAGCTTGGCCGGGTCTTGAATCTTGTTCTGCGCTTTCGTGAAAATCTGACCGAGCATTCCTTTCTGGTTACCGAGTTCGCGAAGCAGCGTGACGTAATGGACCTCAAGTTCCGCACCGCGCTTGGGTTTCAAGCTCTGCCAGTTGTATTTCGCAGGTATGCCAACATCACGGCTATATGGCGGCTTTGCGTACTCATCCGCCATCTTGAGAAAGATCAGATACGTGAGCTGCTCCAGATAGTCGCCGTAGCTCACGCCGTCATCGCGAAGCGTCGTGCAAAAGCTCCAGACCCTTGAAACGATTGATGCGGTATTCATGCGGCCTTCTTCCTTCTGGTTATCTTTTTGCCATTCTCTTTCTCGGTCTTCTTAGTCCTGATTCGCTCCAGCAAGATTGAAGCTGGCTCATCATTTGGGTCTTGCGCGACAAGGTTTCCGCAGAAGGCCTTTTTCAAGATGCTTTGGCGGAGAGCATCGGCTTTTTGGATTTGGAGGTTCGTGTCCTCTTCCATCTGGTCAATGACCGATAATTTCTCCTCAAGAATTTTGACGATTTCACGCTGCTCAGCGAGCGCGCAGTATGGGAACGGGTAGTTGGAAAGCTTTTCACCGTTGATGTTCGACTGGTTCACGCCATCCGTCTTTACGCGGTTCCCTTGTTGTCGTGCAATGTGTGAGTTGAGGAATAGGTTCAGGTATTGGCTGTCCACGACTGAGGGAAGCTGATTGATGCGTATCAAATACCCGGCGAACAAAGCGGGACGTTCGCCGCGATAGATCGCGGTTTTTCCTACTAATTCGGGGCTGTTGGTTCGGTTGAAAAGAACATCGCCCTCCCTGAGGGAGTATTTGCGGATCTCGTCCTGATCCGAGGTATAAACGAGATCGGACCAGTCAAACTTGGCGTTCTGAATGTTGCCCATGCGCAGGACGGGAACCTTGCCGCGCTCCGATGACTTTGCGCCCGTTCCATACTCAACGCCACAAGTCATCGAGCCGAGCTTTTCCCAAATCCAGCCATCGGGCAATACCGGCAACTCCTCCAACTCCTGTTTGGTGAGTGGAGCAAACACTTTCGGCGCACGTGGTCTTCCGCCATTCTCATCAGATGCAGCGTTCCGCGCTGAAATTCTTGCCTGATAGTCAGCGTCTCGCTCTTTCTTGATTCGCGCGATAAGGTGATCGGCGCTTTCGAGCTTACTTTTGTTCTTCTTTCTCCATTGCGCGGTGATCTTACCTTCAAAGGCGGCCCTAAGCAGGGCGTGTCGATAGACCTGCAATTGGTCCCGCGCTAGGTTTATGCTTTCAATGCCATTGTCCAGCTCCGAGAACAGTTCCTCGATTTTTCGGACAAGCCGCGATTGCTCCGCAAAGGGTGGAAGCTCTATTACTGTATTTTCAAACTTGCCTTTCGTGACATGCCTGAGACCAACTCCGCCATGCGCCTTTTCGATCAACTCGGTGAGTTGTTGATTTATGGCGTACATGAAGTACTTTTTTGAAATGACTGATTCATCAAAATCGACCCTGAAAATATGTTGGTTCAAGACAGCTTTCTCGCCACGCCAGATATGGGCACCAAAAGAAGTTCCGGGAGTCCCCGACCACGCAAACAAAAGATCGCCCGTATCAATTAGGAATCTATCTCGTACCTCACCGGAATAGTGATTGTAAGAAGCGTCTGGGTTATTGAGGTTCTGAATCCGAACGATTTTGAGTCCGTCCTTCGTCCAGTCGGATGGCTTAAAAGCGCGGCCGTTTTTCAAGTCACATAGGGCACCAATCTCCACTCTTTCCCAGCTGTCTGGAATTGATGTCTTGCTCTCAACCACATTCATGCCGCCAGTACCTCGTTTAATTGCGCAATCACAATATCCATGTGGTCGCCGAACAGTTGATGCATTCGCCCAAGGCCACCCTTTGCATCGAATGGCGCCATGTCGAGGTCAGCTCGCTCAAGGTGGAATGAGCTGACGATATGGTCGCGAATCATCCTCAGCCACTCCATCTGCGCTTCATTGAATTTCTCGCCACCACCACTGTGGCGCGCCATGATCCAGTTCTGGAAGTTTTTCCGTACCGTTTCCGAAAAGGGCGATAGTTTGGCGTCGATACCGCAGACGCGGCGGATGAGCGCGACGAGCGCTGTCAATTCGCTGCTCGGCTGAGCTCCCTTGTACTCGTCCAGAAGCGCATAAGCCTGCCAGACTCTCAGCGGGGCGAGGCGAGGCTTGTCGGTTTTGAGTTTTTCGAAAACCTTGCGGATCATTTCATAGGTCAGTTCAGACCGTCGGTATGGCTGACTGTAAAAAATTGTCAGCGCCTCGATCTGATGGCGGTTGGCTTCCAGATACTCACGAAAATCCTTCGCAACGTGCTCTGCATTTTCTGCCGCGTCGCCCTCCCATTCGGCGCGCACAACGGCGTCAAGGTTGTCGTGGTCAATTGTCTGCTCTTTATCGCGACGGATTGATTCCAGCAGCTCGATTAGCTGACCGTTGAAGACCCGTGAAGCTGTTCCAACGAGCTGTTCCCGCGCTGCCTGGCGCGCTTGATCGCCCGGTTCACCTCCCGCAGGGATGCCCGAGAGTTCACGCGCCTTGTCGTCGATCCGGTCAGGATCAATAGCGGCTAGCAGGTCGCCAATGATATCGGACAGCGCCGCGCCCCCGGATTGCTCTTTGATGCGTTTCTGGTCCTTATCGTCGAGCTGGTTGTTCAGCCGCGCAAGGCGTCCGGCGAGCGAACTTACTGTATCGTCGTCGCGGACGCCCATCATCACACCCATGGCAAGGTCCTTTAGCGGGACAGCAGGCTTGGTGATGAGCGGCTCGCTCGCGGTCTTGAGGGACTTCGTGACGCCGATGGCGTCAACGATGACATAGTGCGTCTTTGCGCTGGCAGCTGAGGGTGTGACCTTCTTGAGGTCGTCGTGATCCAAGGTTCGCGTGCCGCGCCCCTTCATCTGCTCGAAGTAATTCCGACTCTTCACGTCGCGCATGAAAAGCAGGCATTCAAGCGGCTTCACGTCGGTGCCGGTCGCGATCATATCGACCGTTACTGCGATGCGCGGATTGTAGTCGTTGCGGAATTGGGCAAGGACAGATTTCGGGTCTTCCTTGGACTGGTAGGTGATCTTCTTACAAAAATCGTTACCTTGCCCGAATTCCTCGCGCGCAACCTGGATGATATCGTCTGCATGGCTGTCCGTCTTAGCGAAGATGAGAGTCTTTGGCACTTCCTGACGCCCCGGAAAAATCTCCGGCAGCTTGTCACGGAAGGTGCGGATGACCGTGCGAATTTGGTCCGGATTGACGATATCGCGGTCGAGCTGCGTTGCGGCGTACGTCTCGTCTGCGTCCTGTGTTTCCCAACGCTTCCTGCGACTCAATCGTTCGCGCTTCTCCACCTGTTGGCTGGCCTTGATCGTAGCGCCCTGCTTGGTGCGCTCGGTTTCAATGATGTAAATTTCGTTTCCGACGTTCACGCCGTCGGCGACAGCCTTCTCATGGCTGTACTCGCTGACTACGTTCTTTCGGAAAAATCCGTAGGTTCGGTTGTCGGGCGTCGCCGTCAGGCCGATCAAATAGGCATCGAAATACTCAATTACCTGCCGCCACAGATTGTAGATCGAGCGGTGGCACTCATCGATGATGATGAAATCGAAGAACTCAGGCGGTATTTTCTCATTGTAGACGACGGGGAGGGGTTGCTTCGCTCTTACCATTTGCTCGGCTGGGTTTGTTTCCTCGGCTACCTCGTCGAGCGGCTCGTCTTTCAGCAGCGCGTACATACGCTGGATCGTGCTAATACAAACCTGGCTATCCTTAGCGACGAAAGATGATTTGAGACGCTGAACGTTATAGAGCTCAGTGAACTTCCGGTTGTCATCGTTCGGCAGGTAAGCCATGAATTCCTGCTCAGCCTGCTCCCCGAGGTTCTTCGTGTCCACGAGGAACAAGATGCGCTTGGCATCGGCATGTTTGAGAAGACGATAAACGGAAGTGATGGCGGTGTAGGTCTTGCCGGAACCTGTGGCCATTTGCACAAGCGCGCGCGGCCGGTCCTCCTTGAAGGATTTTTCGAGGTTTTCGATCGCCGTGATCTGGCAATCGCGTAAGCCGGAATGTGCGAGCGGCGGCATGGTTTGAAGCCGGGCACGGAGTGAGGCCGGCTTGGATAACCACTCGGCGATGGTTTCTGGCCGATGAAAGGTGAAAACTTCACGGGAGCGGGGCTTTGGATCGCGGTCATCGGTGAAGCGCGTGATGATGCCCGTGCTCTCATAGACGAAAGGCAGCGGTTCCTTATTGTTGACCCATTTAAGTGTGGCGGCCGCATAGCTCCCTGATTGCTCTTCGACCGTCGTGATCTTGTGGCCCCATTCCTCGGGTTTAGCCTCGATGACGCCAACCGCTTTCTGAGCAATGAAAAGGACATAGTCGGCCGGACCGATATCGGTCTGGTACTCGCGAACGGCGATCCCAAGCCCGGCACTGAAATCGATGGCCGTCTTGTCCTGAACCTTCCAGCCAGATTCTTCCAGATGTCTGTCGATCTGATCGCGGGCAATCTGTTCAGGGCTCTGGTTTGGTGTCGTCACAAATATGGGTTCCGGAGGTGGCACTCAACAGGTGGCAAGCGTGAGTTTCCCGCTGCCGTAGTACGAGTGTAAACATGGCAACTTTAGCAGACCAGAAGAAAGCTGTCAGTGCGGGTGTTATCCCTTCAGGCACAGTGACCGCGTACGCTGCCGATGAACCGCTGCAAAATGAGTTCTTCGTGCGGCACCGGGGTTCGCCACGGGATCGCCTTCAGAAGCTCAGCGTGTAGCGTGGCGGCATACTTCGCCATGATCTTGCGCGGTGGTTTGTTGACTACGATCTGCCTGAACATGCTTAGGTATACAGGCGAGCCTCGGAAATTGGCTACCCGGCGAAGTACTGTTTCTGGGGGGGAGTACTTTGGCTCTATCGCCCTGACTTTATGAGGAGTGGGTCAGTCTGAATTTTTTGGGGCGTCAACCCAATAGAAACCATCGGAACTGAGATGCGCGATATGCCGATGACCACCTACAACAAAACAATCCGGGTCGGAATTGTCGATGCACTCTTGAATGTAATCGGAGACGAGTTTTAGAGCTTCGCTCGTAGTTGTGGGCAAAACATTTTCATATGTTTTGTTTTGACGCGTACAACCATTGAATAAGTTTCTCGTGGGCGAAGGTATGGGCATTAAAACTCTTTCTGCCTGTACTCTTATTCTGTCGGTCTCTCGAACATGAAATTCAGCCATAAACGGCTGCCCATCAAAATACCCATTCAAAAGCATTCGCGCCTTAGATTCTGGCAAGGAATCCGAATTAGTAATCTGTCGCACGACGGGGCTTTTTATGATGCCGTCGTAGATGCCCACACAAGACTGCTGTATCAAGGAAGCGAATTGTTTACCCGCTACTTGAACGGCAGAACTCAAAGCTACGCGGGTTATCGCGTAAAGATCGTATAAGACTTCGTTCGATTCGTTGACTACGCTAGTTTCTCCACACCATGCGTAGGCGACATTGACGTGTCGATGTTTGAAATTAAAAATCTTTTGCGAAGACTCAGTGAAAATCTTTTTGTCTTTGCCCAACTGCCTGCCATCTGCTCCGATGACGAAGCCCTCGGACGTAAACGCCGACGCAATGGCGGTCATATCGTCACTAGTATGCTCCACCACCGACGAATAGTCAGATTCCGTAGAGTCTGTACATCATGCAATCATGGATGGGTTATAGGAGGGCGTCTTGCTCATTCGCGAGAAGCTATCGCCGGGACACATCTATCCGCAGCTTACTCAGTTGCCCGCCAACTACGCCGATTTCTTGGCAGCTTTTCGTGACGGTCAGACCGTGGACAACAATACGTATCTCACCATCGCGAACACGTTGCAGACGTCCATGTACAAGACTGCGCTCGGAAGCGGGCATCTCAGCACGAGAGGTAATCCCATACAGGGAGAATCTCTTGTAGACATTTTTCTGACGGATAAAGGGGCAGACCACATCCTTGTCCCGCAGGAAAGACAATTTTGCGAACTGACAGTGGAGTTGGCAAAAAAAAGTATCCGCGAAAATGATGGAGAGCTTCACCCTTACGTTGGGGCCGTCGTCGTGAAGGATGGGAAAATTATATCCACAGGGTTTCGGGGCGAAACAGGGGAAGGCAGGCACGCTGAATTTTGTGCCCTCAAAAAACTCAATGAAGATGTAGATCACGTGGATCTGAGCGGTTGCACTGTGTACACAACGCTGGAGCCTTGTTCTGAGCGGAAGTCGGGAAAAACCGCCTGTGCAACCCGCCTTATAAACGCTAAAGCTGCACGAGTTGTATCGGGAATGCCCGATAAAGACAAAGATGTGTACGGATTCTCGCTATTGGTTGAGGCGGGCATCCATATTGGGCTTTTTCCAAACGACTTGATGCAGGAACTTTCGGCTCTTAACAAAGAATGGTCTGATACACGCAGAAAACCGAAAGTCTTGCCCCCGCCCAACGACACCAGTCCAATCGCAAATGCTTCGTACTACAAGCCGGGAACCTCCATGGAGGACAATCTCCACCTGTATGTTCGCCCGCCAAAGGATGCAGCAGACGGCTTCTTTACGGTAGAGGACGCCAAGAAAAATGTTTTGGCTTACGGTCGAACCATTGAAGAAATTGCCGTCGAGTGGCGCAAAATTGACGCTGACAAAGTGATCGCAGAAAAGTTGGTTCGTCAAACTCACGGCGGCAGCAATCGACTTTTGCTATTTAACTGAAGCTAAATTCCGGGCCGGGACCGAGATTGTTTTGCTTCCGCATTCGTTTGCTTCCTCAAGCTCACGCGTTCGCGGTCTGGACTATCCCTGCACCGTCCTCCGAAAGTCCGTTCCGGGCAACCTTGACACAGGCCCCCCCCGATATCACCAGAAAAGCGACAGTTTTTGTAGAAAACCGGCAGGGGTTTGCACGAGCCGCGTTTGTTCGCGATCAATAGGCGGTTGCGCAGGCCGGAACGGCCGGATATCGAGCCTCAAACTGTCGGCTGAAATGTCCCCAAAGCTATCGCCGGCGTGGGTGCGGGTGTGGGTGCAGCTAAAGAAGGAAAAATGGCTCCCGATTTCTCGTAAGCGACACCAGATAGGGCACTTAGATTTTCGATCCTTTCGGCTGTTAACCGAAGGGTTGCTAGTTCGAATCTAGCCCGGGGAGCCATTTCGAATGCCAAAACACTTCCGCATTAACTGAAGCTTGCGCTCTGCTAATCGAACTAGCGCAGAGCGCGGTCGCGTTCGGGACGCCATGGAGGGTTGAGGACGAGTTGAAAAAGACCGGTGCGAACTAGATTCGGCCCGGTCTTTGGCGCGGCTGTGCAAATCCGACGACAATTTGATCACCAGGCAGAGGAACTTCTCGGGTTCAGAAGCGCTTGAGGCAGCCGTGACCGCTCCCGGAGAGTGAGCATGATCGTATTCGGAGGCGATGACGGGATAGAATCGCCCGGAGAGCTTCACTTCAGCGCGTCAACGGAAAGGGACGATCGTAGCCGGTCATTTCCAGATAGCCTGCGCCTCCCAGCGGTTGCCCTTTGCGCTGACCGGTGAGGACGATAGCGCCCTCCCAATAGTTTGGAGCAAACCATTCATTGCTGATTAGCTCCTGGGAATCGAGAGGAGTTTTCGCATCGAGTTCGATGCTGAATTTCGGAATCTCTATTCTCCAATGAATCGGATAGGTGGCGTGAGTGACGGGACTCGTCCATGTCTCACCGAGAGGCAGCAGCGCAAAATCATCAGACCGCAAGTGCGTCGTCCTGCCTTGCGCGTCCACGTAAGTGCCGGCCGAGTAGGGATCAATCGAACCGTCCGCACAGCGAATGCGAAAGAGCATGAGCTCGGTGTGATCGGCGAGCTGGAGGCTCAGCCAATCCCAGCCCGCTTGATTGGGCTCAAGCTGGTGAGTAAAGAACTCGTGGTCCATCCAGCTGGTGCCGCTCACTTCGAAGCTCTTGCCGCCCAGCTCGATCGAGCCGAAGGTCGCAAGGCGCGTAAGAGAAATGTAGTGCGACGCGCGGCCCGGACCGTCCGCCT
>WNFD01002626.1_pt1 | contig 18118 bp, 16 predicted proteins | sample 5400491 | NCBI WGS metagenome assembly WNFD01 (sample SAMN13153343, study PRJNA577476) | soil metagenome | isolation source: 120 cm saprolite under Douglas fir tree site 2 hole 2 replicate 2 | place: USA:California | collected 2015-04-18 | reverse complement strand
AGGAGAGAAAGAAGAGAGCAGTCTTGGGATTGAGAACTTCAGTGACGATGCCCTGAGCGAAAGGGCCGCGAGAAGGAGTCAAGGTTTCGAGGGATAATTCGGCGTTGCGGGTTCGGATCATGCGAATGCCAAGCCAGACAAGATAGGCGGCCCCAGCGTACTTGACCGTATGGAATGCCACCGCGGAAGCAGCGAGGATGGCGGAGATACCGAGAGCCGCGGCGAAAACGTGAAACATGCCGCCCGCAAAAGTCCCTAGCGAGGACAAAATTCCTTCGCGGCGGCCACCGCCAAGCGTGCGGGCGAGGACATAGAAAATGCCGGGGCCGGGAGTCACAGCGAGAATCAGAGCAGCAACGAAAAAGAGGAAGAACCGCTGAGCGTCAAGCATATGGAAATTGTAAGGGCAAAACTAACTTTTGCAACACTTCTACTTATTAGGTTTTCCCGTAAACTGGAATCGCGGCGCCGTGAATCACGCGGGCCTCTTCCGAACACAAGAACAAGATTACTCGCGCGATTTCTTCGGGCTTCGGCCATTTGGAGAAATCCGCTCCCGGCATCGCCCTCCGGTTCGCCGCCGTATCGATGATGCTGGGCAGCACGGAGTTCACGTTGATGTTGTACGGCTTCACTTCCGCGGCGAGCGAATCAAACAAGGCCAGCGCGCCTGCTTTTGACGCGGCGTAGAGTGCCCCGCCCGCGCCGTGGTCCAGCGCGGCCCTCGATGCGATGTTGACGATCCATCCCCGATTCTGCCGGATCATCACCGGCACGATGGACCGCGCAAGGACAAACCCGGCCTTTAGATTGAGCTGCAGCATCTGGTCGTAGGTCCGAGGGTCCACCTCCCACAGATTTGTCCCACCAGCGTAACCGCCGACCGCGTTCACCAGGATGTCGAGGCGCCGGTGCTTCGCCACAACGCTTGCGACGAATTGTTCGACCGCCGCCGCGTCGGTCACGTCCACCGCCGCACCCTCCGGTGGTGTCGCTCCGATTTGTTCCGACGAGGACACCACGCCCGCAAACTCTTCCGCGCGCCGGTACGTAACGACCACGCTCGCGCCTGCTTCGAGAAAGGCCATGGTGACTTCGCGGCCCAGCCCGCCAGTGCCGCCAGCAACCAGGACGACCTTGTCATGGAAATTCATGAAGTCCCCCACACCAGTTCCGGCCCGTATTGTCCACCAGGATGAAGGCGAAAAAAAGCCCCGCCTCTAAAGAGGCGGGCTACAACACCACGCCTGTAAGTATTGCTGTAGCCCGGATCTTCAGACCCGGGCCCTTTCTGACCAACGCAGCGCAAAAGAACGCTACTCGCCGGTCTGCTCGAGCAGCTTTGCCACGAGGCCCGTCCACCCGGTCTGATGACTGGCGCCCAGTCCGGCTCCGGTATCGCCGTGGAAATATTCGTAGAATAAAATCAGGTCCCGCCACCAGGGATCGTTCTGAAATATTTCGAGCGAGCCGTTGAGCGGCCGCCGGCCGTTGGCATCGCGCAGAAAAATGTGCGTCAGCGAACGCGAGATTTCAGCACCCACATCCCAGAGCGACATTTGCTGGCCGGAGCCGGACGGACAATCCACCTTGAATCCGTCTCCGTAATAGTGATGAAACTTTTGCAGCGATTCGATCATCAGAAAATTCGTCGGAAACCAGATGGGCCCGCGCCAGTTGGAATTCCCGCCGAACACACCGGTCTGCGATTCACCCGGCTCATAGTCGACTCGATGTTCGCTGCCGTTGACCGCCAGGATATACGGGTGCGCCGCGTGAAACTTCGAAAGCGCGCGAAGGCCGTGCGGCGAGAAAAATTCTTCTTTGTTGACCATGTAGCCCAGGATGCGCACCAATTGTTTGCGGTCGACCAGCGAGAGCAGCCGGCGTACTCCATTCGGCGAAGTCTGGCTCGAATCCACGCGGGACGCGAAGTCGGGCATGTTCTCGAGAAACCATTGCATCCGCCGCTGAAAGCCAGGCAGGCGCGCAATGGTCTCCGGTTCGAGCGTTTCGACGGCAAATAAGGGAATCAGGCCGACCATGGAGCGCACTTTCAGATAATGCTGCTCACCGCTCGGCAAATGAATCGCGTCGTAGAAAAAACCGTCCTCCTCATCCCAGAGCGCCATGCCCTCGGCGCCGTGAACGTTGATGGCGTGCGCGATGTACACGAAGTGCTCGAAAAATTTGCTCGCCACATCTTCGTAGGCCGGGTCCTCGCGGGCGAGCTCCAGTGCGATGGCCAGCATGTTCAGACAATACATCCCCATCCAACTGGTCCCGTCCGACTGCTCGAGATGTCCTCCAGTGGGCAACGGCTGCGAACGGTCGAACACCCCGATGTTGTCGAGGCCCAGAAAGCCGCCCTGAAATACGTTCATGCCGTCCGGGTCCTTGCGATTTACCCACCACGTGAAATTCAACAGGAGTTTATGAAATACGCGCTCCAGGAAGCTCCGGTCGGCGCGTCCGCGGATGCGTTTCTCGATCTTGTACACGCGCCACGCCGCCCAGGCATGCACCGGCGGGTTGACGTCACCGAGCGCCCACTCATAGGCAGGCAATTGCCCGTTGGGATGCATGTACCATTCGCGCAGCAGAAGAATGAGCTGATCCTTGGCAAAATCGGGGTCCACGAGAGCCAGCGCTACGGTGTGGAACGCCAGGTCCCAGGCCGCGAACCATGGGTATTCCCATTTATCCGGCATCGATAGTACGTCGGCATTGTAAAGATGCGTCCAATCGCGGTTGCGTCCCTTCCTTCGATCGGGCGGCGGAGACGGCTGCCCGGGGTCTCCCTCCAGCCAGGTGCGGACATCGTAGTGATAGCACTGCTTCGACCACAGCATCCCCGCCATGGACTGGCGCAGAACGTTGCGCGCATCGCCAGAGCGCTCCTGGGGGAAACGATGCGCGTAGAATTGATCCGCTTCGCCGCGCCTCACCTCGAATGTTTTTTCGAACTCTTCCCCGAATGGATTGGCCGTTTGCGTGTCGGGTGCGGGCTCTACTTTTGCGCTGAGCGCCCCGGTCCCGACCCGGGCGTGGAGCTCGCCAAGATGCGGATCGATGTTGGTCAGGCGCAAGCGGAGTGTTACGGAAGCGCCGGGCGCGATTCGCGCATTGTAATGCGCGGCGCACTTGGTGCCCGTTTGTGCCGGATTTACGGCTTCATGCACGCCATGAATCAAATAATCATGGAAGCTGTCCTTGACGTACGTTTTTCCATCCGGAAAGCCAAACACGCGCTGAAAATTGGTTTCATTCTCGGTGAAGAGCATCTCCGGCGCCCCTTCGGCCAGCAGCCACCGCGCGCCGTAGCGGCTTTCCTCGGCCTCCACAACCGCCGCGGTGGGACGGTCCCCATCCGGATAATCTTTTGCGCGCCAGAGCTTGGGATGCCCGTGCTTCTCCCCAAAGGACCATATGTTTCGAAACCACATCGTGGGCAGGAGATCGAGCGGCGCTTCTTCCGGCCCGCGGTTCCAAGCCATGATCTTGATCAGGATGTCTTCCGGCGCCGCCTTGGCATATTCCACGAACACGTCGAAATAGCGGTTCCCTTCAAACACGCCCGTATCCATCAGTTCGAACTCCGGGTCGCGCCTTCCTCTCTTGCTGTTTTCCTCGACCAGCTGTGCATACGGGAAGGCTGCCTGGGGATACTTATACAGATATTTCATATAGGAATGTGTGGGCGTCGAATCGAGGTAGAAGTAATACTCTTTTACGTCTTCGCCGTGATTACCCTGGTTCCCTGTGAGGCCGAACAAACGCTCTTTGAGGATGGGATCGCGCCCGTTCCAAAGCGCCAGCGCGAAACAAACCCGCTGGTGGCGGTCGCTGATCCCGCCAATCCCGTCTTCTCCCCAGCGATATGCGCGCGAGCGTGCATGTTCATGCGGAAAGTATTCCCAGGCGGTCCCGTTTGGACTGTAATCTTCCCGGACCGTGCCCCATTGCCGCTCGCCCAGGTAGGGTCCCCAGCGCTTCCAGTGCCGAGTGTGCTGGTGCGATTCGTCCAGACGCTTCTCTTCGGGTGTCATCACAATCTCCGCTCCGGTCCTAATGAGGGGGGATTTCGGCCGAGAGGCCCGGAAAGCGACAAGTATAGTCAGAACAGGAGCTGGGAGTGAAGACTAGTTAGCAAGAATGTGCCCAAGTGGCGAGGCCGGTTTTCATGTTCTCTTAAACACGCTGACCGATGGCTAGCGGATGGCGTACGAACCGCCTTCGGCGCGATTCGCACAGCCTCAACCTCTCGCCTTATCCTCGTGAGCACGTCACTCGTATTCCGTTGACGCTTTGGACGGGGCGCTTAGGTACAATAGAGAACACCCCCCAGCCAATACCCGCACAGGAGTCGAATTATGCCCCACGCCTGGAACAGGTGGGAGGGTCAGGTTGTCAACGGGGAGTTCACGCTGCTCCGATACCTCGGCGGCTCCGAACGCAGTGGTGTATTTCTCACTGAAGTTCGCAGGGGCGAGCGTCTTCTGAGAGCGGCCATCAAACTCATTCCAGCGGGCGGAGAAAATGACGAACTGCAACTCTCCCGTTGGAGGCTGGCGGCAGAGCTATCTCATCCTCACTTAATTGGGGTGTTTGATGGGGGACGCTGCGAGATCGGCGGCGTGCCGCTGCTTTATGTTGTGATGGAGTGTGCCGAGGAGAACCTTGCGCAGGTTCTGCCCGGCCGGGCGCTTACGCCTGCCGAAGCCCGGGAGATGCTCGATGGCGTTCTCGACGCCCTTGCCTACCTTCACGGCAAAGGCTTCGTGCATGGCCACATCAGGCCCATCAATATCATGGCTAATGGCGACCAATTGAAACTATCCAGCGACGAACTTTGCCGCGCGGGTGAATTGCCGGAAGATTCCGGCTGGCCGGACGCGCACGATCCGCCTGAGAATGCGCCCGAGGTAATCGCAGAGGCCAAAACGATGTCACTGGCGGGCGATGTTTGGTCGCTCGGCATGACGCTGGTCGAAACTATGACGCAGAAGCTGCCCGTTGTGGGAGCGGCTGAGCAGCAGGAGCCGCCGTTGCCGCAGTCTTTGCCGGAACCTTTCCTCGAAATAGCGCGCCACTGTTTGCGTTGGCGCCCGCAGGACCGATGGACAGTTGACCAGATCGCGGCCCGTTTGCAGGGACGAACCCCCGTGCCACAGGGGCACGCTCCGCTGCCTCCGATCCACGCGCCGGCGCGTCCGCCACGGCCGGCGGCTGCGCGGCCATCAAGGCCGCCTGCGAAGCGCCCTGGCTACGGCATTCCGATCGCAGCCGGCATTGTGCTGGTGCTGGCCGCATTTCTGGGGCCGAGACTATTGCGCCGTCATCCGGAGGCTCCGCCGGTTCCTGTCGCAACGTTCGAACAGCCGGCAGTTCCACCCGCACCGAAGCAGGTGAAGCAGGCTCCGGGCGAGCGTCCAAACAAAGCGTCCAGACCGAGCCTCACGGAAGAAGGGGAAGTTTCCGAAGCCGAGATTCCAGTGCCTGCCTCCACTCACCCCGAGGCTCTACGTGAGGAAGAGACAAACGCTATAGCGAAGCTCCCGGCAGGCGCGCTGGTTCCCGGCGAGGTCGCCCAGCAAGTGTTGCCTGAAGTGCTCCCAAGTGCGAGAAATTCGATTCGAGGCTCGGTGAAGGTAAGCGTCAAGGTGGATGTGGACCGGTCGGGAAACGTCGAGGGCGCGGAAATCGAATCGCGCGGACCCAGCAAGTATTTCGCCCGCGCGGCGCTGGAGGCCGCGCAACTTTGGAAATTCAATCCGCCGAAGGTCAAAGGCCGAGGCGTCTTGAGCAGCTGGACTCTGCAATTCGAATTTACTCGCAACGGAACAATAGTTACCCCGACGCAAGAAATTCCATAGCAATGCCATGGTAATGGATAGTGCCGCTCTACCGGATGGAATCTTCCGAGTGTGCCACCCTGTGCCCCCGCTTTTCGATCAAAACACGCTTTGCCTTCAGTAGGAGGAGTGGCACCAGCTAAACGTACTTGCGAGTGGGGATGTGTTTCCGATTGAGCTGTGCGACAACGAATCGCAATCGAAAATGCAACGTGGCAGGTTATATTGGTATGGACGAGAATAAAGATGTTCTACCGCTTTCAAATAAAAGTCGAACGAGAAGCCGACGGCCGCTGGATCGCGGAGATTCCTAGACTTCCCGGCGTGATGGTCTATGGCAAGACCAAGCATGATGCCGTCCGCTCAGTGCGAGCTCTGGCCTTGCGCGTTCTCGCGGACCGAATCGAACGCACCAAGACACTACCTAGCAGGGAGTTTAGCGTTTCTCTTGCACGATCACGTTGAGCAACTGGCCCAGCACGAAAGCGCGAAAAGTTTACCGCGCGCTATTGCGCCTCGGCTGGGCTCCCAAGCCGGGCAGCCGCAAGGGCTCCTCCCACATTCAGTTGGTCCATCCGAACAAGACCGGAGCCTACACTTGGGCCTTTCACGATGATGTGGAGCTTGGGCCTGAGATGCTCAGGCGCATCGCCAAACACACAGGCCTCAAACCGGAAGACCTGTGAGAGAGCACGCTTCTAGCGGATGGAACCAGCCTCGGTTTCCACAAACACTTCGTGTTCAAGGCCCAGATCGCGCGCGGACGGCGTAAGGATCGTCTTCGGCCCGATGAAGATTTTTTCGCTGCGCGTCATCGCGCGGCGCACGTCGTTTTCGCTGACGAACGGGGAAATCTCAACCACAGGCTTCCCCGTTGTTTCGGACTTTGGAGAAATGGCCGACGGGACCGGCGCTTCCACTTTCGCCGTGTTGGAATCCCCTGGGGAATAATTCGCCGCAGGTTCTGCCTTCGTCCTCCCCGCGAAATCGAATAGGCGGCCCACAATTTCGGCGGCTACTGCGGAAGGGCTCGGCAATTCTTTTGCGGCTGGCAGAGTTTTCGGCGCACCGCTCCCGCGAGCAATTCCGTGAGTGGCCATGACGTGTTCGACCACTTGAGCAATCGCCGCGCGGTCGGGTAGGACAGACACTCTTGTCTGTCCTCCCTCGACCGGTGCTGCCGAAACACCGGATTTGGCCGCCTCAACAGGAGGGGCAGGCAAGAGTGCCTGTCCTACTTGTGCGACATCCTTTGTTTCCTGTCCGGCTTCCGACGGGGGCGAAAATGCTGCGGCCGCCAAGCGTTGATCCGCCGGAATCGTCCTGTGCTCGACGCCACGCGACTCCCAGGCAATCCGTTTGATGTTCATCAGGTGCTGCGGACCAATGTTATCCGAGGTGATGTTGCCACCGGGGGCGCCGCAGCCGAGCGTCATCGCCGGGAACAGGTTCGTCGAGTAACCGATCGAGCCGTGCACCGCAGCACTGTTTACGATCACGCGAAACGCGGGAATGGCCGCTCCAAACTCGAGAATCGCCGTGCGATTCTGCGAATGAATCGAGCACGTATGCCCGAGACCGCCGAATTCGAGCAGGCGGCGGCAGAGCGCGATGCCCGCGGCAAGATTCGGCGCTGCATAAAATGCGAGGATGGGTGAGAGCTTCTCCGCCGACAGCGGGAACTCGCGCCCCACTTGTTCCGGCTCAAGCCGCGCGATCAGCACGCGAGTCGCGGGCGGCACTTTGATCCCGGCGATCTCCGCAATCGTTGTCGCCGGGCGTCCCACGATTTTCGTGTTCGGCGTCTGCGTCCCCGGCAGAATCAAGAGGCACCCGAGTTTTTCCGTTTCTTCCGCCGAGAGGAAATAGGCGCCCTGACGGCGGCATTCCTCGAGAGCCAATTCGCGCACCGGCTCTTCCGCGACAATCGCTTGTTCGGAGGAACAAATCGTTCCGTAGTCGAAAGTTTTTCCGGCAATAATATCGGCGACGGCTTTGCGGACGTCCGCGGTGCGTTCGATGAATGCAGGCACATTGCCCGGCCCGACACCGTAGGCCGGCTTTCCCGAGCCATACGCCGCGCGGACGAGTCCCGTTCCACCCGTGGCCAGAATCACGCCGATTTCATGGTGCCGCATCAGTTCGCGCGTGCCCTCGAGCGTGGTGTGCTGCATGCAATTGATCAAGCCTTCGGGCGCGCCTGCCGTGAGCGCGGCGCGATCGAGCAGCGTTGCTGCTTGACAAATGCATTTGATAGCCGCCGGGTGCGGGCTCAGCACGATCGCATTCCGGGCCTTAATGGAGATCAATGTCTTGTAGATTGCCGTGGAAGTGGGATTGGTGCAAGGAATCACGGCGGCAACGACGCCTACGGGCGAAGCCACCTCAACGATGCCTTTTTCGCGGTCCTCGCGGAGAATCCCGACGGTGCGCATTTCGCGAATGGCGCGAGGCACTTCTACCGCGGCCAAAGTATTTTTTATGATTTTATCGGGAACGTTTCCGTAGCCGGTTTCTTCCACCGCGGTGCGCGCCAGAACTTCAGCGTTGTCGGCGGCGGCTTTCGCGCAGGCTTCGACCACGGCATCCACTTGTTCCTGGGAAAATGCGGAGAATTTTTTCTGGGCGGCGGCGGCATGGGCCACCAGTTCACGGGCTTCTTGAATGGAGATGAGGTCGCGGTCGCGCAGGCTCAAAACGCTCTACCTTCACTTCAGCGGCTAAAGCCGCATTGCCTATGCCGACTTTATGTCACGGCTGAAACCGTGACCCACAAACAATAACGCGCCGCCACGCGAATTCTGAAGAGACAGGCCACAAAAAATTCGACACAAAAACTAGGGATGTCAGCAAAGTTTTCCGCGCGTCGTCGGAAAAGCCCCGTCCCGGTCAGAGCGGGACGGGCTACAGCAAATCACTTCGGATTTACTTCTTCGCTCCTGGCGCGGCGCCGCCACCAGGCAAAATCTTTTCCACGTGCTCATGCGGACGCGGAATAACGTGCACGGAAACAAGTTCGCCGACGCGGCGCGCGGCGGCTGCGCCGGCGTCCGTCGCGGCTTTTACCGCGCCCACATCACCGCGCACCATCACTGTGACGTAGCCCGAGCCGATATATTCCTTGCCGATCAGGATGACATTGGCGGCCTTGACCATCGCGTCGGCAGCCTCAATCGAGCCCACCAGGCCCTTGGTCTCGATCATCCCCAGTGCTTCGTTGGACATAGGCTCCTCGACTCGGATCACCCGGGTGCGCTTTCAAAAAACCTTTACACACGTAGCCGCAAGCGCTGAGACTAGCATGGCATCCGGAGTGAATCAAGACAATGCGGGAGATCGCCTGCGTATCTCTGTGGAAATCGACTCCGCGGGAAGCTAAACGTTAGGGCAAAGCGCCGATTTTCGCGGCGGCCACGCCGTTGCGGGTCGTATTTTTCACCAGGTACATCGCTTCATCGGCCAGATGCAGCAGCTCGACCTTGCTCTTTGCATCCGATGGATAGGAAGCCACGCCGATGCTCGCCGTGAAGTGAATGTCCAGCCCTTCGGAATTCAGCCAGGATGTTTCACCGATCATCCGGTGCAAGCGCTTCGCAACCACGTAGGCGTTTTCCTTCGACGCCTGGGGCAGCACGATCACAAACTCATCGCCCCCGTAGCGGAATGCGAAATCAATTCGGCGGCAAGCCAACTTCACCATGTTCCCGACTTCGGCAAGCAGCTTTGAGCCAACCAGGTGGCCGTGCGTGTCGTTGACGCTCTTGAAGTGGTCGAGATCGATGAACACCAAGGAGAATTCGTACCCGTAGCGCTGCGAACGGTAAATTTCGGTTTCGAGGATAAAATCCATGTGCCGCGCGTTGTAGAGACTCGTGCAGTCGTCGGTGATGGTCAGCTCGTGGATGCGCTTGACGTGCCGCGCGTTTTCCAGCGCAATCGCAGCGAAATCCGCAAGAGCCTCCAGCAGCGCCAAGTCGCGCTCCTGAAAGCCTTCGCGTCCGACGCAGTTGATCAGCTCGATCACGCCCAGGCAATGGTCGCGGTAGCGCACGGGCACGGCCACGATCGAACGCGTCTCCATCTTTGTTCTTTCATCCACCTTGGCGAAAAACCGCGTGTCCTGGCTCACGTCGGGCACGATCACGGCTTCGTCGTTCTGCGCCACCCACCCGGCGATCCCCTGCCCCATCTTGATGCGGACATCCTTTAGGGCCTGCGCGCCCTTTCCCACCGCCAGTTCGAAATACAACTCCTGTTTCATTTCGTCGACGAGCAAGAGCGACCAAGTGTCCGGGCGCAGGAACTCGTCGATCTTTTCCATAATGGTGCGCAAAACCTGATCGAGCTGGAGGGAAGAGGTGAGAGCCTTGCCAAGTTCGTGGAAAACCGCGATTTCGCCCGCTTCGCGTTGCTCCCCTCGCGCGGCAGTGCTCTGACGCCGCTCGACACCGCTAAAATTCTCAGTCTTGGTCACTGGACGCCTTTAATCCAAGATTCGCCATGCGGGTCGCCCGCCGATCCGCGGAGGGCATAGGGGCGGTTAAATTATAATCAACTTTTTTACGGCTGCGCAACGCCGAGTTGCGATGCTGTTTCCGCTGGGTGAGGCCGGCGCCAACCGGGGCGCCAGGCGGTCCATCCATCGAGATTGACACTCCCGCAGCGCCCGCCTATATTCGCTGGGACCGCCGTATTGAAGAATAAATGAGCAAGGGTACTTTTGGCGACCATTTGAAGCGCGAACGGGAGATGCGCGGCGTGTCGCTCGACGAGATCTCAGCCGCCACGCGCATTGCGACGCGTTTTCTCCAAGCCATCGAAAATGAACAGTGGGATAAGTTGCCCGGCGGCGTCTTCAATCGCGGCTTCGTGCGCGCCATGGGACGGTACCTGGGACTCGATGAGGAAAACATCGTTGCCGAATATGCCGCGGCTGCGGGAGATCGTCCCAGCGTTCCGGTGTGGACGGGCAGCCCGCCCGCGGTAACACCGGATCGGCCCTGGCTCGCCTGGATCCTCGCCGCCGTGGCCGCGCTCGTGCTTGCCACGGGAGGATGGTACGGTGTGCGGCGCATTTTTGCTTGGCGCGCATCTCGCCGGGCGGGGCAAATTAACGCTGCGAGCGCTCCATCACCTCGCGCGCAGCCTGCGTTGCCATCTGCAGGCGAACCCTTTCCTGTTTCCTCCGAGGCCGCGCCGGCTCCTCCCCCAAACTCATCGGCCTTGCCACGCGGTGCAGATTCCACGCTCGTGCCCGCGACCGGCCCAATTTCCCCGGCTCCCACCCTGCCGTTCAAACTCAAAGTGGAAGCGGGCAAGACGACGAGCGTGACTGTCGAAGCCGATGCCCGCCGCGTTTTCGAAGGAACCATGAAAGCCGGCCAGGACTACACCTTCACCGCCCGGGATAAGATCCAAGTCTCGGCTCACGACGCGGGAGCGCTGCTGCTCGAACTCAACGGGAAGGCTCTAGCGCCGATTGGCCCGCCGGGCCAAGAGGGCACGGCCACGCTCACGCGAGAGTCCTTGAAAGGGACTGCCGGAGGCGGCAATTAGCAACGCGGTGCGCGAAGAAATCCGGTCGAATCGCGCGACCCGGGAGCGCAAGCTCGCCATTTGCACCGGCGCCGCTTCGCTCCCCCCGGAATACCGTATCGAAATCCTCGCCATTCTTGCTGCCGACTCCGAAGAAATCGTCCGTGAAAGGGCTGCGGGAACTCTGCTGACACAACCACTGGCCAATGTAATGGCTGCGCTTGCGCGCACCGATGCGGCTCCGGAAATGTTCGCGTATTGCGCCGCGGAATTTTCCCGCAGGCCCGGCGTGGCCGACGCGCTCGCCAAGAACCCCACTTGTCCGATCGAAGTCCTCAGGCCGGTGGTCCGTTATCTATCGGTTTCCGCCGTGCAGGAACTGTTCGAAGATCTCGACCGGTTGAGCACATCGCCTGCTTTGGTCACGGCACTGGTCGAATCCGCGGTGGTGACCTCTGAACAGCGCAATCAGCTTCTGGAGCTGCAGCGGGAAGAGCCTGAAGGCATGGAGGCGTTCCTCGAGGCCGCGGAATTTGCCGAGCTCGACCCTGCCAAACGCCAAACGCTCCTGCAGAGGATTTCGCATTTGCGCGTGGTCGAACGCGTGCAAATGGCGATGAAAGGGACCCGTGAAGCGCGCAGCATGCTCATTCGCGACCCTTGCAGGGTCGTCCAACGCGCGGTGCTGCTATCCCCGCAACTCTCGGATCGCGAGATCGAGGGCTTTGCCGCCATGACCGCCCTGAGCGAAGAAACCCTGCGCCTGATTGCGGCCAACCGGAAGTTCCGGAAGAATTACACCGTCAAGCGGGCTCTCGTGAATAATCCCAAGACGCCAGTCGATGTTTCGCTCCACCTGCTCCCAACCGTCACTCCGCAAGACCTCAAACTCTTGACGACTAATAAGAACATTCCCGATGTACTCCGCGCCGCTGCAAATCGCCTTCAGCGCCAGCGCTCCGGCCAGGGGTAATCCAGCTAACGCGGGTGAAACCACAGATGAAAGGCCGTGACTCGTGATTCGTGACTCGTGATCCGTGTCGGAGACGCAATCGGTGGCAACGAGTGAGAATCGCGCGACAAACAGCAGATCTTCCCGTCTTTCATAGTATTCAGGATTGTCCTCCAGGCAGCTTCACTCTTGAATCACGGATCACGAGTCACGAATCACGAGTCACGGCCCCTCAATTCCTACAAAAAAGATTGATCGAACGGCTTCGGGAAAAGAGCGGACATCCGATGCACTTCGAATTTCCCCTTCAAGTTTGCGAGAACCACTTCGGCGTCGCCGCAGAATTCCCAGAGTATCTGCCGGCAGGCCCCGCACGGAGGGGTGAGCGAATCGGTGTCCGTCACGACGGCGACAGCATCGAATCCGCGTTCGCCTTCGGAGATGGCCTTGAAAACCGCGACGCGCTCGGCGCACAGCGTCAAGCCGTAGGTGGAGTTCTCCACATTGCAGCCGGTGAAAATCCTGCCGGATTTTGCGCGCACCGCGGCGCCCACCCGGAAATTCGAATACGGCGCATGCGCGTGTTCGCGCGCAGTCCGCGCCGCAGCGACCAGCGCATCATGCTCGCTCATAGAGGTCCTCGTTCATGCGCGGGATGACGGCACGCAACAGCGCCACGAAATCCGCTTTCACGCGCTCACCTGTTTCGAGCACTTCCTCGGTAGTGATCGGCTGATCGAGTATTCCCGCGGCCATGTTCGTCACGCAGGAAATTCCCAGAACGCGAATTCCCAGATGCGCCGCGGCAATCACTTCGGGCACGGTGGACATCCCCACCAGGTCCGCGCCAATCGCGCGCAGGTAGCGAATCTCGGCGGGCGTTTCGTAACTAGGCCCGGTCAGCGCCGCATACACACCCTGAGACATTTCGACACCAAGCCGCTTCCCTTCCTGCAGCGCCGCATCCTGGTACGGCTTCCAATACACCTGCGTCATGTCTGGAAAGCGTAGGCCAAAGCGCTCCTCGTTGGGTCCGATCAAGGGGTTGGTTCCCTGGAGATTGATGTGGTCGCGCAGGACAACCAGACATCCTTGCTTGAATTCGCGGTTGATTCCACCCGCGGCGTTGGTGACGAGCGCCGCTCGGATTCCCATCCGGGCCATCACGCGCATCGGAAAAATCAATTCGCGTTGCGCGTAGCCTTCGTACAAATGGACACGGCCTTGCATCGCCGCCACGGCGACGTCCCCAACCTTGCCAATAACCATGCGTCCCGCGTGTCCGATCGCCGTGGATCTCGGAAAGTGCGGAATCTTCTTGTAGTCGATGCGCGTCGCGCCCGCCAACTCATTCGCAAACGCGCCCAAGCCGCTGCCCAGCACCAGGCCGATACGGGGCCGCAACTTTGTTTTTGCCAGGATGAATTTGGCGGCGCGTTCGGCGCGCGCAAAATCCTGGCCAGGTTTCGTCTTCATCGTCCCGGATGCGCTCATTTCAGAAAAATCCCCACTATGGAAGCGGACATCAAGTTCGCCATAGTGCCCGCGAGCATGGCGCGAATGCCGAGTTTCGCGAGCTGCGATTTCTGATTCGGAGCGAGCGCGCCGATTCCGCCGATCTGCATGCCGATGGAGCTGAAGTTCGCGAACCCGCACAACGCGAAGGTCGCAATCGTAAAAGATCGCGGATCGAGCGCGCCCTTCATCGGCCCGAGGTAGGAAAACGCGAGGAGTTCGTTTACAACCATGCGCGTGCCGAGCAAGTTGCCGATCTGCACACAATCGTGCCACGGCACGCCGATGATCCACGCCACTGGCGCAAACGCCCAGCCGAAAATCTGTTGCAAGCTGGTGGGGAACCAGGCCACCCAGTGGTGAATGCCGCCCATGATCCCGTTGGTCAGCGCGATCAAAGCCAGGAACGCAACCAGCATAGCCCCAACATTCACCGCCATACCCAGCCCTTCGCTTGTCCCGCGCGCAATGGCCGCGAGAAAGTTTGAATCGCGTTCCACATTTTCCATGTGCACAACGCCCATGGTTTTCGGCTGCTCGGTTTCCGGAACCAACATCTTCGCCATCAGAATTGTGCCGGGCGCGGTCATGATGACGGCCGTCAGCAGGTGCCGCGCCTCCACTCCGAAGGCGATATAGGCCGCCATGATTCCGCCCGATACGTGCGCCATGCCGCTGGTCATGATCGTCATCAGCTCGGATTGCGTCAGGTCCGGAAGGAACGGGCGGATGGTCAGCGGCGCTTCGGTCTGCCCCATGAAAATGCTCGCCGCGACGTTCAGAGACTCAGCGCCGCTCGCGCCCATCACGCGCTGCATCACCCAGGCCGCTCCGCGGATGATGACTTGCATCACGCCGAGGTAGTACAACAGCGCAAAGAGCGCTGCGATGAAAATAATCGTCGGAAGAACCTGAAACGCGAAGATGAAACCGATCGAGGAATGCTGTTTGCCAAGCTCTCCAAAGACAAATTCCGAGCCCACGAATGCGTAGGCCAGGAGCCTATTGACGCCGTTGCCCGCGCGCAAAAACAGCAACTGGCCATAGGTCCATTGAAGGACGAGGAACGCCAGCGTGATCTGCAGCCCCAGCCCCCACGCCACTGTCTTCAGCTTGATGGCGCGGCGATTGGTCGAAAACAGGTACGCCAACGCCAGCATTGCGAGCAATCCGAGCACGCCGGTGAATCGCGCCATCCGCTGCCTCCTTGCGTCCCTGCGCTGCCGGGGAAACGACCGTCACATTAGCACGGCGCGGAATAACGGGGGATGTGTAAATTTCGATTGGCAGGATTGCGATACGCAAGAGGCACGCTAGAAGTCGGCAGGTTGGCTGGTCATGCTCTCTATCAGTGGTCCTGGGTGTCTGGTGCGGCTATCCAAAGAAAATTGGACAACTGTTTACATCCGGCGCATTCTGAGTCACGCCGAATATGACGAGAAGGAGTGGCAACAATCATGATCGCAGTGTCCGACAAATATGCACTCAAAGTCAGCTCGCCAACACCGATTACGTCTGAGGGCCAACATAAGGAATATCTCTCGGTCCTGGACAAGCTGGCAAGCAAAGACAATCCCACGACTGAAGAGGAAAAGTATGCCGAAGTCTTAATGGCTTTGATCGAAGCATATGAAGAAGAGCATCATTCCATTCCCGATGCTTCCCCCGTGGAGGTACTTCGCGCGTTGCTGGATGGCAATGATCTCCGCCAAAAAGACTTGGCCCCTATCTTTGGCTCTGAAAGCATCGTATCCGAAGTCTTACACAAGAAACGTAGCCCCAACAAAACCCACATCGAGAAATTGAGCAAGCGATTCAACATTTCTCCAGCAGTGTTCTTCTAGCGGGCGACGAGATGGTTCAAAGCTTTTTACCTCTTGCAACTTGTCCGCGGAGCAAAAAGGTTTTCGGGTATTTACCTTCGCCGCAGATCTTAAATGATCCGAAATCCTTATACCAAGCGCCCTCGGGGGCGTCTGGCTCCGATTCACGCCATAACTTCAGTTGATACAGGTCTTCGGTGGTGATCTTCCGTTCGGCCAATCTTTCAAAAAGGTGATCGCGCAAAGCAGGCGGCAAATCAGTCCATTGAATCTTCGGCATTTATTCACCGAAGGTCATTCGGGCCAGTATTTCCTTGATGCGTTTCCGCTCGGCGGGATCGGAGGTAGCGCTGAGTTGGTCGGCCAGATCGAAGAATTTCGACCTTTCCGCTTCTTTCGACTCGATCCCTGTTTCGATCAATTCCACCAGCACGCGGTTTGTGCTGGTCTTGCTCTTCTCCGCAAGCGTTCGCACCCGTCGGGCGAGACGGGCAGGAAGTGACACGCTCTGACGGATTAACTTCTCAGTGGATGCCATGATGCGAGTCTACACCACATCGCACCATTTTGCACCATTTCAATCATCAGCTTTGACGCCTGTAGCGTCTTTTGGACTTGGATCTCTATGCGCCAATTACGCGGTGAATGAGTGGAGGAACAACTTTCGGTTTTTCCTGTTCGATCTGGTAAGCTGTTTCGACGAGGTTGCGCGCTTCCTCTAACCGGCCTTCCGCGTTGTAATGCAGCGTGCAGAGCGGTTCGCCGCGCTCGACGGCATCCCCGATGCGTTTGTGAAATTCCAGGCCCACGGCCGGGTCGATCGTGTCGTCCTTTTTTTCGCGGCCCCCGCCCAAAACCACGCATGCCACGCCGAGTTGTTCGCATTGCGTCTCGGCAATGAATCCGTCGGCTGGGCTGGTAACGTCGAGCGTCTGCCGTGCGTGCGCGAGCCGTCGCGGATCGTCAATCACTCCCACGTCTCCGCCTTGCAGCCCCACGATTTCCCGGAATTTTTCCCGAGCATGCCCGGACGCGATCAGATCCGCGGAAAGCTTCTTCCCTTCTTCCACGGATTTCACGCGCTGGCCCAGGAAAAACATCCAAGCCGCCAGTTCCAGGCACAACTCGCGCAGGTCTGCTGGGCCTGCGCCGTTTAACACCTCGATCGACTCGGCGACCTCCATGGCGTTACCGGCCTTGCGGCCGAGCGGCTGGTTCATGTCGGTCAGCAGCGCGACGACGTTCTTACCCATGCGCTTGCCGGTGTCGACAAGCAGCTCCGCCAGATTCACCGCATCCTCGATCTTTTTCATGAAGGCGCCGGACCCGGTCTTTACGTCAAGCACCAGGGCGTCGATCCCCTCGGCTAGTTTCTTGCTCATGATGGACGCGCAGATCAGCGCCGGGCTCTCGACGGTGCCGGTGACGTCCCGCAGGGCGTAAATTTTCTTATCCGCCGGCGCGATTTCGGCCGTCTGCCCGATCAGGGCGCAGCCGCAGGTCTCCAGCACGCGCCGGAAATCAGCAAGAGACAGATTGACGTTGAAACCGGGAATGGATTCGAGCTTATCGAGCGTGCCGCCGCTGTGCCCCAAGCCGCGCCCACTGATCATCGGCACTTTCACCCCGCCCGCCGCGACAATCGGAGCGATCACCAGTGACGGTTTATCGCCCACGCCTCCGGTCGAATGCTTGTCCACTTTCCGGCCCGGGAGGCCGGAAAAGTCGAGCACGCAGCCCGAGTGAAGCATCGCCTCGGTTAGCGCAGCAATTTCCGGGCGGGTCATCCCGCGCAGCACGACGGCCATCAGCCAGGCCGACATCTGGTAGTCGGGGATATCGCCACGTGTATACGCGGCGATCAGTTCTTCGATTTCATCGCGTGTGAGTTCGCCGGAGTCTCGCTTGCGGCGGATGAGATCAACGACGCGCATGATTTAAGGAGGTCAGTCTGCGGCCGCTTGGCGGGAACCCTCGGACGTACCGGGCAGCAGCTCGAGGTGGGTAATCTCGGCAGGGCAGCGGAGCCGCCAAGGCAACACGATCGTACCGATCCCTCGGCTGACATAAATTTGTGTCGTTCCCAGACGGTCCCACCCAATTTTGTACCGCAGGCGCTCAGGCGAGCGGCCATAAACGGTTCCAAGAAGCGGGAGGTTCACCTGCCCGCCGTGGGTATGCCCAGAAAGGACCAGGCTCACTCCATGCCGGGAGGCGAGGGAAATGATGCGCGGATTGTGAGCGAGCAAGACGATGGCAGCATCGCGCGGAATGCCGCGCACGGCACGCCGCACATCGGCGCCATAGCCGTAGTCGTCCACGCCCGCCAGATACAGGGATGCGCCGCCAAATTGCACCGTAATATGCTGATTACGAAGAACTTGTATTCGTTGCCGCCGCAACGCCATGGTTACGGCGTCTGCGCCCACACGGAAATC
>WNFD01008804.1_pt1 | contig 18123 bp, 20 predicted proteins | sample 5400491 | NCBI WGS metagenome assembly WNFD01 (sample SAMN13153343, study PRJNA577476) | soil metagenome | isolation source: 120 cm saprolite under Douglas fir tree site 2 hole 2 replicate 2 | place: USA:California | collected 2015-04-18 | reverse complement strand
CTCGAGACCGCGCGACAGATAGAGCCCGGCCACCAGCGTGCTGACCGCCACGAAGCCGACGAGCGTCAGCGTGAGCTTGAGCGCGATGCGGCTCCGGAGCAGGTGGAGAGCCGGGCCGAGCATCAGAGGCCGGGATCCATGCGGTAGCCGACGCTCTTGACCGTGAGCACCCGTCTCCCCTCTGGACCGAGCTTGACACGCAGCCGACGGACATGCACGTCCACCGTCCGCGACTCGATTTCACTGGCGCGCGAATATCTCCAGACGCGGTCCAGCAGAAACTCGCGGGAAAGGACACGCCCCCGCGCCTCGACGAGGGCCCGCAGCAGGTCGAACTCCTTGGGCGTGAGGGCAAGAACCTCGTCCCCCACCGACACCGTGTGAGTGCCTGGATCTATGGTCAGCGCGCCGAGCGTGGTGGGCGACGCGCCCGGAGCGGGCAGGCTGCGACGCAGCACGGCCCGCACCCTCGCGAGAAGCTCCTTGGGCGAGAAGGGCTTGACCACGTAGTCGTCGGCGCCGAGCTCGAGCCCGAGCACCCGATCGACCTCGTCGCCCTTGGCGGTCAGCATCACGATGGGCAGCGAGGCGGTCGCGGGGTCCTGGCGGAGCCGGCGGCACACCTCGAGGCCGTTCATCGCCGGCATCATGAGGTCGAGCAGGACGAGGTCCGGCGGAGACGCCTGAACCTGACGGAGCGCCTCCTCGCCGCTGGCGGCTACCGAGACCTGGTAGCCTTCCCGCTTGAGGTGGTGGACGACGAGCTCGCGGATGTCCGGCTCGTCCTCCACAATGAGCACACGGCTGGACATGGCGGCGCTATCTTACCAGCCGCGCCCCGACGCCGCCGCGAGCGCTCTACGCGGTCTTTGCTCCGTGCAGGCTCGGGCGGGCCGCGGGCAACAGTCCGAGCAGCCGCAACCGTTTGCGCAGCGTGTTCCGGTTGATCCCGAGCAGACGGGCGGCCTTGAGCTGGTTGCCCGCCGACAGCTCGAGTGCCAGCCGCAGCAGCGGCATCTCCACGCGTGACATCACGTTCCGATACAGCCGTCCGCTCTCCGACGCCGCGGCTCCGCGAACGACGGTCGGGAGGGCGGCGTTCAGCAGCCGCTCGAATTCCTGGACTTCAGCTTCGCCTTCCATACCCGCTCCTTTCGAGCCGCCTCCCCGTTGAAGCGAGTCTCACCGCCTCCGGCTAGAACTCCTTGTAGTGCAGGAACTTCGCGTCGATCGTGATGACGCCGCGCTCCCCCTTCTTCTCCAGCGTCACCTTGCAGTCGATGGCCGAGAGGATGCCGTCGCCCCACAGCTCGTTCGAGCGCTCCCGGAGCGCGTCGCCGTACACCCCGACCAGCTCCATCAGCCGATACTTGAAAGGATCCGTCGTCAGCGGAAAGTCGGTGCGAAGCGGCATGGCCGTCGTCGCCATCGCCGTCTCGACGTCGATCCCGACGGCCTGCGCGAGCTTCTTGGCCTCGTCGGCGTTCAGGCGGTGCTGCCCGTGGAGCGCCGCCGCGATGTACATCGTGTCCTTGGTGCCGATCGCCTTGCCGAGGTCATCGTAGGAAAGGCCCTTGGCCTCCCGTGCCTGCCGGATCCTCTGGAGCGCCGCTGCCCGGTCCATCCCTGCCTCCTTTCAGTGTGTGGGGACGAGATCCCGCGTGGCGCCCCTGCCCTCCGCCAGTGCCTGCTCCTGCAGGTGCCGGGAGCGCTCGACGAGAAAGTGGATGATGTGGCTCCGAAGCCGGGCGTACTCCGGCTCATCGATGATGTCCGCGCGGGAGCGGGGCTGCGGAAGCTTGACCTCGACGACCTCGGCCAGGCGCGCCTCGGGTCCGTTGGTCATGAGCGCGATGCGGTCCGAGAGGAGGATCGCCTCGTCGACGTCATGGGTGACCATGAAGACGGTGTTGCGCGACGCCGTCCACATCCTGACGAGCTCCTCCTGGATGACCCCGCGCGTGAGCGCGTCGATCTGGGCAAAGGGCTCGTCCAGGAGCAGGACCTTGGGCTCCGTCGCGAACGCCCGCGCCAGGCCCACGCGCTGGCGCATGCCGCCGGAAAGCGCCGCGGGCCGCTTGTTCTCCGCGCCCGCCAGCCCGACCATCTCGACGTATCGCCTGACGCATTCGTCCACCTGCGCCCGGGACCACGAGCCAAAGGCGGACCGCACCGCCAGCCTCACGTTCTGGGTCACCGTCATCCAGGGCATCAGCGAGAAGTTCTGGAAGACGACCATGCGGTCCATGCCGGGACCGGCGATCTCACGGCCTTCGAGGACCACGCCCCCCGCGGACGCCATCTCGAGGCCAGCGATGATGTTGAGCAGCGTGCTCTTGCCGCAGCCCGAGTGGCCGACCATGGTCAGGAACTCGCCGCGCTCGACTCCGAAAGCGACGTCCCGGAAGACGCAGACCTGCCCGGTCCCCGCCGGGTCCGGGAAGAACTTGGTGACGTGATCGATGTCGAGCAGGGCCATCCCGCGCCTATTCCGAGTACGCGACCAGCTTGGCCACCCGCCCGAGGCCGAAGTCGAGGAGCACCCCGACGAACCCGATGGCGAGGATGGCGAAGATCACGCTATTCAGCGCCAGATTGTTCCATTCGTTCCACACGAAATAACCGACCCCCGTGCCGCCGATCAGCATCTCGGCCGCGACGATGGCGACCCAGGCGCTTCCCATCGAGATCCGGAGGCCCGCCAGGATGGCCGGCGCCGCGGCAGGCAGGATGACGAGAAAGAAGCGCCGGGGCCAGGACAGCTGGAGCAGCCGCGAGACGTTCAGGTAGTCCTTCTTGATCGAGGCGACGCCGAAAGCCGTGTTGGCCATGGTCGGCCAGAGAGAGGAGACGAAGATCACGAGCACGGCCGCCTGCCCCGCGTTCTTGAGCGTGTAGAGGAAGAGCGGCATCCATGCGAGCGGCGACACCGGCTTGAGGATCTGGATGAACGGGTTGGCCGCTTTGAAGAGAGACGGTGAGGAGCCCAGCGCCACGCCCAGCATGATGGCGACGACCGATGCGGCGAGGTAGCCGCCCATCATCCGGCCGAGGCTGTAGCCCAATTGCAGGCCGAATCCCTTGTCGTTGGGACCCCGGTCGTAGAAGGGATTGGACAGCATGTGCCATGCCGTCTCCGCGACGGCTGCGGGCCCGGGAATGCCGGCGGCCTTGCCGCCCTTGCCTCCGGCGCCCGCCAGCGCCTGCCAGGCCCCCAGGAAGATCGCGAGGAGCACGAGGCTGTAGACGATCGTTCTCAGGCGCTCGCGCCCGGCCGCCGTTCGCGGCATCAGGCCCGCCTGATCGCGAAGCCGTTGAGGTATTCCGCTGGCTTGGCTGGATCGAAGGTCTTCTGCTTGCCAAGCCTTGTAGCCGAGCGACTTCATCACCTCCCGGCACTGGTCGGCGAGGAACACCTGGGAGGCGACCTTCTGGTAGTCGACGTCGCCCTTGATGTAGCCCCAGCGCTTCATCTGGGTCAGGATCCAGATCGCCATGGACTGATACGGGAACGGATCGAAGTCCACGCGGTCCGGCACGTTCATCTTCTGGCCGAGCCCGTTGTCGAACTGGCCGGTCAGCACGGCCTCGACCACCTCCACCGGCTGGTTGAGATAGTTGCGGGGAGCGATGGCGGCCGAGATGTCCTTGCGGTTCTTCTTGTCGTGCGCGTACTGCGTCGCATCCACGATGGCCCGGAAGAGGGCGCCGAAGGAGTTGGGCGCGCTCTCCGCGAAATCCCTCCGCGCGGCGAAAGCGCAGCAGGGATGCCCCGGCCAGATGTCCTTCGAAAGCATCCAGATGAAGCCCTCGTTCTCGTAGACCGCGCGCTGGTTGAAGGGATCCGGACCGAGATAGCCGTCGAGGTTGCCCGCGCGGAGGTTCGCCACCATCTCGGGCGGCGGGACGGCGCGGATCTGGATGTCCTTGTCGGGATCGAGCCCGGCCTCCGCGACGACGTAGCGGAGCAGGAAGTTGTGCATGGAATAGTCGAAGGGCACGCCGAACTTGAAGCCCTTGAAGTCCGCGGCGCCTTTCACGCCCTTGTGCTTGTTGGCGAGCGTGATGGCCTGGCCGTTGATGTTCTCCACGGCCGGCATCACGTACGGCACCTCCTGCGAGCCGATGCCCATGCTGATCGCGAGCGGCATGGGAGAGAGCATGTGTGTGGCGTCGCTCTCCTTGTTGATGGAGAGATCCCGGATCATGGCCCAGCTCGACGCCTTCACCACCTGGACGTTGAGCCCGTGCTTCTTGTAGAAGCCCATCGGCTCGGCCATGACGATCGGCGTCGCGCAGGTGATGGGGATAAAGCCGATCTTGAGATCCTTCTTCTCGGGCGGTCCCAGCTTCGCCTGTGCCAGAGCCTTGGCGGCGCCCAGCGGAAAGACCTCGGCCAGCGCGGTGGCTGCCGTACCTGCGCCCACCAGCCTGAGGAAGTCGCGGCGGTCCCCGAAGACGGCATGCTCGACGGAGCGCTCGACGATCCGGTCGATCATGGTCTCGATGGTCTCGGGTCGTTCTTCCATCAGCTTTCTCCTGTGGTGATCCGCCGTCGGGCGCCAAGTTCCCTATTCAAGCAGAGCAATCGCTGTGCCTCCGGAGCACGGCAATCAAATCAAGGAGTTCAACGGGAGAGGCAAGGGCGCTACAAGCTGAGTGCCCACAACGTAAGCAATCCCGCCTCTATCGTGAGCAGTGCGGAATGCTCGACTGCCTAAGGTGTGGGCATGAAGGACACGTGGGCGCTGACCACTCGCCAGCCCTCGGGCATCCGCACCCACGTCTGCGTCTGGCGGCCCCGCCTGCCGGACTCGAGTCGCTGGAACTCCGTGTTGGCCGTCGCGAGATCGCGGCCGAAGGTCGTAATGACCGTCTTGGTCAGGTCCCTCAGGATGTCGGTTCTGGGACGCGCCAGCCGTGAGGCGTGGATGGCCTCGAAGCCATACGCGTTGTCCGTCAGTGAGTACCGGATCACGCGCGGGTCCTTCCAGAAGCAGGAATCGAGCGCGTCGACGTCGTTGGCGTTGAGCGCGCGCTCGTAGCGTTCGAACTCGGCCCAGACTTCGGCCACGATCCCGGGAATATTGGTCTGCACAGCCGTTCTCTCCTTTGAATTGCCTCACGATAGTGAGTCGCGCGAGCGCGGGCCAAGCGGACGAAGCGTCCTATAGCTTCCGCAAGGCCAGCGGCGAGAGTCCCCAAAGGTGATGGCGGCATGTCGCCCACGAAGCTTCGACCGCGCGCTGAAGAGCGGGTGCCGACGGCGCAAGAATGCGGGCAACAACACCGCCCCGGGCCAGCGCCGTCACGCCCGCTGTCACGCCGGAAGCCGGGCTCGCGAGTGTGGCGGCCAGGGCGGCTTCGAGCGTGTCGATGCCCGCATGCGCGGGCGCGAGGCACGAGACCGTCGCCACGTATGCCATGCCCTCGGCCGCCCCCAGTCCACCCCACCCCTGTGCCCCGCCGAGCACCACTCGGTCCTTGAAGAGCAGGCCCTCGCGGTCGCGCGCCGTGGTGCTGCTGTCGAGCAGGCCGAAGCGCCACGCCTCGCCGCGCGCCGCGCGCCCGGCCGCCCAGGCGTCGCAGAGGATCGCCACCGCCCCCGGCGCCAGGTCCAGTAGGACGCTCTGGATGAGGCGCGAGCCGGGCGACGGAATGACGTGGTCGGGCAGGTACTCGAGGGCCGCGCCTTCGCCGACGTGGAAGGTCACGCGCTGGACGGCGGGCAAGCCCGCGCTCCGGTAGACACGCGTGGCGCTCGGGGTCGAGAGGCAGACGCGGCTGCCCGCGCCGAGCTCTACGCGCGTCTCGAGACGGTCGCCGCCCAGCACGCCGCCCGTCGGATTCAGCAGGAAGAGCGTGGCGGCCCCCGTGCCGTCGAGGTCCACGGGCTCGAGGGCCTGAAGGGGCAGCGTGAATCGCCGCTCGGTCAGGACCGTGCGCCCGCCGCGGCGCTCGAAAGCGAGACCGAGGAAGCCGTCACGCCCGGTCCGGCCGGGTGACGGCGCCTCAGGACTCGAAGAGGAGCTCGCGGCGGATCCAGTCGACCACGCGGTCGGTGCCCGTCCCGTCCCGGAGATTGGTGAAGACAAAGGGCCGGTCTCCCCTCATCCGCTTGGAGTCCCGCTCCATCACGGAGAGATCGGCGCCGACATAGGGCGCCAGGTCGATCTTGTTGATGACGAGCAGGTCCGAGCGCGTGATGCCGGGGCCGCCCTTGCGCGGGATCTTGTCTCCCTCGGCGACGTCGATCACGTAGATCGTCGCGTCCACCAGCTCGGGGCTGAAGGTCGCCGCCAGGTTGTCGCCGCCGCTCTCGACGAACAGGATCTCGAGGCCCGGGAAGCGCCCCAGCAGCTGGTGGACCGCCTCCAGGTTGACGGAAGCATCCTCGCGGATCGCCGTGTGGGGGCAGCCGCCCGTCTCGACCCCCAGTACCCGCTCCTGCGGCAGGACGCCGCGCCGGATCAGGAACTGGGCGTCCTCCTGCGTGTAGATGTCATTGGTGATGACGGCCACGTCGAAGCCGTCGCGAAGCCTCAGGCAGAGAGATTCGACCAGCGCCGTCTTGCCCGACCCGACAGGTCCGCCGACGCCGATTCGTAGTGGGCGAGGAATGCCGGCGTCGGCGCTCACGAGCGGAAGAGCCTCATCTCGAGCGCCGCGTGCCGGATGCCCGCGATCTCGATGCCGGGCGCGAAGCTCCAGAGATCGCCCACGTCGCGCGCCGCGGCCTCGCGTGCCGCGCGCTCGATGACCGGATGGAGAGCCCACAGCACGCGCTGCCCTTCCATCTGGCCCATGGAGAGGAGGCGGAGGGCCGCGCCGGTCAGGAGCGCCGTGGTCGAGTAGAGATACGCGGTCGCCGCCGCCTCGGGCTCCCAGCCGAGCGCGGCCGCCGCGAGGCCGTAGGCGACGGCGTGGTGACCGGGCGCGAGCCCATTGTCCACATCGGCGGCGTAGCGAACCAGCCGCCCCTCAGCGGTGAGCGCCGCCGCCACTCGGAGTGTCTGGCGTCCCATCTGCCGGCTCCCCTCCCGGAATTCCTTCACCGGCTTCATCGCCTCGAGCGTCGCGTCCACCTCCCTGCACGCCTGGAGATCCTCGCGCGCGGCGGCTCTCAGCGCGCTCACGGCAGCCGTGGCGTCGCACGGCCCCGCCGAGCCCTCGATCTGCGCGACGAGGAAGCGCTCGAGGTCCTCCCTGCCCCGCACGAGGCCGGCCTGGCAATACGTCTCGAGGCCAAAGGAGTGCGCGTACCCGCCGGTCGGAAAGGCGCTGTCGGCGAAATGCAGGAGCGAGAGCAATCTCGGATCAGTCATGCTGCCCCTGTCCGTGCGTATGACCGTCGAGGGCGCTCTTGCCATGCTCGTGGGAGTGGCCTCCGCCCAGCGGGGCGAACACCGCCGCGCGACGATTCCACACCGCGCCGAGCCGGGTCAAGAGCTGCTCCATGGCCGTGTCGTCTGGGACAAGAAGATCCTCTCCCGAGATCGCCAGCGGGAAGTGCCGGTTCCCGACGTCGAACGCGACCCGGATGGCCTCGGCCCGGTCCCTCGGCGTCACGCTCAACACCGGCTCGGGCCTGCCCTCGATCTCGAGATACCAGTCGGCCTCCACCGCCACAACGTCGCCGGGACGGAGCAGCGAGCCTGTCGGAAGCGCCAGCCCTACCTCCCTGCCCGCGGTCGTGACGACGCGCTTTCGCGTCCAGCGCCGCTCTTCCCAGGTGAGACACAGCGTGTCCCGCGCCTTGCCCGCGAGCGCGGACGGGTCGACGTGGAGATGGGACTCCGTGATCACGACCATGGCGCCGACCCGAGACGACCGGCCAGCCCCGCGTGTCCCCGCTCGCGGGCGTGGTCAGCCGCAGTCTTGCCGTCGCCGTCCTTCAGCGACGCGTCGGCCCCGTGGCGCATCAGGAGCTCCACCATCTCGACCTGGCCGTTGAGGGCCGCCTCCATGAGAGGGGTGAAGCCGCCCTCGCTCGACCCCTGCCGGGCGTTCACCGGCGCCCCTCGCTCCAGCAGCAGCCGCGCGATCGGCATCGAGCGCGCAGCGGCCGCGGAGTGCAGCGGCAGAAGCTTCGCGCGCCCGACGTCTCCGAGGGCGGACGACTCGAAGATGTCGAGCTCCCCCACGTGGGGCCGCAGGCACTGGGTCACCTCCGGCTTGTGGTGGTACGCGGCGACGAGGATCGCGGATGCGCCGTCGAGGCGGGCGGTCGCGAGGCCGGGTTCCGCGGCCTGCAGCGATTCGACGGCATGCCGATCGCCCGTCTTCACGGCTTTCCAGAATTCAGCCTCGGCCACCACCGCCGTGCCCAGGTCTAGAACAGGTAGTACCGTTGCGCCATCGGCAAAACGCGCGCGGGCTCGCAGGTCAGGAGTTGGCCGTCGGCGCGCACCTCGTACGTCTCCGGGTCCACCTCGATCTTCGGGCAGTAGGCGTTGTTGACCATGTCAGCCTTCCTGAGTCCTCGGCAGCGGCTCACCGCGGAGATCATCTTGCGCAGGCCGAGCCGGGACGGCACCCCGTCCTCCAGGGCCGCCTTGGACACGAAGGTCATGGACGTGGACGAGACGGCGCCGCCGTACGCGGCGAACATGGGCCGGTAGCGCACCGGCTGGGGCGTCGGAATCGACGCGTTGGGGTCACCCATGGCCGCCGTCACGATGAGCCCGCTCTTGAGCACGAGCTCCGGCTTGACGCCGAAGAAAGCCGGCTTCCAGACCACGAGATCGGCGAGCTTGCCCGACTCGATCGAGCCGACCTCGCGGGCGATGCCATGCGAGATCGCGGGGTTGATCGTGTACTTGGCGACGTAGCGCTTGGCGCGGACGTTGTCGTTCCGGCCGTCGCCGGGCAGCGCCCCCCGCTGCTTCTTCATCTTGTCCGCCGTCTGCCAGGTGCGCGTGATGACTTCGGCGATGCGGCCCATGGCCTGCGAGTCCGAGGACAGCATGCTGATCGCGCCCAGGTCGTGGAGCACGTCCTCGGCGGCGATCGTCTCCGCGCGGATCCGGGACTCGGCGAACGCCAGGTCCTCGGGGATCTTGGGGTTGAGGTGGTGGCACACCATGAGCATGTCGAGGTGCTCGTCCATGGTATTGACCGTGAATGGCATTGTGGGGTTGGTGGAAGACGGCAGGCAGTTCGGCTCGCCGCAGACTCTGATGATGTCCGGGGCGTGGCCGCCTCCCGCGCCTTCCGTGTGATACGTGTGGATGGTCCGGCCCTTGAAGGCCCTGATCGAGTCCTCGACGAAGCCGGCCTCGTTGAGCGTATCCGTGTGAATCGCGACCTGGATGTCCATCTCCTCCGCGACGGAGAGACACGCGTCGATGGCGGCGGGAGTGGTGCCCCAGTCTTCGTGCAGCTTGAGCCCGATGGCGCCCGCGGTCACCTGCTCGCGCAGCGGGTCGGGCCGGGAGGCGTTCCCCTTGCCGAGAAACCCCAGGTTGATCGGCAGGGCATCGGAGGCCTCGAGCATCCGGTGGATGTTCCACGCGCCGGCCGCGCAGGTCGTTGCGTTTGTGCCGGTGGCCGGGCCCGTCCCGCCGCCGATCAGCGTCGTCAGGCCGGCCGACAGCGCCTCGTCGATGAGCTGCGGACAGATGAAGTGGATGTGGCTGTCGATCCCGCCCGCGGTGACGATGCGTCCCTCGCCCGCGATGACTTCGGTGGAGGCGCCGACGATCATTCCCGGCGTCACGCCCGCCTGGATGTCGGGGTTGCCGGCCTTGCCCAGACCCACGATGCGTCCCGCGCGGATGCCGATGTCGCCCTTGACGATGCCCCAGTGGTCGAGGACGAGGGCATTCGTGATGACGAGGTCGAGGACACCCTCGGCGGCCGTGGCACGCGCCGACTGGCCCATGCCGTCGCGGATGACCTTGCCGCCGCCGAACTTGACCTCGTCGCCGTACACGGTGAAGTCCTGCTCCACCTCTATGAGGATGTCCGTGTCCGCGAGCCGGACGCGATCTCCCACCGTGGGTCCGTAGAGATCGGCGTACTGTCGCCTCGGCAGCCGGAGAGTCATTCCCTCACGCCCCCTGGAAGCCGGCCTGCGCGGCCTTCTTTACCGCCGCGTCCCGCCGAGAGTCATCCACCTTGCCATCGGCGAGCGCGTTGAGCCCGTGGACCTCGCGCGCCCCGGCGAGCTCCACCAGCGTCACCACCTTCTCGTCGCCGGGCTCGAACCGGACGGCCGTCCCGGCCGGAACATTGAGCCTCATCCCCCAGGCCTTCCCGCGCTCGAAGCGGAGGGCGCGGTTGACTTCGAAGAAGTGGAAGTGGGAGCCGACCTGGATGGGTCGATCGCCCGTGTTCGCCACCGTAAGGTCCACGGTGCGCCGTCCCGCGTTGGCCTCGATCTCCCCGTCGCCGAGCAGGTACTCCCCTGGGATCATGGTGTCGCGGTCCTATCGGATCGGGTGGTGGATGGTGACGAGCTTGGTGCCGTCGGGGAAGGTGCCCTCGACCTGCACCTCCTCGAGCATCTCCGGCACGCCGTCCATGACGTCGTCCCGCTTGAGGACGGTGATGCCGAAGGCCATGAGGTCGGAGACGCTCCGGCCGTCGCGGACGCCCTCGAGGACCTCGGCGGTGATGAGCGCCAGTGCCTCGGGATAGTTGAGCTTGAGCCCACGGGCGCGCCGTCGGCGGGCCACCTCGGCTGCGGTGAATATCAGCAGCTTGTCCTGTTCCCGGGGCGTCAGGTGCATGGTCGGATGATCTTACGTCAAACGGTCAGGTGCTGTCTCACCACATCGTGGCGCAGCTCGGAGGTCGAGCCGCGCGAGACGATGGCGCCCTTGCGCATGATGGCGTAAGAGCTCGCCAGGCGCCAGGCGAACTCGAGGTACTGCTCTACCAGGAGCACGGCGATGCCGCTCTCCCTGATCCGCTGGATGGCATCCTCGATCTGGAGAATCACGTTCGGCTGGATGCCCTCGGTCGGCTCGTCCATCAGGAGGACCTTCGGCCGCGCGAGAAGCACGCGGGCAATGGCGAGCTGCTGTTGCTCGCCTCCCGAGAGCACGCCGCCATTGCGCGAGAGGAGATCCTTCAGCTTCGGGAACAAATCGAACACCTTCTCAATATCGGCCTGCGTGGACCGGCCGTTGCCCGCTGAGGCAGGCCGTCCGAGATACCCGACCCGGAGGTTCTCGGCGACAGTGAGGTTCGGGAAGATCTCGCGCCCCTGCGGCACGTACCCGATGCCGCAGGCCGCCCGTTCCTCGGGACGGAGTCGTCCGAGGTCCTTGCCGTCGAAAAGGATCTTCCCGGAGCGAGCGGGCAGGAGTCCCATGACGCTCTTGAGCAGGGTCGTCTTGCCCACGCCGTTCCGGCCCATCAGGCACACCACGCCGCCCGGAGGCACGTCGAGGGAGACGTCCCAGAGCACCTGGCTCTCGCCGTAGGCGACGTTGAGATCCCGGATCTCAAGCATGACGGCGCTCACTCATCCGCGTCGCGGCTCCGGCCGAGATAGACTTCCATCACCCGCTCGTCCTTCTGGATCCTGTCCACAGGTCCCTCGCACAGGACGCCGCCCTCGTGAAGCACCGTGACCGTGCGGGCGATACTGCGGACGAACTCCATGTCGTGCTCGATGACGAGGACCGCGCGCTCCTCGGCGACGCCGCGCAGGAGCCGCCCCGTCTTCTCTGTTTCTTCGTCCGTCATGCCCGCCACGGGCTCGTCCACCAGGAGAAGCTCGGCATCCTGGACCATCACCATGCCGATCTCGAGCCATTGCTTCTCGCCGTGAGAGAGTCCCCCGGCCCGATCCCCCGCGTGGCCGAGGAGGCCGATGCTCTCGAGGGTGGCGTCGACGCGGTCCCGCTGCGTCCCGTCGAGCCGCGCCCGGAGCGTGGGGAGCACGCCCTTGCTCGAGCGCGCGAGCGCCAGCTCGAGGTTCTCCCGCACGGTGAGGTTGGCGAAGATGGACGGTGTCTGGAACTTGCGCCCGATGCCGAGGCCTGCGATCTCGTTCTCCCGGCGCCCGACGAGATCGATGTTGCGGCCGAAGATCACCCGCCCCGCCCGCGGCTGGACCTTGCCGGAGATGACGTCGAGCAACGTCGTCTTGCCGGCGCCGTTGGGTCCGATGACGACGCGCAGCTCCTTGTAGTCCATGAAGAAGTTGAGCCCGTTGAGCGCCTTGAAGCCGTCGAAGTCGACGGTAACGTCTTCCAGATAGATGATGGAGCCCCCCGGAGACGCGGTGGAAGTCATTCTGGTTGCCTTAATGTGGAAGATGGCGCGCTGGGGTTGGGCCTCTTCGCGCAAGCGCTCATCGGGGGGTCATCTCGACGGTCTTTGCCTCTTCGGTTCTCGCTGGCGCGGGCTGCGGCGCCTTCGTCGTGCCGAAGCGGGCCATGAGCTTCTGCGTCGTGCCCACAACGCCGTCCGGGATGAAGAGAACGACCGTCACGAACATCCCTCCCAGCACGAGGATCCACAGGTCCGGGTAGTGGGTCGTCAGCTGGCTCTGGAGCCAGTTCACGCCGAAGGCCCCCACCACCGGCCCGATGAGCGTTCCTCTGCCGCCGACCGCGACCCAAATGATCATCTCGATGGACGGGAGCACGCCGATCCGCGCGGGCGTGATGATGCCGACCTGGCCGACGTACAGCGACCCCGCTATCCCGGCAAGTATCGCCGACACGGTGAAGACGAAGAGCTTGAAGGCCGCAGGGGAATACCCGCAGAAGAGCACGCGCGTCTCGCTGTCGCGAATGGCGACGAGGACCTTGCCGGCTGGCGAGCGCACGATCCAGCGGCAGAGCAGGTACGCGCCGCAGAGACACAGGGCCGTGGCGACGTAGAGACCTCGCTGGGTCGCCGGCTCGTTGAGCGGAAAGCCGAACATGGTCTTGAAGCCCGAGAGCCCGTTGGTGCCGCCCAGGTTCATCGCGTTGCGGTTGAACGTGAGCCAGGCGCACAGGGCCAGCGCCTGCGTGATGATCGAGAAATACACGCCGCGGATCCGGCTCCTGAACGTCAGGAAGCCGAAGACGAGCGCGACCACGCCGGGAACGACGACGATGGCGAACAGGGTGAAGAGAACGCTGTAAAAGGGCTTCCAGAATAGCGGCAGCTCCGTGATGCGGTTCCAGACCATGAAGTCCGGCAGGACGTTCTGGTAGACACCCTTGGCGCCGATCTCGACCAGAGCCAGGATGGCGTACGTCAGGAACTTCCCGAAGAGATTCAGCGTGAAGTTCGAGACGCGCAACGGCGAGCCCTGCGGGAGCGCATTCAGCGCCGGCAGGACAACGACGAGCAGGACGGCCGCCGCAACGAAGGCCCAGCGCTCACGAGTCCGCATAGCGTCCCTTGGCCGCGAAGAGACCGGACGGGCGCCGCTGGATGAACAGGATGACGAGCACGAGTATGGCGACCTTGCCGAACACGGCGCCGAAGCTCGGCTCGATGATCTTGTTGAGCCCGCCGATGCCGATCGCGGCCAGGATGGTGCCGAGCAGCTTGCCGACCCCGCCGGTGACCACGACCATGAAAGAGTCCACGATGTAGTTCTGGCCGAGCTCGGGTCCAACGTTGCCGATCTGGGTCAGCGCGCAGCCGGCGAGGCCCGCGAGTCCGGAGCCGAGGGCGAACGTCAGGGCGTCCACGCGACGGGACCGCACGCCGAGACAGGCCGCCATCCCGCGGTTCTGCGTCACCGCGCGAATCCGCAGCCCCGCATCGGTCTTGAACAACAGCAGGTACATTCCCGCCACGGCGACGGTGGCCAGGCCGATGATGAAGAGCCGGTTGTAGGGCAGCTGGATCCCAACCATCACCGGCACGCCACCGGAGAGCCATTTGGGCGAGATGACGTCCACGTTCGCCGCGCCGAACCAGAGGCGCAGGCCCTGCTGGATCATGAGGCTGATCCCCCAGGTGAGCAGCAGCGTCTCGAGCGGACGGCCGTAGAGGAAGCGGATGACGCCCCGCTCGAGGACGAAGCCGGCCGCGCCCGCGACGAGAAAGGAGAGCGGCAGCGACACGAGGAAATAGTACTCGAAGGCCCCGGGGGCGTTGCCCTGGAACCACCCCTGCGTGACGTACGTCGTGTAGGCGCCGAGCGCCATCAGCTCGCCGTGGGCCATGTTGATGACGCCCATCAGGCCGAAGATGATGGCCAGCCCGAGCGCCATCAAGAGCAGGATGGAGCCCAGCGAAACTCCCTGGAAGATGACCTGGATGCCCTGGGTCAGAAGTCCCCAGCGCTCGATGCGCTTGACGGCATCGGCCGCCGCCTGCGCGAGCGCGGGCGGCGCGTCGGCGGCGCCCGCGACGTCCCGGAGCCGGTCCAGAGCGTCGCCGCTGCCGAGAGCGCCCAGCCGGGTGGCGGCGATGACGCGCTCGGCGGGAGAGCCGGACTTCAACTGGATGAGCGCGATCGCCTCCTCCAGCGCGTAGCGCACCCACCGGTCCTTCTCCTTGGCGAGCGCCTCGGTCAGCGCCGGCAGCGAGCCGGCATCGCCCCCGTTTCCCATCTTGACCGCGGCAGACTGGCGGACGGTCCAGTCCGGGTCGGTGAGCTGGGTCTGTCCTGAGAAGGCGTCGATGAGCGGCCGGAGGACAAGGCGCAGGCTCCGGCCCGTCGCAACCTCCTCGAGCTTCGACAGCTCGATCAGGAGCGGCTTGCCGCCGGGGCCAACGATGGGCTCACGGCCATAGGCGCTGAAGAGCGGGACCATCGTCTTGTCACCCTCGCTGACCTTGTCGCCGACGATGACCGTCTCTTTCTTGCCCCCGGGCAGCGACTGGACGTAGACGCTTCCTTCGCGGAGAGCTTCCAGCAGGGGAAGGATCTTGCGGTCGCCGGTCTTGCCGAGGACGACCGCCGCCGCTTCCTGGACGGCTGCATCGCTGGACGCGACCTCGGCGAGGGCCTTGGCGATCTCGGGCGGCGGCGATGAGGCGGCGCCCTGCGCCGCTGCCGGGGTGATGAGCCCCGGCAGCAGCACGAGCGCCAACAGCAGACGAATGAACACGCGCGTGGCTATGCCTTCTTCTGGTACGTGCCCTGGTGCTGCACCCAGTCGCAGCCCTTGTCCGGGCTCGTGTACTTGCTCCACGGCTCGGCCTTGACCAGGCCCTTCGAGCGCGAGACAACCTTGAACTGTCCGTCCTTGAGGATCTCGCCGATCAGCACCGGCTTATAGGTGTGGTGGTTGGCCTCGTCCATCTTGATTTGGCCGCCCGGCGCCAGGAAGGTCTGTCCGTAGACGGCCTTGCGGACCGGGCCCACGTCGAACGACTTGGCCTTCTCGACGGCCTGCTTCCAGACGTAGACGCCGAAGTAGGCCGCCTCCATCGGGTCGTCCGTGACGCGCTTGGAACCGCCGGGGAGCTTGTTCTTCTCGCAGTAGTTCTTGAAGTTCTGGATGAACTTCTTGTTCTGGGGCGTGTCGACCGACTGATAGTAGTTCCACGCGGCGAGATGTCCGACGAGCGCAGAGGTATCCATGCCGCGCAGCTCGTCCTCGGCGACGCTGAAGGCCATGATGGGCGCGTTCTCCGAGCGCAGCCCCTGGTTGGCGAACTCCTTGTAGAAGGGGACGTTGCTGTCGCCGTTGATGGTCGAGAGCACCGCGGCGCTGCCGCCCGAAGAGAACCGCTTGATCTTGCCGACGATGGTCTGGTAGTCCTGATGGTTGAAGGGCGTGTACTCCTCGGCGATGCTGTCGGCCGGGATGCCCTTGGCGAGCAGGAACGCCCGCAGGATCTTGTTGGCCGTGCGCGGGAAAACGTAATCGGTGCCGAGCAGGTAGAACTTCTTGTATCCGCCGCCTTCCTTCGACATCAGATACTCGGCCGCGGGGATCAGCTGTTGGTTCGGCGTGGCGCCCGTGTAGAAGACGGCCTTCGAGCACTCCTCACCCTCGTACTGCACGGGGTAAAAGAGCAGGCCTTCGTTGTTCTCGAACACCGGCAGCACCGACTTGCGGCTGACCGAGGTCCAGCAGCCGAAGGTGACCGCGACCTTGTCTTGGAGCAGGAGCTGCTTGGCCTTCTCGGCGAAGAGGTCCCAGTTCGACGCGGGATCGACGACCACGGGCTCGATCTTCTTGCCCATGACCCCGCCCTTGGCATTGATCTCGTCGAACGCCATCATGCAGACGTCGCGGAGCGACACCTCGCTGATGGCCATGGTGCCGGACAGCGAATGGAGCACGCCGACCTTGACGGTGCCGCCGCCCTGGGCGCGGAGCACCGACGGAAAGCCGAGCCCCGCGGCCGCGCCGAGGCCCGCGGCCGCCGTCGTCTTGAGAAAATCCCTTCGTGAGAAATCTTGCATGCCCGTCTCCTTCTGACTTCGGGGTGAGAGGTCGGGACCCACCAATGGGTCCTTTCCGGTGGCGATCGCGGCGCTCGGCCTCGGACCCCGCTGTCTCGGCGCGCCGTGCTCCAGGGAGAGCAAGCGTCATGCCCGGTAACAGGTGCAATATTTCCCGATAATTACGGCGAAGGGCCTGCCGAATTTCGCTGAAGGCATGCCTACAGGTTAGGCAGTGGAACACTTGTGCCTCAGAAAACGGCAGGGCTAGCGGGCGGAGCGGAGCGGACCCACGCCGTCGGCGAGCAGCAAGGCTTGGGCGACGTCGGCCATGGTCTTGCGAGAGTCCATCGCGGTCTTCTGGATGCGCCGGAACGCTTCGGGTTCACTGAGCCCCATGCGAGTCATGAGGAGACCCTTGGCGCGGTCCACGAGCTTGCGCGACTCGAGCTTCCGCTTGAGCGACTCGTTCTCGTTCCGGACGGCTTCGAGCTCGCTGAACCGCGTGACGGCGACGTCGAGCGCCGGGCCGAGTTCAGCGCTGCGCAAAGGCTTGACCAGGAACCCGAGCACGCCGGCATCGACGGCCCGCGCCGCGACCTCGGGATCCGCGTGGCTCGTAAGGAGCACGATGGCGCACGGCAGGGTCTGCATCACCCGGCGCGCCGCCTCCACGCCATCGCCGTCGGGCAGTCCTACCGCCATCAGGAGGACGTCGGGACGATGCTTGTCCACCAGGCGCACCGCGTCTTCCACGCGACTGCCATTGCCCACCACGGCGCCACCCTGGGAGCTGACCACCTCGGCCACGGAGGCCCGGGACTGGGCATGGTCATCCACGATCAGCACTCTCCACCGAGGCTTGGGCATACCGAAGGCTAAGAGCAAGGATGGTGCCATGGGGGCGATACGGAAAATCAGGCGATTGCGCGGCTCGTACCGGCGGCGGAGTGCCCAAGAACCGCCCACATTGCGCGTATCGCACACGCGCTGAGCAGATCGGCTTTGGGCGGCCCGCGCATCGACGCCGGTGCCTGGCGCGGAGGCACGCCGGGCACCGGCGGGAACTCGGGGGAAGCTAATTAGATGTCGTAGTAGAGGGCGAACTCGTACGGGTGCGGGCGCAGCCTCACGGGATCGACTTCGTTCTTCCGCTTGTAGTCGATCCAGGTCTCGATCAGGTCTGGCGTGAACACGTCGCCCTTGAGCAGGAAGGCGTGGTCCTTCTCCAGGTTGTCGAGCACGACGTCGAGGGCGCCCGGCAGCTGCTTGATCTTCTTCTGCTCGGCCGGCGGCAGCTCGTACAGGTCCTTGTCGACCGGCTTGCCCGGGTCGATCTTGTTGGCGACCCCGTCGAGCCCCGCCATGACGCAGGCGGCGAAGCTGAGATACGGGTTGCACGTAGGGTCGGGAGTGCGGAACTCGATGCGCTTGGCTCCCTCGGCCTTGCTGTACATCGGGATGCGGATGGCCGCCGAGCGGTTGCGCTGGCTGTACACGAGGTTGATCGGCGCCTCGTAGCCGGGGACCAGGCGCTTGTAGCTGTTGGTGCTCGGCGCGATGAAGGCCAGCAGCGCCGGCGCGTGCTTGAGAATGCCGCCGATGTAGTAGAGGCACATCTTCGAGATGTCCGCGTACCCGCCCCGCTCGTAGAAGAGGTTCTTGCCGTTCTTCCAGATGGACTGGTGCGTGTGCATCCCGGAGCCGTTGTCCTGGAAGAGCGGCTTGGGCATGAAGGTCGCCGTCTTGCCCCATTTCTTGGCCGTGTTCTTGGCGCAGTACTTGTACCAGCAGACCTTGTCCGCCATCTTCGTCAG
>WNFD01019712.1_pt1 | contig 18135 bp, 18 predicted proteins | sample 5400491 | NCBI WGS metagenome assembly WNFD01 (sample SAMN13153343, study PRJNA577476) | soil metagenome | isolation source: 120 cm saprolite under Douglas fir tree site 2 hole 2 replicate 2 | place: USA:California | collected 2015-04-18 | reverse complement strand
GGGCGTCGGCTGCTGAGCCTGGAGCGCCACCGGCGCCACCAAGAGCGCCAGCGCGAACAAGTGTCTGGACATCGATTCCTCCGTACGCATGAGGATGGGACGAGGCATGCCCTCGCCCATCTGCCATCGCTGGTTGTCAGACCCGAGCTAGGCGATGCGGAGCGGAGGGGGCGGAACCGGCGCCCGAGTGATGCTGGAAGGAGGCAGGGAGGAGAGTGCGAGGGGGACGAGGCGCGGTGCGCCGAGGAGGATGACCGCGTCGACCAGCGGCGCCGGCACGGCAGGGGCGAGCAGCACGTCCGCGCCCCCCCCCGCGGACATGTCGCCGCAGAAGCAGGGTGTGCCGGACGGGACCTCATGTTGATGATGCGACCCGTGCGCGGACAGATGGTGCCGGCAGGCCGCGATCACTTGCATCGTGATCCCTCCGGGCCCGGCGGCAAGCCAGGGGCCCGCAACAAACAATAGAGTCGGAAGCAGCGATCTGCGTCGCATCGGACCTCAAGTGTACGCGGCTGCCCGCGGCTGGCGCAACCCGCCCCGCGCTAGGTAGACTGCACTGTCTACGGGGTTTACCTCAACTGCGGAGTCCTGTTTCCTCCCTATGCCCACCGCCGCTGAAACCGCGTTGTCCCGGGGCCTGGAAGGGGTCGTGGCCAACGAGTCGGCGATTTGTTACGTGTTCGGCCAGGAAGGCCGGCTCATCTACCGTGGGTACGACATTCACGATCTGGCAGACAACTCCACCTTCGAGGAGACGGCTTTTCTGCTCCTCAAAGGCGACTTGCCGACGCGTGATCAGCTGAAGGAATTCGTGGGGCAGGTGAAGGCGGCCCAGAAGGTCGACAAGGTTGTGCAGGGGGTAATCAAGGACGCGCCGCTCGGTGCGAACCCCATGAACGTGCTCCGGACTGCGGTGAGCGCCGCTGTGTTCGGGGATCCCGATCGCACCGACAACTCGGCAGCCGCCGAGTACCGCAAGGCGGTGCGGCTCATCGCGCAGCTCCCGACGATGGTGGCCATGTTCCACCGGCTGCGCAACGGTCAGAAGCCCCTGGCGCCACGCCGCGGCCTCTCCCTGGCGGCGAACTTCCTCTATATGACGTCGGGCGCGGTGCCGGAGTCGGACGTCGAGCACGCCCTCGATGTCGCGTTGATTCTCCACGCCGATCATGAGCTCAACGCGTCGACCTTTGCCGCCCGAGTGATCGCGGCGACCCTAGCCGACATGCACGGGGCCGTGACGGGCGCGATCGCGGCGCTGGCGGGGCCGCTGCACGGCGGCGCCAACACCGAAGTGATGAAGATGCTGCTCGACATCAAGACGCCCGAGCGCGCCGAGGCGTGGATCCGCGAGGCGCTGGGCCGCAAGCAGAAGATCATGGGCTTTGGTCACCGTGTGTATCGCACCGAAGACCCTCGGGCCGCACACCTGCGGCGCATGTCCGAGGAGCTCGGTCGCAAGGCCGGGCAGGCCCACTGGTTCGCCATGCAGCGCACCATCGAGGACGTGATGAAGCGCGAGAAAGGGCTGTACTGCAACGTCGACTTCTACTCCGCCTCCACCTACTACGTCATGGGTATTCCGCTCGACCTATACACGCCGATCTTCGCGGTGAGCCGGGTCAGCGGCTGGTGCGCGCACGTGCTCGAGCAACACGCCGACAACCGACTGATCCGGCCGCGCGCCGAGTACGTGGGCGCGATGGACCGCAAATGGATGCCGCTGCGCAAGCGGGTCGGCGGAGTAGGCGAGGGGGGAGCGGGGGGGAGTCCCGCGTGAGCGAGCCGGGGCAAAAGATCGACTATCGGGACGGCCGCTGGGTCGTCGGGGACCACCCGATCATTCCGTTCATCGAAGGCGATGGCACCGGCCCCGACATCTGGCGGACGGCGCGGCGGGTGCTGGACGCGGCGGTGGCGAAAACCTCCCAGGGGCGGCGCCGAGTGCTGTGGCGCGAAACGCTGGCCGGGGAAAAAGCCTTCAAGCAAACCGGGAGCTGGCTCCCCGAGGAGACCCTCGCGGTCATCCGCGAGCATCGCGTCGCCATCAAGGGGCCCCTCACCACGCCGGTGGGCGGCGGCATCCGCTCGCTGAACGTTGCGCTGCGTCAACAGCTTGACCTCTACGCCTGCATTCGGCCGGTCCGGTGGTTCCGCGGCGTCCCCTCGCCGATGCAGGTCCCCGAACGGCTCGACGTCGTGATCTTCCGCGAGAATATCGAGGACGTCTACGCCGGCATCGAGTATGCCGCCGACAGCGACAAGGCGAGCCGGCTGCGCGACTTCCTGATTAAGGAAATGGGCGCCACCATTCGCGAGCACAGTGCCATCGGTATCAAGCCGATGTCACGGTTCGGCTCGCAGCGCCTGGTGGCGAAGGCGATCTCCTACGCGCTCGCTGCCGGCCGCGCGTCGGTGACCCTGGTGCACAAGGGCAACATCATGAAATTCACCGAGGGCGGGTTCCGGGACTGGGGGTACGAGCTCGCCAAGGAGCGGTTCGGGGACCGGACGATCACCGAAGCAGAGGCGGGCGACGGGAAGCGGGAGGCGGGTAAGGTGGTGATCAAGGACCGCATCGCCGACGCGATGTTTCAGCAGCTGCTGCTGCGGCCCGAAGAGTACGCGGTGATCGCCGCCCCGAACCTCAACGGCGATTACCTTTCGGACGCCTGTGCCGCCCAGGTAGGCGGCCTCGGCATGGCGCCCGGCGCCAACATCGGCGACGGCTACGCCGTATTCGAGGCGACGCACGGCACGGCGCCCAAGTACGCAGGGCAGGACAAGGTGAATCCCGGGAGCGTGATCCTCTCGGGCGCCATGATGTTCGAGGAGCTGGGCTGGCGGGATGTCGCGGCGGCGATCGCCGCGGCGCTGGAGGGCGCGATCGGCGCCGGGCGCGTGACCTACGATCTCGCCCGCCAACGCTCCGGTGCCACCGCAGTCTCGACCTCCGCATTCGGAGACGCCATAATCGAGCACTTGACATGAACAGCTCCGTCAGCACAAAGCGCCTTGCCCAGGTCGAGACCCCGCTGCTCGCGGTGGCGCTCGCCACGGGGAGCGACCTGCCCGCCGCGCTCACCGAGCTCGACCGGGCCGCGGGGGGCGTGCTGGCCCGGGCATTCGCGAGCGGCGACTTCAAGGGGAAGCGCGACGAGACGTTGCTGCTCTACCCCACCACCGGCCCGGCGCAGCGGGTGCTGCTCGTCGGCGTGGGCAAGCCGGCCGAAGTCACGCGGACCGCGCTGCGCCGGGCCGCTGCCGTTGCCGGCAAGCGCGCCCGCGTGCTGGGTGCGACGACGTTCGCCTTCGCCGTCGCGCCGGAAGCCCGCAACGGCGTGAGCGCCCGCGACCTCGGGCAGGTGGTCGCCGAAGGCGCCGCTCACGGCGCGTGGTTCTTCACGGAATTCAAGCAGCCCACGAGCGACGAGCCGCGGCGTGAAGTTGTAGGGGTCGACCTGGTCGTCGACGCGAAGGAGTCCAAGGACGCCGAAGCAGGTCGCCAGCTGGGCGCAGCGAGCGCCGCCGGCGCCCATCTCGCCCGTACTCTGCAAATGGAGCCCGGCAACGTCTGTACGCCCCGCTATCTCGCCGAGCGGGCGGTGCAGCTGGGCAAGACGTACGGCTTCGCCGTCACCGTGCTCGATCTTGCGGCCATCAAGAAGGAAGGAATGGGAGCGCTCCTCGCCGTGGCGCAGGGTTCGCAGCAGGAGCCGCGGTTCATCGTCCTCGAATACACCGGGGCTGGGGGAGACGCGGCACCGCTGGCCCTGCTGGGCAAGGGGGTCACCTTCGACTCTGGCGGCATCTCGATCAAGCCATCACAGAACATGGAGGACATGAAGTACGACATGTCCGGGGCGGCGGCGGTGCTGGGAACGTTCGAGGTGCTCGGGCGCTTGAAGCCGAAGCTCAATGTGATTGGCCTGATCCCGTCCACCGAGAACCTGCCCTCTGGGACGGATCGAGATCGTCAACACCGACGCCGAGGGCCGGCTGATCCTGTGCGACGCGCTTTCCTACGCGCGCCGCTACAAACCCGTCGCCGCGCTCGACGCCGCAACCCTCACCGGGGCGGTCTCCATCGCTCTGGGTAGCCAGGCGATCGGGCTGATGGGCAACGACGAGGCGCTGATCGCGGAAGTGCGGGACGCGGGCGAGCGTGCCGGCGAGCGGTGCTGGCCGCTGCCCCTGTGGGACGAGTATCGTGACCTCGTGAAGTCCGAGATCGCGGATGTGAAGAACTCGGGTGGGCGCGGGGCGGGGACGATCGCGGGCGGCTGGTTCCTGCGGGAGTTTGTCGACGGCTTTCCGTGGGTCCACCTCGACATCGCCGGGACCGCGTACACCGAGGGGGACGGTCCCTACCAGGTGAAGGGACCTACGGCGATCGGCGTGCGGCTCTTCACCGAATTCCTGCTGCGGCGCGCGGGCGCTTGATCCTGCGGAGCCTCCTCCTGGCGGGGGCTCTGATCGCGGGGGCGCGGGCGGCCGCCGCGCAGGCCGATTCGGCGGGGAGGCCGGCCCTGCGGGACACGACTCGCGGTCGCGGTGCGAAGACCGACACCACCCCGCCGCGTGATACGACCGCTGCCTACCTGGCGACCTTCCCCGCGAGCATCGCTCCGGGTCCCCTGCCGCTCGGCACCCGCTACAGCTTTCCCATCGACTCCCTCGTCCTCACCAATGCGGCCACGCTGAGCGACGTGCTGGCGCATGTCCCCGGCGTCTATGTGGCACGCGGCGGGTTCTTCGGCGCGGCGGAAGTTGTGTTGTATGGCGGCCGCGGCGGCCAGGGGATCGAGATCTACTGGGACGGCATGCCGTATCTCCCGATGGGGCGGGACTCGGTGCTGCTCGACCCCGCGCGTATCTCCCTCGCTATGCTCGAGCGCGTGGACGTCGTCGCTCTACCCGCCACGCTGCGCGTCTACCTCGTCTCGATGCGGCCGCGCTCCACGGTCCCGGCTTCGGAGGTGCGGATCCAGAACGGCGAGTTCTCCATCGCCGATTATCGCGGCGGATTCCACAAGCGCTGGCGCTCGGGAGTCGGACTCTCCGTCGACGCCGACTGGAACGCCATCGCCGGCGTGCCAGGGACGACGACCACCGGGTTCAACAGTGTGGACCTCTGGATCAAGGGCGAGTATGTCCCGAACAATCGCGGTGGCATCTCCTATCAAATCCTGAGCTCGACCTGGAGTCGGAAGGCCCTGTCCGGTCTCGTCGACCCCCGGAAGGCCAAGCGGCAAGACCGCCAGCTGCGTTTCTTCCTCATGTTGCGGCCCGACAGCGCCGGGTCCGGACTCCGTCTAGACGGCACGATCGCCAGCACGGCCGCTCTCGGCGACTCGGCCGTCGCCGACCGCAACGTGGCCGCGGCGCGGTTGGCGCTGAGCGACACCTGGCGCCGCGCCACGGCTTCGGTCGCGATGACTGCCGGGGGATTCCAGCGGTCCTGGAGCCTCGAGGGAGAAGCGGCGTGGATGCCGCTGCCATTCCTCACACTCGCGGCGGACGCACGCCGCAGCACCTACACGCTCGGCCGCACCGGAGAGCGAGCCCATCTCTCCGCCGGCGTGCGGCTACCGTTCGGCCTCTCGGCCCACGGCGTCATCGCGACGGGAAGGGAATTGGACGCTCCCGCGCTTGGTGCAGACACGGGGCAGCGCGCGACCGACCTGGCCGGCGCGATCCGCTGGGACAGCCGCTTCGCGTCGCTCGAATTCGGCGGCGTGCGGCGCGATCCGTTTTCCCCCATGGGCTTCGCCGCTGGTCTCCTGGGCCGTGACTCGATCAACGCCCTCGGCCCTACGCCGCGGAGCACCTATGCGACCTTCCAGGGCTCCGTGCGCCCGCTCCCCGGCCTTACCCTCTCCGGCTGGTATTTCAATCCCCTCGTCGGCGGCGGCGACTTCGAGCCACCCTACCACGCCCGCGTGTCGCTGACCTTCTACTCGAAGTTCTGGCGGCACTTCCGCAGCGGGGCGTTCGCGCTGCGTGGGGAGTACGCGTTCGAGTCCTGGAGTGGCGGGCTGGGCGGAGTGCACCGCGATACAATGGGGAACGCATCCCAGATCCCCCTCCCAGGGGCCACGTTTTCCGAGTTCAACCTGCAACTGCAAATCGTCGGTGTGACCGCGTTCTGGATGCAGCGCAACAGCAGATTCTTCCACGGTGGGTACGTGCACGGGCTGGATTATCCCCGGCGGGCACAGTTCTACGGGGTGCGCTGGGTCTTCAGCAACTGACGCGTTGAATTAAGTGCAGTCCGCGACTAGGTTTATAGACTGTGCCGCGGAGCATGACGGGGTTCGGATCTGCCGATGGGACGGTTCTCGGCGGAAGGCTGCGGATCGAGATCCGTTCTGTCAACCACCGCTACTTCAACTCTCAGTTCAGACTGCCACTCGACCTTGCCGGCATCGAGGGCGAGCTACGCGACCGGCTGCGGGCGCTGCTCGAGCGCGGTCACGTGGCGGTGTCGGCTCGCTGGCTCGCACCGCCGGAGACGGAGGTTGCAGTCTCGCTCGATCTCGCGCGAGCGCGGCAGGTGGTTGCGGCGCTGCGTGAGCTGAAGAAGAAGCTCCGGCTGAAGGGCGAGCCCGATCTGGCCTGGGGGGGGGGAAGCGGGGGGGGGGGGGGGGGGGGGGCAGAGGGCATAGCGGTGGTGACGTGGGCAGACGTGCGGCCTCTGGCCGAGCAGGCGGCGGGTGACGTGGTCGCGATGCGCGAGCGGGAAGGGAAGGCACTCGCCACGGATCTGGCGGCCCGACTGGACGCTCTGGAGGTGCACGCGCGAGTCGTCGCCGAGCGAGCCCCCGCCCGGCTCGCAGCGGAGTACGAACGACTGAAGAAGGCGGTGGCGGAGCTCGCGGCGGGAGTCCGCCTGGACGAGCAGCGCCTCGCCCAGGAGATCGCGCTGCTGGCCGACCGGGTGGATATCAGCGAGGAACTGGTCCGATTCCGGACCCACGTCGCAGCCTGCCGGGAGGCGCTGCAGGGGAGCGGCGCCGTGGGCAAGCAGCTCGGGTTCCTGGCGCAGGAGCTGCTGCGCGAAGTGAATACGATGGGCTCCAAGGCGAACGACGCCAGCATGACCCAAGCGGTCATCGGGATGAAGGGCGAGTTGGAGCGATTTCGGGAGCAGCTGGAGAACTTGGAGTGACGCCGCGCGTCGTCGTGCTGTCGGCGCCTTCGGGCGGCGGCAAGACGACGCTCTCCCGGGCGCTCCTGGCGCGGCGCGCCGACGTCGGTTACTCCGTTTCCGCCACCACGCGGCAGCCGAGGCAGGGAGAGAAGAACGGGGAGGCCTATCATTTCCTGACTCGCGACGAGTTCCTCAAGCGCCAGGCGAACGGGGACTTTCTAGAGACCGCTTGGTACGCTGGCGAACTCTACGGGACGCTCAAGGGCGAGGTCGAGCGAGTCCTGGGGCTCGGCAAGCATGTGCTGCTGGACATCGAGGTCCAGGGAGCGATTCAGGTCCGCCGCCAGTTCCCGCGGCCACGGTCGGTCAGCGTGTTCATTCTGCCGCCCTCGGCCGAGGTCTTGGTGCGGCGGCTGCGGCAGCGGCAGAGCGAGTCCGGGGAGACCCTGCAACTGCGACTCGAGAAGGCGCGCGACGAATTGCGACGGGCGCAGCAGGACGTCGGCGGGGCGGTGCTGTACGATTACTGGATCGTGAACGACGATCTCGAGCAGGCAGTTGCCGAGGTCAGCAACATCATCGATGCACCCGAACAAGGGGGCCACCGAGTGGACCCGGTGATCATCAGCGAGATCGTTCGTGGGCTGGCGGCAGAGTTAGGCCAGCTGAAGCGGGCGCACTAAAAGGAGCAGGCATGCGCATTATCACTCCGCAGGAAGTCGCCGTGCAGACGCAGAACAAGTACCTCGGCGTGCTAGTCGCCGCGAAGTTCGCCCGGTTCGTCAACGAGTTCCCGCGCGATCGCTCGGTGGACTTCGAGGAAAAACTCACCACCCGCGCGCTCGACGAGCTGGTGCGGGCACACCTCAAGTACAAGCTCGTCCGGCGGCGGCGGCAGGAGGTGTGATGCTGCTCACCGGCCGTCACGTCGTCCTCGGCGTGTCGGGCGGGATCGCCTGTTACAAGAGCTGCACGCTGGCCCGTCGGTTGGTCGAAGACGGCGCGACCGTGGAGGTGGTGATGACGACGGGTGCCGCGGAATTCGTCCGGCCCCTTACCTTCGAGGCCCTCACCGGCCGGAAGGTCTTGGCTTCCCTGTGGGAGCGGGACCACGCTTTGGCTCACATTGGACTCGCCAAGGCTCCCGAGCTGGTGATTCTCGCCCCCGCGACTGCGCAGCTCCTCGCCCGAGCCGCGCAGGGCCAGGCGGACGATCTGCTGACGGCGCTGCTGCTCGCGCGCACCGGGCCGGTCCTCTGTGCCCCGGCGATGAACGACGCGATGTACGCCCACCCGGCGACTCAGGCGAACATCAAGACCCTCGCGCAGCGCGGCTGGTTGTTCGTCGGTCCCGAGACCGGGCCGTTGGCCGAGGGACCGAGCGATCGGCCGGGCCGCATGAGTGAACCGGAAACCATCCTGGCCGCCGCGCAACGGCTGCTGTCCCCCGCGGGCCGCTGGCGGGGACGGATGGTCGTCGTGACCGCTGGCCCAACCCGCGAGCACCTCGACCCGGTGCGGGTGATCACCAACCCTTCGAGCGGGCGCATGGGCATCGCGCTCGCCGAGGCCGCGTGGACGCGCGGCGCGGACGTGATACTCATCGCCGGTCCGACGGACCTGCCCCTGCCCGCCGGGGTCAAAGCGGTGCGGGTGGAGACGACAGCCGACATGCAGCGCGCGGTGCAGGCGGTGGTGAAGGGCGCCGACGCCCTGATCATGGCCGCGGCCCCTGCTGACTACCGGCCCCTCGAGAGCGCACCGACCAAGCGTCCGCGCTCGAGCGGCAAGCTCGCGGTGCAGCTCGAGGCGACTCCCGACATTCTGGTCTCGCTCAAGCGGCCGCGGGGGTGCGTCATGGTGGGGTTCGCCCTCGAGACCGGAGACGGCCTAGCCAAGGCGCAGCGGAAGCTGCAAGATAAGCGGCTCGATTTCGTGGTGTTGAACGACGCGCTCGAGCCCGGCGCGGGGTTCGAAGTCGCCACCAACAAGGTCACGATCCTGCGCAAGGACGGAGCGCCGGTAGAGCTACCGCTCCTCTCCAAGCGCGACGTGGCGGAACGGATCCTTGACGCGGTGGAGCAAGCGTTGACGTGAGCGACGCTCGGGCGCTGGCGCGCGCATACCTGGAACAGCAGCGGCTCATGGGGGGCAATGCGGTCGTGTTGGCCGAGGACCACCCAACGTCGAGCCCCCCCCCCGCGCCACCGGATCCCGAGCCCCGAGCCTCGGATCGGGCCGTCACTGCGTTCGAGCCCCCACCTCCGGGGCTGTCCTTCGATCCGCCAGCGGGCGATCTGTTTTCCAGCGACCCGATACAGCAGGCTGCGGACCTCCAGGTCATCGACCGCCTGGTGGCCGCATGCACGAAGTGTCGGCTGTGCGAGAGCCGCACCCACACCGTTCCGGGGGAGGGTCCGGCGGACGCGCGCCTCGTGGTCGTGGGCGAAGGGCCGGGTCGTACGGAGGACGCGACGGGTCGGCCGTTCGTAGGCCAGGCGGGCGAGCTGCTGACCAAGATCCTCGCCGCCATCGAGCTGCCGCGCGAGCAAGTATTCATCTGCAACGTCGTGAAATGCCGTCCGCCGGAGAATCGCGCTCCGCAATACGATGAGATCGCGGCATGCGCTCCGTACTTGTTCCGCCAGCTCGAGCTGTTGGCTCCGAAGGTGATCCTGGCAATGGGTGGGACGGCAGCGCAGGCGCTGCTCGACACCAAGCAAGCGCTGGGCGCGCTGCGGAACAAGCTGCACCGGTTCCGGGGCATTCCGCTGATTGTCACCTACCACCCCGCAGCCCTGCTACGCAACCCCAACTGGAAGCGACCGACCTGGGATGACGTCCGTATCGCCCGCCGCCTCCTCGACCGCTGACCGCGCCTTCGTCGGGCGGCAGGCTCCGTGGAGTAACGAGGCGGAGCAGGCCGTCCTGGGCGCGATGCTGCTGGACCAGGACGCGGCCCTCAAAGCGGCCGAGCTGCTCGACGATACGATGTTCTATCGCGAGGGCCACCGGCTGCTGTTTCGGGCGATGCAGGCCCTCACCGAGCGGGGCGACGTCATCGACCCGGTCACCCTGCGTGACGAGCTGCAGCATCGCGGCGACCTGGACCGGGCGGGCGGCATGGAGTACGTCGCCGGGCTCATCGATGTGGTCCCCACAGCCGCGAACCTCGACTACCATGTCCGCATCGTCCGCGACAAGGCGGTGCTGCGTCGGTTAGTAGAGGCCGCCACGGAGATCGTCCAGGACGTCTACGAATCGCGCGGCACTTCCGGGGAGGTGCTCGACAACGCCGAGCACCGGATCTTCCAAGTGGCGCAGTTCCGCCGGGCCGAGGAGTTCACGCGCCTCAAGGAACTGATCTGGCCCACCATGGAGCGCATCGAGCTGCTCCAGAGTGGCCACGGCTCCGTGACAGGCGTGCCCAGCGGGTTCGTAGACCTGGACCGGCTGACGGCGGGCTTCCAGCGGGGCGACCTCGTGATCATCGCGGCGCGGCCCGCCATGGGAAAGACGGCGCTGGTCCTAAACGTGGTACAACACGCTGCCATCGAGCACCAGGTCGGCGTGGCGATCTTCTCGCTCGAAATGTCGAAGGACGCGCTGGTGCAGCGGCTGCTGTGCTCCGAAGGGTTGGTGGACGCCCAGCGGCTGCGCCGTGGCCAGCTGCGGGACGACGACTACCCCAAGCTCGCGCGCGCGGCCGGCCTGCTCGGTACGGCGCCGATCTGGATTGACGACTCCGCTGCCCTCACTCCACTCGCGATGCGCTCCAAGGCCCGGCGGCTCAAAGTGGAGCAGGACATCAAGCTGATCGTCGTGGACTACCTCCAGCTCATGCAGGGGCCGACCGACTCCGAGAACCGGCAGCAGGAGATCTCCTATATCTCGCGAGCCCTGAAGGCGCTTGCCAAGGAGCTGGACGTGCCGGTCGTCGCGCTGTCGCAGCTGTCGCGCGCCCCGGAGCAGCGTGGCGGCGAGCACCGCCGTCCCCAGCTCTCCGACCTGCGCGAGTCGGGCGCCATCGAGCAGGACGCCGACGTGGTGTGCTTCATCTACCGTCAGGAGCTCTATGACGGCCCGGTGGACCCGAAGACGAATGAAAACCTCGAAGGGCTGGCCGAGCTGATCGTCGGCAAACAGCGTAACGGGCCGACAGGGACCTTGAAGCTCTACTTCAAGAAGGAATACACCCGCTTCGACAACTTCTCGAAGCTCGAAGCCCCGCCGGGGGGGGGGGCGCATGGCTAGAGCCAAGTCGGTGTTCCGCTGCGCCGAATGCGGCGCGGAGCAGCCCAAATGGGCCGGCCGCTGCGATGCGTGCGGTGCGTGGAACACGCTGAGCGAGGAGCCGCTCGTGCACGCCCGAGGTCGAAGCGCCGGACGCTCGGACCGGCGGACGGCATCCTCCGAGCATCCCCCCGTGCGACTGGCCGACGTCGGCGTCGGTGGACTCGACCGCTGGCGGACCGGCTTGCCCGAGTTCGACTTCGTCCTTGGCGGGGGCATCGTGCCCGGCTCCGTCGTGCCGGTGAGGAGTCCCCCGAGCAGATTCGGTTGCGCGCCGATCGCCTCGGCGACGACACCGGCGCCGTGCACGTGCTCGGCGAGACCCGGCTCGAAGCGATCCTGCACCACGCCGCGGCGCTCGCCGCGCGCGTGGTGGTCGTGGACTCGATTCAGACCACATATACCGAGGAGCTGGAGGGCGCCCCGGGCAACGTCGGCCAGGTACGCGAGTGCGCCGCCCGGCTGATGCGGTTCGCCAAGGAAGCGGGGCCCGCGGTACTGCTCGTCGGCCACGTCACCAAGGGTGGGGGCATCGCGGGCCCGCGCACGCTCGAGCACATTGTGGACACGGTGCTCTACTTCGAGGGCGAAGCGACGCTGGACCATCGGATGCTGCGGGCGGTAAAGAATCGTTTTGGCTCGGTCGATGAGATCGGCGTCTTCGAGATGACCGGAGCCGGCCTCGCACCAGTGCCGGACCCGGCCGCCGTGTTCCTGGCCGGTCGTCACACCGGCGTCCCCGGCTCGGCCGTGACAGCCCTGATGGAGGGCACGCGCCCGATGCTAGTCGAGATCCAGGCGCTCGCCTCCAAGGCGGGGTTCGGGACCCCGCAGCGCGTGGCGACCGGCCTCGACCACCGGCGGCTCGCCGTGCTGTTGGCGGTGCTGGAGCGTCGCGGAGGGTTGCCGGTCGGTGCGTTGGACGTATTCGTGAACGTCACGGGCGGCGTGCGATTGCTGGAGCCCTCGACCGACCTGGCCGTCACGGCGGCCCTGGTCTCCAGCATCCACGACCGCCCGACTCCGCCGGACGCCCTGTTTCTCGGCGAAGTGGGCCTGGGCGGTGAGATCCGGCCCGTGGCCGCTGTCGAGCGTCGGCTGGTCGAGGCGGCGCGGCAGGGATTCCGCCGGGTGTTCTGCTCGGCCCGCTCCCGCGTGTCGGCAGCAGGGCTGGAGGTCGTAGGGCTGGAGGGAATCGGTGAGCTCGCCCGTCGCCTCGCAGCCTGACGTCGGAGTCGTGATCGTCGCGGCCGGAGCAGGCCTCCGGGCCGGACCCGGTGAGCCCAAGCAGTTCCGCTCGATCCTCGGTGTTCCGATGCTGCTGCGGGCGCTGCGGCCCTTCACCTCTCATCCTGATGTGGAGCACGTGGTCGTGGCCCTGCCGCAGGGCCTCGCCGAGCGGCCCCCCGAGTGGCTGGGGAAGCTGGTCGGCGAGCGGCTCACGCTGGTGGCCGGCGGCAGCACGCGTCCGGAGTCCGTGCGCGCTGCCCTGCGCGCCCTGCGGCCTGGACTCCCCGTGGTCCTGGTGCACGACGGCGCGCGACCGTTCGTGAGCCGCTCGACGGTCGACGCGGTGATCGCGCGCGCGCGGCGGGGTGTCGGCGCTGTGGCAGCGCTACCGATGAGCGACACGGTCAAAGAGGTGACTGAGGGCGCCCGCATCGCCCGCACGGTCACTCGCGAGCGCCTGTGGCGCGCCCAGACCCCACAGGGCTTCCCGCGCGCGTGGCTGGACGAGGTGTATCGCAAGCAAAGGAACGGCGACACGGCAACGGACGACGCCGAGCTGTGCGAGCGCGCCGGCTACCCGGTAGAAGTCGTGGCGGACCTGCCGCACAACCTCAAGATCACGACCCCCGACGATTTCCGGGTCGCCGAGGCATTGGCGCGCGAGCTGCAGTGACACCGATTCCGTTTCGTACTGCGGCGGAGGCCGAAGCCGCCTTCGGGCGCGTGGTTGCGCACCTGCGTGGGGGCGGATTGCTCGCCTATCCCACGGAGACCGTGTATGGCCTCGGCTCCCGGGCGCGCACGGGCGAAGTGCGCGCGCTGGCGGAGCTCAAGGGCCGCCGGCCCGGCAAGCCGTTTCTGCTGCTCGTCGCAAGCCGCGAGATGGCCGAGGCGCAGGGGCTGGCGTTCAACGAGTCCGCGAGCGCGCTGGCGCGCGCGTTCTGGCCGGGGCCGTTGACGCTGGTGCTGCCCGGCGGCGGCGGGCGGCTGCCGGATTCGCTGCGCGGGCCGGAAGGGGGCATTGCCGTGCGGTGGACGTCGCACCCGCACACCGCGCGGCTCGTCGCCGCGTTGGGCGAGCCGCTGACCTCGACGTCGGCCAACCTGCCTGGCGTGCCGCCGGCGCCGGGGGCCGACGCCATTGCGCGCGATTTCGCCGCCGCGATCCGCGCCGGCCGGCTACTGGTGCTGGACGGAGGCGTGTTGGGGAACCGGCCCTCGTCCACAGTGGTTGACTGCACGAGTCCCACCCCGCGTGTCGTGCGGGCCGGCGCGCTGCCGGTTGGTGAGCTGCGCCGCGCGGTGGGCATTCTCGCGCCCTGAGTCGCATGATCCAAAGGATTCTGCTCGTCTGCACCGGCAACATCTGCCGCAGCCCGCTGGCCGAAGCCCTGCTGCGCCGCACGCTCGAGCAGCGCAGCGTGGACGGCGTGAGCGTCACCTCGGCCGGCACCGGAGCATGGGACGGCGCGCCCGCCTCCGAGGGGGCTTATCTTGTGGGCCTGGAGCGCGGCCTTGACCTCTCGGGTCACCGCGCGCGGCTGCTCACCCGTGAGCTGGTGGAGGAAGCCGATCTCATCCTCACCATGGCCCGTCACCACCGCGCCCGCGTGGATGAGCTCGGCGGGGAGGGGCGGGTGTTCGTGCTGGGGGAGTACGGGGGCCGCGAGGGCGACGAGGCCGAGGTGAGCGACCCCTTCGGCGGCGACCTCGACGTCTACCGCGACACCTGCGCCGAGCTTGAGGCCCTGGTCGCCGCCGTAGTCGAGCGCCTCGTGAAGGAAAGGCAGCATGGAGATCGGCGCTAACACCCGACTCCTCGTCATCCTCGGCGACCCCGTCGGCCATTCCCTTTCGCCCAGCATGCACAACGCCGCCATCCGCGCCCTCGGCCTGGATGCCGCCTACCTCGCGATGCGCACCACGGCTGACACCTTGCCGGTCGTACTCCAGGCGCTCGCGGCCGTGGGGGCGGCCGGCAACGTGACCGTCCCGCACAAGCAGGCGACCGAGCGCTACGTCACGCGAAAAACAGAGCTGTGCGCGCGCGTGGGGGCGTGTAATACGTTCTGGACAGAGCACGGTGCAATGGTGGGCGACAACACCGACGTCTCCGGCGTGCGCGCAGCCGTGCACGCGTTAGGGGCGGATGGGGCCGGACGCTGGCTGGTCCTTGGCACGGGCGGATCCGCGCGTGCCGTCGCGATCGCCGCCGGCGGCGCCCAGGCAAGGCTGCTGGTACGCTCGCGCGATCCTGGCCGTGCCCGGGCCTTCGTTGATTGGGCAAGCGCCCACGACATCGCCGCGCGCGTCGCGGCTGCCACTGAGCCTTGCGACCTGGTGATCAACACCACTCCTCTCGGGCTCAAGGAAGGCGATCCGTTGCCGATCTCTCCGACGCAGTTGAATGGCACACGGGCCGCGCTCGACCTGACGTACGCTGCGGGCGAGACGCCCTGGGTCCGCACGCTGCGCGCCGCGGGTATCGCCGCCTGCGACGGGCGCGAGGTCCTGCTGCACCAGGGGGCGGCCGCCTTCACCCGGTTCTTCCCGGGCGAAGAGCCCCCGCTGGACGTGATGCGCGCGGCCGTGGCGCGCGCGCTCCGTGTCTAGCGCCCTGCGCGGGCGCCGGGACATCGCCTCGCAAACGGCGTTGACACCGGCCGCCAGCCTGGCGAATGTGGCGGGGGCCAGAGGCGGGGCCGGCAGCGGAGCGATCAGCAGCGCACTTGTCGGCCGCGCCCTTATTCCGGATTTCACCGAGGAGCTATAGCGATGGCAGTGCGTGTGGGGATCAACGGGTTCGGCCGCATCGGGCGCAACGTGCTGCGCGCTGCTGTCCTGAACAAACAAACCGCGCTCGAGTTCGTGGCCGTCAACGACATCACCGATACCAAGACCCTGGCGCACTTGCTCAAGTACGACTCGGTGCACCGTCGCTTCCCCGGCTCCGTCGAAGCCAAGGGCGAGGCGCTCGTCGTGAACGGCCGACCGATCGCTGTCTCGGCGATCAAAGAACCCGAGAAGCTGCCGTGGAAGGACCTCGGAGTGGAGCTGGTGCTGGAGAGCACGGGCCGGTTTACCGAGCGCGAGGCGGCAGCCAAGCACTTGACGGCGGGCGCCAAGAAGGTCGTGATCTCCGCCCCCGCCAAGGGCGAGGACATCACGATCGTCATGGGCGTCAATCACCAGAAGTACGACCCGGCCAAGCACCACGTGATCTCGAACGCGTCGTGCACCACGAACTGCCTCGTGCCGGTCGTCAAAGTCGTGATGGACACCTGGGGGTTCGTGCACGGCTTCATGACCACGGTGCACAGCTACACCAACGACCAGCAGATCCTCGACCTGCCCCACAAGGACCTACGCCGGGCCCGGGCTGCAGCGCTGAGCATCATCCCGACCACCACCGGGGCCGCGAAAGCCACGGGCCTCGTGATCCCAGAGGTGAAGGGGAAGATCGACGGCATCTCCCTGCGCGTCCCGACCTCGGATGTTTCCATCGTCGAGCTCACCGCCGAGGTGCGGAAGGCGACGACGGCCGCGGAGGTCAACGCCGCCTTCAAGCAGGCGGCGCAGGGCGACCTGAAGGGCATTCTCGATGTCAGCGACGAGCCCCTCGTCTCCGTGGACTACATCGGCAGTCTGTATTCGAGTGTCGTGGACGCGATGTCCACCAACGTGATCGACGGCACCTTCGTGCACGTCTCGTCGTGGTACGACAACGAGATGGGCTACTCCGCACGGTGCGTCGACCTCTTGGCCTACATCGCCGCCCGCAGCCGGTGAGCAAACGCACCCTCGCCGACCTGCCGGCCGCAGCCCTGGACGGCAAGCGGGCGCTCGTCCGGGTGGACTTCAACGTGCCGCTGAAGGGCGGCGTCGTCACGGACGACAGTCGCATCCGCGCCGCGCTCCCGACGATTAATTATCTGCGCGAAAAAGGCGCCCGCGTGGTGCTGCTCTCCCATCTGGGCCGACCCAAGGGCGGTCCCGACCCGGCCTATTCGCTGCAGTTGATCCGGCGCGACGTCGAGCGCCTGATCGGCACGCCCGTCGAGTTCATTCCCGACCCCGCTGCGGGTGTCGCCGCCTCGAAACGACTGCCTCGGGGAGGGGTGGCGCTGGTCGAGAACACGCGGTTCTGGCCGGGAGAGGAACAGAACGACCCGCACCTCGCGCAGACGTTCGCCGCGCTGGGCGATTTCTACGTCAACGACGCTTTCGGCTCCGCCCATCGGGCCCATGCGTCCACCGAGGCCGTGGCGCACCTCCTCAAGCCCGCGGTGGCGGGCTTCCTGATGGAGAAGGAGCTACGCTACTTAGGTGAGGCCCTCACCAATCCCAAGCGGCCCTTCGTCGCACTGCTGGGAGGGGCGAAGATCTCGGGGAAAATCGACGTGATCGAGGCGCTGCTCCCGCGCTGTGACGAGATTCTGATTGGCGGCGCGATGGCGTGTACCTTCTTTGCGGCCCTGGGGCTCGAGGTCGGTACGTCGCTCGTCGAGCGTGACAAGACGGAGTTGGCCAGGGCCCTGCTCGCCGCGGGCGGCCGCAAATTGATTCTGCCGCGCGGCGCCGTCGTCGCCCCGGGGCTCGATCGCGCGGCCGAGCGCCGCGAGGTGGCGAGCGACGAGATCCCCGCTACCTGGGCCGTTTTCGACATCGACCAGGCCACCCAGAGTGATTACCGGGCACGCCTGCTGCGGGCGCGGACCATCGTGTGGAATGGCCCGATGGGCGTGTTCGAGACGCCGCCGTTCGACGCCGGCACGCGGGCCGTCGCGGCCGCGCTGGTCGAGGCAGGGGAGCGGGGCGCGGTGACTGTCGTTGGCGGCGGGGACTCTGCGGCGGCGGTAGCGGGGCTCGAGGGCAAGCTGTCGCATGTTTCCACCGGTGGCGGGGCGTCGTTGGAATTCCTCGAGGGCAAGCCGCTCCCAGGGGTCGCCGCCCTGGAGAACAAGTGAGGCGGCTGCTGTTCGCCGCCAACTGGAAGATGCACCTCGGGCCTGACCAGGCTCGCGAGTACCTGAAAGCGTTCCGCCGAGATTACGCCCCGATCGAGGGCCGGGAGGTGTGGTTCTTCGCCCCAGCGGTCTCGCTCGAAGCCGTCGCCCAGGCCCTCCGCGGGGGAGGCCGCGACGACTTGCTCGCCGGCGCTCAGAACATCCACTGGGAGCCCAAAGGCGCCTTCACTGGCGAGATCTCCGGTCCCCTCGCCGCCCAAGCGGGGGCGCGGGCCAGCCTCGTCGGCCACTCAGAGCGCCGCCAATTGTTCGGGGAGACCGACGAGCAGACGGCGCGCAAAGTCGACGCCGCCCTCAAGACCGGCCTCGTCCCGGTGCTGTGCGTCGGCGAGACGCTGGCCGAGCGCGAGCAGGAGCAGACCATAGCGGTGGTGACCCGGCAGCTCGCCGCCGCCTTGGGGGATGGCAGAGGAGGAGCGGGGGGAGGGG
>WNFD01004729.1_pt1 | contig 18138 bp, 17 predicted proteins | sample 5400491 | NCBI WGS metagenome assembly WNFD01 (sample SAMN13153343, study PRJNA577476) | soil metagenome | isolation source: 120 cm saprolite under Douglas fir tree site 2 hole 2 replicate 2 | place: USA:California | collected 2015-04-18 | reverse complement strand
GGCGGCCCGCGCGCCAATCGCTTCGAATGCGCGCTGGCAGGCAGAGGACCCCATCTCCACCAAAGGGAGACCAACGGGTGTGCGCGAACTTCTAAGGTCGCCCGAACCGCCCGAAATTCAGCAGGTCGCGATGAAGCGAGCGGCGGCGATGGTGGTGCACGGCGCGCGCCTCGGTCGGCTTCTCTTGCTCGCGTTCAGTACGGGACTCCTGGCCCTACCGGGTACGGTCGAGGCGCAAACCATCCGGTACGTGTCAGTCAATGATCCGACATGCGGCGGCCGGTCGCCCTGCTACACGACTATCCAGGCCGCCATCAACGCCGCCCAGGCCGGTGACACAGTCCGCATCCAGCCCGGCACCTACATCGAGCAGCTCAACATCACCGGCAAGAACTCCGGCGCCACCTCGGAGACCCGGCGCATCGTCATCGAGATCGATCTTTCCGCGCCCGTCGGCAGCGTCCTGCTGAGCCCGCCGACCACCCAGTGCACCAACGGCCACGCCGTGAAGTTTCAGCAGTCCAAGTTCATCACCCTCCGGGGGCTCACTATCAGCGGAGCCGCCGGCCAGGCCGTCTCCCTGCTCGGCGGCAACAACGACAACGACGCCATCCACCTCGACCGGCTGAGGATCTTCGGCAACGGCTCCTCCGAGTGCAACGGCGGTATCACCATCGCCCGCGGTAACCCGGACACCCTCATCGCCAACTCGCTCATCTACGCCAACGGCCGCAACGGCATCACTTTCATCGACGCTCATGGCGGCCCCCACTACCTCGTCGGCAACACCATCCACGGGAACGCCTGGAATGGCCTGGACGTCGCCCGCGAACACGTCGTCTGGCTCGTCAACACCGCCATCACCGGCAACGGCACCGCCACCGGCTCCACCGGCGGCCGCGTCGGCGTCAAGCGCGAGGGCTCCGCGAACCGCCAGCCCGCCGGCATCCGCCTCCTGAACAACCTCGTCTGCGGCAACCGCCTCGGGGAGCTGAACGGCCCGATCCTCGATCCGACCGACGGGGGAAACCGCACGCCGACGGGCTCGGAGGGGTCGGGCGTCACCGCCAGCCCCGGGTGTGATCTCCCCAGTAACGTCTACGCAAATCTCGCCGGCCCCGATGGCAACGCCCACACCAATGACGACGACTTCACTCCGGTCACGGCCTCGCCGCTGTTGGACGCCGGGGTTGACCCGCGGACGCTGGGGTTCAACCCTTCGCTGAACCCCGTCCTCGAGTCCGACTACCTCATGCCTGCCGCGCGCCCGAGGCTCGGGACGCCGGGGGGCATGGCCGCCTTCGACATCGGCGCCCGCGAGCCCGACGTCGCTGACAAGATCGGCCCGCTGGTCACTATCATCGCGCCGCCCGAGGCCCGCCATGTCCGCGGCGCGGTACCGATCGAAGCGCGGGCGACCGACCAGGGCAGTGGCGTCGCCGCTTTCACGCTGCGCATCGGCACGCAGCCACTCGCGGCGACGCTCACTCCATCTCTGCCACCGCCGGCGTCCTCGGTCACCGCCACGGCGATCTGGAATACGACAGCGTTCACTGACGGCATCTACACCTTGACTGCAGGGGCCGGAGACGCCGCCGGAAACGACGGGATGGCCACCCGGTTGCTGGTTGCCGACAACACTCCGCCGGAGACTTTCATTGACGCCGGGCCGAGCGGTCAGATCTTCGTCGGCAACGCCACGTTCAGCTTCAGCGGCTCTGACAACCAGACGGCCGGGCCGAGCCTCGTCTTCTCCTGGCGCCTGGACAGCGGCCCCTGGTCGCCCTTCAGTGCCGACACCAGCGCAAACCTCTCGGGCCTCGCCGAGAGCCCGCACGTCTTCGCGGTCAAAGCGCGCGACCTGGCGGGCAATGAAGATGCCAGCCCAGCGTCGCGCGCCTTTACCGTCGGGCCAGCTCTTACTGTGACGATCACGGAGCCGGGCGACGGCGCCGCCGTCCCGGCAGGCCCGATCGTCATCCGGGGGACCGTCCAGGCCGGCGGAGCGGAAGTGACAGTCACGGTCAACGGCGTGCCGGGGGCCGTGGTCGGCACGACATTCCTCGTCCTCGCGGACATCGCTGCATCGGTCACGACCGTGAAGGCGACCGCCCAGACGGCAGCAGGCCAGCAAACGAGCCATTCGATCACCGTGTCGGTCAGCGGCACTCCGACGCCCGCGGCCATCGCGCTGCGTCCATTCCCGGAGGTAGGGCGGGTTCCGCTCGTCGTGACGTTCGCGCTCTTTCCGACACCTGCGTCGGGCAGTGTCATCCAGCTGGATCTGGACGGCAACGGGACGGTGGACTTCACGGGCGCCACCCTCGAGGGCCAGGCGTTCACGTACACGGCGCCGGGCATCTATCTCCCGGCGGTGACGGTCGTGGACACCCAGGGCGGGCGCACCACGGCCCGAGCGCTCGTGCAGGTCCTCGATGGCGCGGCGCTCGACACGCTGCTCCGGGCCAAGTGGCAGACCATGAAAGACGCGCTCCGGGCCAGCGATATCACGCGCGCCGTGACTCAGATCGTCCTGCGGGCCCAGGACGGATATGCGGCGGCGTTCCAGACGATTGCTCCTCAGCTGCCCGGCATCGACAGTATCCTGACTGCGATCACTCCGGTGGAGGTGCGAAATCGAGCGGCAATCTACCAGATGCTTCGCGTCGACGGCGGCGTCACGAAGTCCTTCGAGGTTCGCTTCGTGATCGACGGAGACGGCTTGTGGCGCATCCAGGGATTCTGAGGGTGTCCGGCGCGCTGGCGCGGCTGGCGGGCATCCTTTTGGGCCTCGCCGTGCTGGTGGGAGCGCCGGACCTGGCGTCGGCAGCCAAGGGGCCCTGGCGTGGTCAGGTGCTGGACGCCGAGACCAAGCAGCCGCTCGAAGGCGTGGTGGTGCTGGCGTACTGGTACCGGTACCGATTCCACCTGTCTCAGCTCGTGGTGGGGCATCAGGCACCGGAATTTTTCGACGCGGTGGAGGCCGTCACCGACGCCCAGGGGCGGTGGGAGATCCCGGAAAAAAGCTTCCCGTTTCTCGCCAACATCGGCGGCCCGTTCTTCCGCTACTACAAGCCCGGGTACGCAGGGTGGTACTACGCCGGCCAGGACACGGCGGAGTGGCGGCAGCTCCGAAGCGAAGAACAAATGCGCAGAGCGAAGGAGATGGCCCTGGCAGTCTGGACCGAAGAAGGGGGCAAGGTGGAGTTGCCCCCTGCCCGTACACGAGACGAGCAAATGAAAATAGAATCTATCCCTGGACTCGTTCCGGTATCGAAGATGCCTCTCACTCGTGATGCGATCAACAAGGCCCGAAGCGCCTACGGTCTTTCACCACATGGGCCCCCAGCGCAGGAGCGAAGGTAATGATCCGGCAATGGTTGCGATACGCGTGCCTGGCCTTCTGGCTGCTGCCACAGTTTCCGGGTCTGGCAGAGAGTTACGAAGTCGACGTTCATGAGGCGCTGAGTGAACGGGTCGTCGATCGCTCGCAGACGCTCGACATCATTCTTCGTGACGAGCTTGGCTTTCCAGAGGGACGAGCACGGTTCTTCGCCGGTCAATCCGCTCGGTTCTGGGTCCCCCAGGGCTCCTTTCAGGAGGACGTCCCTGATCTTCGTGTCTTCAATCACTTCCACAACCCCCTTAACCCCCTTCTCCCGTTGGACCAGGCCGGCTTGCGCAGTACTTTTCTTGGCCTCACCATCGCGGCCGGCCAGTCATCGCTCTTGTGGCTGCAGAATCCGGCGCAGGCCCAATACCGAGTCACATTCCTCGGCTTCCTCGTCGAGAGCGGGGGCGAGGATCGGCCGTGGCAGCGAGCCCGCCGCGAGTACCTCCAAGCGCTCATGGGAGAAACAACAGGGGAGCGCGACCAGGCGTTTCGAGAGACATTTCTTGGTCTCGGTCACGTGATGCATCTCATCCAGGACGCGACGGTCCCAGCTCATGTCAGGAACGATCCTCACCCGACGAAGACGTTCCGATTGGGTCAACCAGATGAGGTACGCATTCCGATCGACTCAGATCCTTATGAGGACTGGGTCATGCACACGCTCCGCCTCCGCCGATCACTCTTCGACGAGCTCGCTAATGGAACGCCGCTTGGTGGCATGCCAGATCTCTCAGCGTTCAACTTCTCGGACGCGCCGGTGGCAGGGGCGACCTTGCCCATCACGCGACTGATCGACACCGGCACGTATCGCAATGCAAGCAATCCTGCCGGCCTCGCGGACACCGCTCTTGTCGGTATCGCCGAGTACACGAACGGGAACTATCTGAGCAAGGACACCGTCTTTCAAAGGTTTGCCCACCCCGCGGTCGGCAGTCTCGGAGCTCGCTCGGCGGAGCCTGACCTGTTCGTCGCCCAGCCTGACGGCGGCTTCCGGCAGTATTTCGCCAAGGAAACCGCGGGTGCGCCGGTCCGACCGTTCGTGACGGAAGGCCCTCTTCACCAGTCGTTGCAGGCCGCAACCGGTCTCCCTCCCGGCTTCCGCGGCAAGCTGGACGTCGACGTGATGCCCGATGCGGTCGATCCCACCCTCGTGCGGATCGAGGGCAAGAACGCCTCGCCCGAGACGCTCGACGGCGGAACGCTGAGCCTCTACGCCGACGTCGCGGTGACCGACCTTGTAGGCGTGACGCGGTTCGTCCGCCAGCCGGCGACCGCCGTCGGGTCTGATCTTACAGTCACGGCGGCCCCGGATGCGCCCGTGCGGTCGGCGCCGTTCCAGGTCCCAACCCAGGCCGAGCGCTTCGTGGCCGTCTACAAGGGCCCGCTCGGTGAGGAGCGGCCGAGCCCGGATCCGGCCGTCAACAACCCCGGCGCCGTGATCGGCAAGGTCCTCGGCGGGCTCCGGGTCGAGCACGTGTTCCCCGACTTCGACAGCGGGTTCTGGATGCTGCGCTCGCCGGCCGGCGTGTTCCCCCTGCCGATCTCCATTGAGGACATCGTGACCCTGCGCTGGGGCGACGCCGACAACACGCTGGTCGGTCGCACGGCTTTTGGGCGGCTCTTCGGCGAGCCGAACCAGATCGCGTCGTTCGAGATCCTGCGGCCCGAGGGCACGACGGAGGTGCCGCTACAGAACGGCGCGGTGCGGCTCGTCGAACGGGCGCGCGTCTCCGTACCGTTTGGCCTCGCGCTGGGGACCACGGTGGAGTTGACCCACGGCATCCAGTTCGAGCAGAAGCTCGTGACCTTCCGCCACGAGGAGTCGTTTGTGAACGCCCAGCGGGCCGAGAACAGCTTCAGCCACCTGGCTGTCGAGACCCTCACCGACTCCAAGGTCCTGGCGGCATCGTGGAACCTCAGCCTGGACTTCGACAAGTTCACGGCGAACGCCACCCGGCCCTACACTTGGCAGATCTCCCAGGTGGCGCTGCGGCGGGACGGTACGATCCTGGCTCTCGTCCAGGTGACGCTGACGGCGCCGACGGATCCCAACTCGTTCGCGACGTTCGCGACCAAGAAATACGTGTCGCCGGCGCCCGGCTGCGGGTTCCCGTGCGAGGCGCCCGTGCTCCAGCCCGGCAACAACGTCGGGGTGCCGTACGCGTTCCCGCGGGCGTTCAACGCCATCGGGTACGTCGTGGACGCGACGAACGGCCGGGTGCTCCACTCGACGGCGCCACCGGTGGTGAGCTTCGCCCATACGACCCGGGCGACGGCCTGGAACGACACGAGCCTGAACTTCGCGGCCACCGAGTTCCACTTAGTGACCCGGGTCGACACGAGCACGGAGCCGGCCACCGTGGTGACGGGCTACGCCTACGACAGCGGCAACAACCAGCGCGGCGCCGTTTGCGCCCCGGCCGCCGGCTTCGTGCCGTTCGACGAGATCCACGCCAACGAAGGCACCACGGCCCTCGGGGCGGTGAGATTTCGCCCGGAGATCGCCGCCAAGGATGCGCCTCCCTCCTTCGAAGTGGTGGTGCGCCAGGACCGCTTCTGTGTCGGCGTCGACGGGGCGACGACGTTCGGCTACGACGTGACCACCGACGCCCCGCGGCGGCAGCTCGCCATCTTCCACTTCGAGACGAGGACCCGCGCCGCCGGTGAACCGGACCGGCTCGTGTTCGAGATCGAGGAGCCACAGGTCAATCCGTCGGCCGTCTTCGCGCGCATCGTGTTCTGGGACCCCGGGGCCGGCGTGGCGACAATGCACCGGGTGAGCACGCAGGAGACGGGGAACATCGTGAGCGTCGGCCGCGACGCCGCCTGGTTCCACGCGTCGACGACGTCGATCTACGTGCCGCGGGAAGAAGGGACTCTGCCGACAACCTTCCAGATCGACTTTGACCCCTCGCTCGCCTTTCGCGTCCTGGCCGACAAGCGTCTCTACAGCACGGATACGCTGAGGTTTCACGCCCTCGACCCCGCCCTTCGCCCAACGGCGCTGCCAGCCGTGTTGCAGGGTGGCGGGAGCCGGTCGGGAGACTTCCACACGATCCCGCTCAAGTAAGGGATCGCTGATCCGTCAGGCGCCCGACCCGACGTGCTGAAGCGGTGAGCAGCCGGGTTACCGATCGCACGACAGGCGCATGCGATTCTTCGCGATCCAGGCGTACACGCGTCGGGCAAGGAAACGCGCCCCTGGGAGCGCGAAGACCGTCGCGAGCCAGCTGAGCCAGCCGATGCGACGCAGCAGCTCGGGCACGGCATCGGCACCCGTGAGCGTACGCCCGTCGGGCAGCACGAGCTGCATCGCCGTCATGCACGCCTCGTCCGAGATCTGGGGGAAGCGGGCGCGCTGCGGTGCTGACCGGCACGGGAGGATCTCGAGCTGGCCACCGGAGATCGCCAGGCGCATGAGCCAGAGCGCACTCGCCCGGCACATCGCGCACTCGCCGTCGTAGATCAGGACGGCGGGCGCTGGCCCCATCCCTTGAGCGTGCGGTAATAGAGGATAAGCCCGGCGGCCACCGTCAACGAGACCACCGCCTGCACGAACGCCGCCGTCGTCCGGTCGCGCACGAGAAGAAGCGCCGCGTAGAACAGGAAGAACGCGATCCCCGCGCCGATGAGGATACGGTGGGCGGTGATCAGCTTCACGGCTCCAAAATCCTAGGCGCCGAGCACGACCTTGACGGCGTCCCGCGTCACGCTGACGAGCCGGTCGATCTCCGCCTCGGTCACGACCAGGGGCGGCGCGAAGTAGACCGAGTCGCCGGGCGCCGGATGCGCGCCGGCCGCCGGGCGCGTCCGCGTGACGACGCCGCGCTTCATCATCTCGGCCTGGATGCGCGGGGCGACCTTGCGATCGCCGGCGAAGTTCTTCTTGGTCGCGCGGTCTTCCACCAGCTCGACGGCCGCGAGCAGGCCCTTGCCGCCCCGGATGTCGCCCGCGTTCGGGTGGTCGCCGAACGCCTGCTGGAGTCCCTGGTGGAGCCGGGTGCCCATCTTCGCCGCGTTCTCCCAGAGCCGCTCGCGCTCCATGATCTCGACGTTCTTCAATCCAACCGCGCAGCACGTCGGATGGCCGGAGTACGTGTAGGCGTGCATCCAGCGATCCTCGGGCTTGACCGAGTCCATGGCGTCCTTGATCGCCTTGGTGATCATGATCCCGCCGAGCGGAAGGTATCCGGAGGTCACGCCCTTCGCGAACGAGACGATGTCGGGCTTGACGTTCCAGTGCCCGAGCGCGAACCAGCGCCCGGTCCGGCAGAAGCCGGTGATGACCTCGTCGGCGATCAGGAGCACGTGGTGGCGCGTGCAAATCTCCCGCACCAGCGGCCAGTAGTCGTCGGTCGGGTAGATGACTCCTCCGCCGCCGTGGATCGGCTCGCCGATCATCGCGGCGACCGTGTCGGGTCCCTCGCGCAGGATCGCCTCCTCGATCTCCCGCGCCGCCGCCTGCCCGATGCTCTCGCCGGGCTTCGCGCCCTGGAACCGGTACGGGTAGCAGGTCTGGACGTGGACGAACCCCGGAACGCGCGGCTCGAACATCTTCCAGTAGGCGCCCATCCCGGTGGCGCTCATCGCCTGGAGGGTGACGCCGTGATAGCCCTGCTGGCGGGAGATGATCTTGACCTTGTCGGGCTTACCCTGCGCCTTCCAGTAGAAGCGCGCCGTCTTGAACGCCGACTCGTTCGACTCGGCGCCGCCGCACGTGAAGAACACGGCCTGCATGTTGTCGTACGTGATCTCCATGAGCCGGTTCGCCAGCGTGATCGCCGGCACGCTCGAGGAGCCCACGTAGCCGGAGAAGTACGCGAGATCCTTCATCTGCGCCGCCGCGGCGTCGGCCAGCTCGGTGCGGCCGTGGCCCACGTTCACGTTCCAGAGCCCGGAGAGCCCGTCGATGTATTCGTGGCCCCCGATCTCCTGGATGGTCGCGCCGCGTCCGCGGACATAGATGACCGGCTCAGCGTTGTCGACGGGGTGGTGCAGCGGATGGATCAGGTGCTCCTGATCGGCCTTGACGAGCTCGGCGGCGGTCAGCGCCATTGCTTTCTCCTGTTCAGAGGCACGCCCCCAGTTCAGCAAGTGGCGGGGCGCGGGTGCGCCCGCCGGTAGTCCCCGTCCGGGATGAGGACGGCTTTCTCGTGACGTCCGCGATACCGGTAGACCCACGCACGCGCGCGCCGGCCGCTCGCGAGCGTGACGATCGTGCGACGACGACCGAAATTGTACCCCTCCGCGCGGTCGAGCACCGCGAGAAGTTCGGGGTCGTCCAGGCGGTAGATCTCTCCGCGGACGCTACCAACTCCGTCGACCAGCCCCGGGTAGCGGCCGAGATCGAGCAGGCGCCCGTGGACACGGCCCTCGCCGAGGAACTTCGAAGCGCGCGCCAGCAGGAGATGCAGCGCGTACCCCCGCATCAGCGTCCCGTACACGAACACGAGCGCCGCCCGGGAGTCACCTGGTTTGGGCAAGCTGTTTCAGGACGTCTCCACCGCCTGGAGCACCGCGCCGAGGAAGTCCTGCTCGGGGACGGCGCCCTCGAACTGCACGCGATCGTTGATGACGACCTTCGGGACACCGATCACTTGATAGGCCCGCGACAACTCGGGAAACTCCGTCGCCTCGATGACGGTCGAGCGCACGCGGTCGGACGCGACCGACATGTGCTGTGCCAGGCGCACGGCCCGGGGACAGTGAGGTCAGGTGGGCGTCGAGAAAACCTTGATGTCGACGTCGGCGGCGAGCGCCCGCAGCGAGGCCAGGGTGTCCTCCGCCAGCGCCGGCGCGCCGGTGGACGTCACGATGATCGAGTCGATGAGGTTGCTGAACTCGTAGCCCAGGGGGACGCCGTAGAAGCGGATGCCGTAGTCGCGGCTGCCTTCGACGACGATGGCCGGCACCTGGTCCACGCCGTACGCCTCGGCGCGCTCGCGGTCGATGGCGAGGTTGAGCACCTCCACCGTGATCTGGTCGGAAAGCTCGGCGACCTCGCGCACGAGCTGCTCGTTCTGCTGGCAGAGCTCGGCGGCGGCGAGCTCCTGCGAGAAGACGACGAGCTTCACGGGCCCGGTGATGCGCTCGAACTCCTTGCGAACAGCAGCCTGGTCGCGCTCGGTCAGGATCGGCATGGCGTCATTATACCTGGCGCGCATCGACCCGGCGATCGTGGCGGCGTAGTCCCCCGCGGGCGGCCTAGCCTTTCACGGCGCCGGCGGTGAGGCCCGACACGTAATAGTCGAGGAACCAGACGTAGATGATGACGATGGGAAGGCTCGCCACCACCGCGCCCGCCATCAGCGAGCCCCAGTAGTAGATGTCGCCGCGGATCAAGTCGGCGGTCACGCCGACGACCGCGGTCTTGTTGGCCGTCTGCGACACGAACGTCAGCGCGTACGTGAACTCGTTCCAGGTGAGCGTGAAGCCGAAGAGCGTGACGCAGACGATCCCGGGGACGGCCATCGGCAGCACGATGCGGACGAGCGTCTGCATCCGGCTCGCGCCGTCCACCAGCGCGCACTCCTCGACCTCTCTGGGAATCGTCCGGAAGTAGCCCATGAGGAGCCAGGTGGAGAAGGGTACCAGGAAGGTCGGATACGTCACGACCAGCGCCCAGATGGTGTCCGAGATGCCGAGCCAGACCACCACCTGGGAGAGCGGAAGGAAGAGCAGTGTCGGCGGCACGAGATACGTGATGAACACCGCCGTGCCGAACGTGCCGACGCCGCGGTAACGGAGGCGCGCGAGGCTGTAGCCCGCCAGGATGGCGATCACGAGCGACACGCTGGTCGCCACGACGCTGATGATGAGGCTGTTCTTGATCCAGGTCAGGAACTCGGTCTTGAAGAAGAGATACCGATAATGGTCGGTGATCACGCCGGTCTGAATGAGGAAGGGTACGGCCTTGAGGTCGTAGAGCTCGGCGTCCTTCTTCAGCGAGGTGATCAGCATGAAGTAGAAGGGGAACAGCGCGAACGCGATGAAGGGGATCATGTTCGCGTAGCCGAACACCGCCGACCGGATCCGCGCGCCGCGCGACCGAACGCCGACGTCCACGTTACTCCCTCCGGATATAGCGGAGCTGGAGGAACACGATAGCGGCCAGCATCGGAAACAGGAAGAGCGAGACGGCCGCGCCCTGGCCGAGGTTGCCGCCGGTCAGCCCGGTCTGGTACGCGAGCGTGGCGAACAGGTGCGTGGTATTGACCGGGCCGCCCCGGGTGAGGACCTGCACGATATTGAAGTCCGAGAAGGTGAAGATCGTCGAGAACAGCACCACGACGGCGAGGACGGGCTTGAGAAGCGGGAGCGTGACGTGGCGGAAGCGGCCCCAGGAACTGGCGCCGTCGACCTCGGCCGCCTCGTAGTACTCGCGCGGAATGGAAACGAGGCCGGCGAGGACGATGATGGCGAAGAAGGGCAGCCCCCGCCACACGTTGACGGCGATCACCGCGGTCATGGCGTAGCTCGTCATGCCGAGCCAGTTGGGACCGGGCGGGCTGATGAGTCCGAGGTGGATGCCCGTCCAGTTCACGACGCTGTAGAGCGAGTCGAACATCCACCCCCAGACGAGCACCGACAGCGCCGTGGGGATGACCCACGGCAGCAGGACGGCGCCCCGGATCAGCCGCTTGAACTTGAAGTTCCGGAACAGGAGCATCGCCAGCCAGACGCCGAGCACCGTCTTGAAGACGACGGCGATGAGCGAGAAGACGAACGAGTTGTAGACGGTTTGCTGGAAGATCTCGTTGCCGAGAATGTCCCGGAAGTTCTGCAGCCCGATGAACTGCCCGGGTGACCCGACCCAGTAGTCGGACAGGCTGAAGTAGATCGCCATCCCGAACGGGTAGGCGACGAGGCCCACGATCAGGGCCAGCGCGGGCACGATCAGGCTGTAGCCGAAGACGTGCTCCTGCTCCCACCACTCGCGGACGCGCGCGAGGCGGCCGAGCCGCGGGAGTCCGGTCGCCTCGAGCGCACGTTCACCAACGGCCATGCTAGGTCTTTCCCTTCGTCTCGAGCTTGCCCTGCACCGCGAGCTTGATCTGATCCTCGCCCCAGGCCAGGGCGCGCTTGGTGGGCATGCCGTTGATGGCCTTGGCGACGATGTCGGGCAGGATGAAGTTGACCACGATCAGCTGCACGGCGGCGTTGGGCTTGGCGGGCCAGCCCTGCTCGTGCACGTATTCGGCCTCCTTCGGCAGCATGGCGTATTTGGGGTTGCTCGCCCAGATGGGGTGCTCGGCGAACCGCTTGAGCGGGGGCTGGTTGAACGCACTGCCCCCGACGATGAAGGCGTCGTAGTTCTCCTTCTGGAACAGGAACTTGATGAAATCCTTGGCGAGCGAGACGTTCTTCGAGAACTTCCAGATCGCCAGCGAGTTGACGCCGGTCGCGCAATGGATGCCGGCGGGGCCGGCGGGGCTGTTGTGGTGGTTGATCTCGTCGGCGATCGGCATGTTCTTGACGACGGCGGCGACGTAGGGGCTGATCGCGTTGTGGATCCAGGAGCCCTTGCCCGAGAGCAGGAAGCGGTTGTTGGAGGCGTTGTCCCAGGACAGCACCTCGGGCTCCATGGCGTTCGCGTACAGATCCTTGTACCACTCGACGACCTGCGCGGCCTTGTCGCTGTTGATGGCCGGCGTCTTGCCGTCCGTCTCCAGCACCTTGCCGCCGTTGCACCACAGGATCGACCAGAACGAGATGTTGGCGTCGGTGCAGTGGCTGATCGGGATACCGACGGGGTTGCCCTGCTTCTTGAGGATCTTCCCCGCCTTGAGGAGCTCATCCCAAGTCTTCGGCGGCTGGAGCCCGGCCTTCTTGAAGTGCACTTCGTTGTAACACCCGGGGAACGCGACCCAGTACCACGGCACCGCCCGCCACCCCGACGCCGTCTGACACGTATCCCTGGCGAACGTGTACCAGCCGCCGTACCCCTTGCCGAGGTAGTCGACGAGGTCGCCCATGTCGACCAGATGCTGCTCGTAGAGGAAGGGGTCGGCGGCGCCCGTGATGATGAGGTCGTGGCCGGACTGCGACGCGACCTGGGCCGCGCGCTTCGCGAACAGCTGCGGGAAGGCGATCGTGTCGACGCGCACCGTCACCCCGGCCTGCTTACCAAAGACCTCGGCCTGCCTCCGCAGCTCGTCGTCGGACGCCGGGACGAAGTGGTTGCCCGTGAGGAACGTCAGCTCGCGCTTCTGGGCGAAGGCGGGAGCCTTCCCGAGCGCGAGCCAGGATGCCATGCCGGCGCTGGCACCGGAAGCGACACGAAGAAAGTGTCGACGCGAGGTCCCTTGCATACGGACTCCTTGGAGCTCAGCGCGGTTGACGGGGAAGGTTCTGAGGAACCGGGAGAGATCTCACCCCCCTCATAGCTTGGACGGTTGCCCGGGTTCTACTCCAGGCGACGACCGTCGTCAAGGCCGCACTGATATCAGCGATGGCCCCGCGGCTCCGAGCGCCCGACCCAGCGCCTGGGGGAACTGCGCCGCACTGTCGGGGCCGAACGACGTCATCCGAAAGCTTCCGGCCAGCCGCGTCAGGTCGGCCACGTCCGACGCGCTCTCGCTGAAAACGATGATGACGATGCGCGCGCCGATGCGTGCCGCCGTCTCGAGCTCGGGCGTGGCTGCCGCCAGTCCCTCCATCCCGGTGAAGCACACGACGCGGCGGTCGGGATGGACGAGGTGCGCCGCGACGGCCGCCGGCAGCGCGAAACCCGCCGTGGCGAGCCCGTGGGACACCAGGAACTCGCGCGGAGCGACGGCGTGCCAGCCGACGGCGACGTCGATCAGATGAGGGCCGGCATCGACGGCGGCGATGGTGCCGGCCGGAGTCGCCTCGCGCGCGATTCGGACGATCGCTCTCCTGGCGAGGGACTGACCGTCCCCGGCAGGCCCCGCGGAGAGCTCGCGCTTGAGCCGGTCGAGCTCGGCGACGTCCCAGTCAGCTCGCTGCCGGTCATGCAGTCGCGGCGCGAGCTCCTCGAGGACGACGGCGACCTCGCCGACCACCTCGACAGCCGGGATGCGATCGCCCAGCGCTCGCGGCGGCCCGAAGCAGAGCACGGGGACCGTCGACCACCACGGAGCGGGCACGGGTTCGAGCGAGTCGAGCCCGAGGCCCACGACGAGATCGGCGCGTTTCAGCAGGCGCTCGTCGACGGTCTCGCTACCAAGAACCCCGAGCATGAGCGGGTGCGGGTCAGGCAGCGCGCCCTTGGCCCGGCGCGTCACCAGCACGGGCGCGGGCAACGCCTCCACCAGCGCGCGGAGCCACTGCGAAACGCCGGTCGATCGGCAGTGGAGTCCAGCGATCAGCAGCGGGCGGGATGCACCGGCGAGCCGTCGGGCTGCCGTGTCGAGCGCGCCGGGATCGGGCGGCGGCAGGGGATCTGGTCGGCACGACGTCGCGAGGGGCAGCGCCGACTGACGCGCGATCTCGTCCGGGATTTTCAGATGGACAGGACCACGTGGCTCCGTGGCGGCCAGCCGCGCCGCGTGGGCGATCCAGTGCGCCGCTGACTCTCTCTGCACACGGAGGCTCGCCTTGCAGGCGGCAATGTCCACCGGGTGGTCGTCGGTCAGGAAGATCATCGGCGCACGGTCCACGCGCGCCTGGGCAACGCCGGCCATCGCCGCCGTGACGCCGCCGCCGGACCTCACGACCACAGCGCCCGGCGCCTCGACGAGATCGCCGGTGACCGCGGCCATGATGCACGCGGCGGTCTCCCCGGACGCGAGCGTCAACGGAAGCTCGCCCGCACGCGCCGCCTCGAGCAGCGGGAGGTTCGTATCAAGACCTGCCACGCCGAAGAGCCGCGGCGTGCCGGCCCGCTTCAAGCCGTCGACGACGACGTCGGCGACGGTGCTCCGGCTCACGCCGACCGGGACTCGGCCGCCGTCATTTCCCGGCGAAGCCCTCGAACACCGGCCGCATGCGCTCGAGCGCCAGGCGCAAATTGGCCTCCGAGTTCGCGTACGAGAACCGCAGATATCCCTCACCGTGAGCGCCGAACGCCGCGCCCGACAGCGCCGCCACGCCGGCCTCGGTCAGGAGCCGCTCGGCGACCTCGGCCGACGGCCGGCGGGTCCCCGTGATGTTCGGGAACACGTAAAAGGCGCCGCGCGGCCGCGCGCATCGAACGCCGGGCAGCTGGTTGAGGCCGTCCACGAACAGGTCGCGCCGTCGCTTGAACTCGGCCACCATGCGGGCGACCGGCGTCTGATCGCCCTGGAGCGCCGCGATGCCGGCGAGCTGCACGAACGAGGCCGTGCAGGAGTTCGAGTTCACCATGAGCCGCGCCACGTGCTCGGCGAGGGGCGGCGGCATCACGCCGTAGCCGAGACGCCAGCCGGTCATCGCATACGACTTCGAGAAGCCGTCGAGCAGGATGGTCTGGTCTCGCATACCCGGCAGGCCCATGATCGAGGCGAACTCGCCCTCGTAGAGGAACTGCCGGTAGATCTCGTCGGTCAGCACCGGGATCTGCCGCGCGACGGCGATCGACGCGATGCGCTCGAGCTGGTCACGGTCGAGCACGCCGCCGGTGGGATTCTCCGGCGAGTTGATGACGATCAGCTTCGTCTTCGACGAGACGCGGCGCTCGAACAGCTCGAGATCGAATCCGAAGCCGCTGTCCTCGCGGAGCGGAATCGGCACCGGGACGCCGCCGACGAAATTGATGACGGACTCGTAGATCGGAAACCCGGGATTCGGGTGGATCACCTCGTCGCCATCGCCGATCAGGGCCATGATCGTGAAGAACATGATCGGCTTGGCGCCCGGCGTGACGACGACTTCCTCGGGCGAGACGGGAACGCCACGCGTCTCGGCGACGTGCTTGGCGATCGCCTCGCGAAGCTCCGGCAGCCCCGCCGACGGGCCGTAGTGCGTCGCCCCAGCGTCGAGCGCCTGCTTTGCGGCCTCCTTGATGTGCACCGGCGTGTCGAAGTCCGGCTCGCCGATTTCCAGGTGAATGATTTCGCGGCCGGCGCGCTCGAGCTGCCGCGCGCGGGCCAGCACCTCGAACGCGGACTCGGTTCCGAGCCGGGCCATCCGCGGGGCGACGTTCATGGGGGTCTCCTTTTATAGGCTACTTCTCGGAAGGTCCCTATTATAAGGCGTGGACTTCGCGCGCGTTCCAGCGGGGCCGTTCAGCATGGGCTGGGCTCACGGTCACCCGTCCGAGCGCCCGCCCCATGTCGTCTGGGTCGACACCTTCCTCATCGCCCGCACACCCGCGACGAACGGAGACTTCGCCGCGTACATAGCGGCCACCGGCGCCTCATCGCCGCCGTTCTGGTCCGACCCGGCGTTCGCCGACCCGAGCCAGCCCGTCGTCGGTCTCTCGTGGACCGAAGCCGGCGCGTTCGCCGAGTGGTCGGGCGCGCGGCTGCCGACGGAGGCCGAGTGGGAAAAGGCCGCGCGCGGCGGCCTCGACGGTCGGCGCTACCCGTGGGGCGACGCGAAGCCTGGCGTCACGTTCGACCGTCCGCCCCGTGTCGGCGGGACGCCGGGCAACACGCTGGGGCTTACCGATCTCTCCGGCGTCTGCCATGAGTGGTGCGGCGACTGGTTCGACGAGGACTATTATCGCCGCTCACCGGACCGGAATCCGCGCGGCCCGGCAACCGGCACGCGGCGCGTGAGCCGCGGCGGCGCGTGGCGTCACGCCGACCCGTGGAGCCCGGTCGCCCATCGCTCGTCTCTGCCGCCGCACCTTCGTTACTCCGACTACGGCGTCAGATTCGCCCGCGACCCGGAGTGACGGAGAAGCGGAGCCGCGGAGCCGAGTCGCGCTCAGGATAGACCGGGCGTGTCGGAGCCGGGTCGCTTCTTTCTCAGGCCACCCTCGGTCCGAGCCGGCCTCACGGCGCCCGCTACAACAAACCGCGCTCCGATACAATACCGTCCGTGCAGCGGTCGATCCTGAAGGAAGGGGTCGTGGCCGGCTTGATCGGCGCGGCGGTCGTCGCCGTCTGGTTCCTCCTCTTCGACATCTGGCGCGGCCAGCCGTTCTTGACCCCGGGGCTCCTGGGCGCCGCGGTCTTTCAGGGCGTGACCAACCCGATTGGACTTCGGCCCACCGTGGGCAACGTCCTCGGCTACACGATCGTCCACGGCCTGGCGTTCATCGCCTTCGGCGTCGTCGCCGCGAGCCTCATGGCCGTCAGCGAGCGCGAGCCCACGCTGTTTGTCGCCTTCGTGATCCTCTTCGCCAGCTTCGAGGTGTTCGTCTTCGGCATCGTCGGGGCGCTCGCGAAGTCGATGCTGGGCGCCCTGGTCTGGTGGGCGATCCTCGGCGGCAACCTTCTCGCCTCCCTCGCGATGCTCTGGTACTTCTTCCGCGCCCACCGCGCCCTGTCGCGCACGCTGATCGGCTCCTGGGGCAGCGTGTTCCGCGAGGGCGTCGTGGCCGGCCTGCTCGGCGCCGCCGCCGTCGCGCTGTGGTTCCTGGCGATCGACTGGATCCAGGGCGAGCCGCTCCGGACGCCGAGGCTCCTGGGCACGGGGATCCTCCGCCAGACCGACTCGCTCGCCGCGATCGCCTCCTACACCGTCGTGCACGGGATCGCGTTCGCGTTGTTCGGAATTGTCGGCGCCGCGCTGATCGCGGGCGCGGAGCGCCAGCCGCTCTTCGTCTTCGCCCTGGTGATCTTCTTCACGGCGTTCGAGGTGTTGTTCATCGGCGGCGTGTTGATCGCGGCGAAGTGGGTCCTGGACGAGCTGGCGGGGTGGACCGTCCTCCTCGGCAACCTCCTCGCGACCGGCGCCATGCTCGCCTACTTCATCAGGGGCCACCGCGCCCTCGCTCGTCGGCTCACTACGGCCTGGGCTGAAGACGACTAGCGGTCAGGCGGTTTGTCGGCGGAGGACGAGCAGGTCGATGGCTTCGAGGACTGGAGTCGGCGTGGTCTCGCGGGCGGCGGCGTGGCGCATCCGGGTGAGCCCTTCCTCGAACTCGGCGTCGGTGATCAACTCGAACGTCGACAGGGCTCGCTGCTTGATTCGCTCGTAGTGGGCGGTGAGGCTCGGGTCGATCTCCTGCACCGGCGTATCGAGGGCCGTGAGCTCGAATCCCTGCCCGACGAAGGCCTGCCGCACGGCCTCGAGAGTCGGCAGGCGCGCCTCGTCGACGGCGCGTGCCGAGGGGAAGAACGCGTAGTGCGGCACACCGTCCAGACGCCCGCTGAAGACGTTGCGGACGAACACGAGCCCGCCGGGCTTGACCACCCGGTGGAGCTCACGCGCGCAGGCGGCGACGTCCCCGACGTGATGGATGATCATCGAGAGGAACGCGAAATCGAATTCGGTGTCGGCGGCGGGGATCGTCTCCGCGGCGCCAGCGCGGTGGTCCACTCGCGGATGCGCGCTGTGGCGCTCCGCCTCCACGCGCATCTTCTCCGACGGCTCGACGGCGACGACGCGGGCGTCGAACGCATCGGCCAGCAGGACCGCGAAGCGCCCCGTGCCGGCCCCGAGATCGAGGACCGTCAGGCCTGAGCGCGTGCCACCGAGGTGGCGGGCGACCGCGTCCATCCAGAGCCGGCCGGTATCCTCGGAGAGGGCACGGCCGGCGCGATACGCGCGCCAGAGACCCCGGTCGTAGTCGACCCTCGTCACCAGAGCGCGTCGGGAAGGGGCAGTCCCACGAACGCGTCGGTCGGCATCGGTCCCGACGGCGCGATCGCAAGTCGCTCGGCCAGGGCGTAGAGCTGGCGCAGGTGCTG
>WNFD01006596.1_pt1 | contig 18144 bp, 21 predicted proteins | sample 5400491 | NCBI WGS metagenome assembly WNFD01 (sample SAMN13153343, study PRJNA577476) | soil metagenome | isolation source: 120 cm saprolite under Douglas fir tree site 2 hole 2 replicate 2 | place: USA:California | collected 2015-04-18 | reverse complement strand
CCAGCGACTGCATGTCCAGCGCGAGGTGCGGCGCCGCCTGGGCCCCGTCGACGAGCACCGGCACTTTTCGCCGGTGCGCCATCTCGACGATACGGCGGACCGGGTTGATGGTGCCGAGTGCATTGGAGACGTGCGCCAGGGCGAGCAGGCGGGTGCGCGGCCCGATCAGGCGCTCCATCTCGTCGAGGAGGAGTTGCCCCTCGTCGTCGATCGGCGCCACGCGCAGGACCGCGCCCTTCTCCTCGCAGAGCAGCTGCCAGGGCACGATGTCGGAGTGGTGCTCCATCTCCGTGATGAGTATCTCGTCTCCGGGGGAGACCCGTCTCCTGCCGTAGGTCTGCGCCACCAGATTGATCGCCTCGGTGGTGCCGCGGACGAAGACGATCTCATGGTCGTGCGCCGCGTTGATGAAGCGCTTCACCTTGCCGCGGGCCCCTTCGTAGGCCTGGGTGGCGCGCTCGGACAACAGATGCACCCCGCGGTGCACGTTCGCGTTGTCCTCCAGGTAGTAGTTGGCGATCGCGTCGATCACCGCGCGCGGCTTCTGGCTGGTCGCCGCGCTGTCGAGGTAGACGAGCGGCTTGCCGCGGACCCGCTGCTCGAGGATGGGGAAGTCTGCCCTCACCCGGACGACGTCCAGGCTCTCCGGCGCCCCGAGGTCGCCAGCGCGAAGACTCTGGCCCTGGGCCCTCATGCAGCCTCCTTGAGATTCTCCCACTCCGGCAGCCTCGAGATCACCAGCTCCCGGACGCGCGCCCTCTGGGGCCCGACCGGGATGAGATTCACCATCTCGCTGGCGAAGGCGTAGGTGAGCAGGCTCCTCGTGGCCTCCCGGTCGAGGCCTCGCGACCTCAGGTAGAAGAGCGCGTCTTCGTCCAGCTGGCCGACCGCGGCGCCGTGCGCGCACTTCACGTCGTCGGCGAAGATCTCCAGCTGCGGCTTGGTGTTCACCAGCGCGTCCTCGGAGAGGAGGAGGTTCCTGTTGGTCTGGCGGGCGTCGGTCTTCTGCGCGTCCATTCGCACCAGGACCCGCCCGCTGAACACGCCCCGTGAATGGCCGTCGAGCACTCCCTTGTACAACTCGCGGCTGGTGCAGCGCGGGCTCTGGTGATCGATCAGCGTACGGTTGTCGAGGTGCTGCTTGCCGGTCGCCATGTAGAGCCCGTTCAGCGTGCACTCGCTCCCCTCCGCGGCGAAGAGTGCGCGCACCTCGTTTCGCGCCAGCGCCGCCCCCAGGGCGACCGAATGAGAGGTGAAGCGGCTGTTCCGGCCGTGGGTTACCTGAATGAGCGCGATGTGGAAGGCGCGCGCGCTCTCCTCCTGCAGCTTGGTGTGTTCGAGGCGAGCGCCTTCGCCCAGCACCACCTCGGTGACGGCGTTGGTCAAGTAGACGTTATCGAAGAGGCCGGCGTAGGTCTCGACCACTGTCGCCTGACTGCCCGCGCCGGCGACGATCAGGTTGCGCGGCTGCGACACCGTGGCCTTCCCGGGCGCGGTGGAGACGAACAAGAGATGGATCGGCACCTGCAGCACCGCGCCTGCCGGGAGATGGATGAAGGCGCCGTCCTCGATGAATGCAGTGTTGAGGGCGATCAGCGCGTCGCGCTGGTAATCGGCGTGGCGGGCCAGCTCCCGCTCCACCAGCTCCGGCCGCTCGGCGAGCGCGGCCGCGAGGCTGCCGATGAAGGCCCCGCCGGAGCTGGCGGCGTGCGAGGACAGCTCCGGCCGATGATGGCCGTCGACGAACACCAGCCGGACGGCGCCGTCCCCGGGCGGACCTCCGGCCAGACGGTCGAGCTGCTCCAGAGTCGGCCCGTGAAGCTTTCCCTCCGCCGCAGGCTCGAATTGCACCTGGGCGAGCGGAGCAAGGCTGGTGTACTTCCACTCCTCGTCCTGCGTGGTGGGAAGGCCCAGCTCGGCGAAGCGGGCGAACGCCGCCTCGCGAAGGGGGCGAATCGCCCCGTCGTTCAGCCGCGCGAAGCTAGCGCGCAGGTCGCCAGCGAAACCCGTCATGGCGACGCTTCCCGCCGCTCCTCGAGCAGGGCGTAACCCGTCTTCTCCAGCTCCAGGGCGAGCTGCCGGTCGCCAGATCTCACGATGCGGCCGTTGCCCATCACGTGCACGCGGTCGGGGATGATGTAATTGAGGAGCCTTTGGTAATGGGTGATGACGATGATCGCCCGGTCCTTGTTTCGCAAGCTGTTGACGCCGCCGGCGACGATGCGGAGCGCGTCGATGTCCAGGCCGGAGTCGGTCTCGTCGAGGATGGCGAGCTTGGGATCGAGCACCGCCATCTGGAAGATCTCGTTGCGCTTCTTCTCGCCGCCGGAGAACCCTTCGTTGACCGAGCGGCCGGTGAAGCTCTGGTCCATCTCCACCAGCTTCATCTTCTCCTTGGCCAGCGCAAGGAAGTCCATCGCGTCCAGCTCCTCCTCGCCGCGGCGCTTGCGGAGCGCGTTGAGCGCGGTCCGCAAGAAATACAAATTACCGACGCCGGGGATCTCCACCGGGTACTGGAAGGCCATGAAGATGCCGGCCATCGCGCGCTCCTCGGGCGCGAGGGCGAGCAGGTCCTTCCCTTGGTAGAGGACCTCGCCTTCGGTCACCTGGTACGTCTCGCGCCCGGCGAGGACCTGGGCGAGGGTGCTCTTGCCCGACCCGTTGGGGCCCATGATGGCGTGCACCTCGCCCGCGTCGACCTCGAGGTCGATGCCGCGGAGGATTTCCTTGTCGCCCACCTTGGCGCGCAGGTTCTTCATGCGCAGCATGCGGGGCGTGGCCGGGTCGGTCTGCGTCATCCGATGCTCCCCTCCAGGCTCACGCTGAGGAGCTTCTGCGCCTCGACGGCGAACTCCATCGGCAGCTCCTTGAACACCTGCCGGCAGAAGCCGTTGACGATCATCGACACCGCGTCCTCCTCGGAGATGCCCCGCTGCGTGCAGTAGAAGAGCTGGTCCTCGCCGATCTTCGAGGTGGAAGCCTCGTGCTCGACCTGCGAGGAGGCGTTCTTCACCTCGATATACGGCATGGTGTGGGCCCCGCAGCGGCTGCCGAGCAAGAGCGAGTCGCACTGGGTGTAGTTGCGGGAGCCGGTCGCGCTCTTCTGGATCTTCACCAAGCCCCGGTAGGTGTTCTGCCCGTGGCCGGCCGAGATCCCCTTGGAGAGGATAGTGCTGCGGGTGTTCTTCCCGATGTGGATCATCTTGGTGCCGGTGTCCGCCTGTTGGTAATTGTTGGTCAGGGCCACCGAGTGGAACTCCCCGATCGAGTTGTCGCCTTGCAAGATGACGCTCGGGTATTTCCAGGTGATCGCCGATCCGGTCTCCACCTGGGTCCAGGAGATCTTCGAGGCCTTGCCCCGGCAAGCGCCGCGCTTGGTGACGAAGTTGTAGATCCCGCCCCGGCCTTGAGCGTCGCCGGGGTACCAGTTCTGCACGGTCGAGTACTTGATCTGCGCGCCCTCGAGGGCGACCAGCTCGACCACCGCGGCGTGGAGCTGGTTCTTGTCGCGCATGGGCGCGGTGCAGCCCTCGAGGTAGCTCACATAGCTGCCCTCTTCGGCGACGATCAGCGTGCGTTCGAACTGTCCGGTGTTCTCGGCGTTGATGCGGAAGTAGGTCGACAGCTCCATCGGACAACGCACGCCCTTGGGGATGTAGCAGAAGGAGCCGTCGCTGAAGACCGCGGAGTTGAGCGTGGCGAAGAAGTTGTCCGAGTAGGGGACGACTGACCCGAGATACTTCCTGACCAGCTCCGGGTGGTTCTGCACCGCCTCGGAGAACGAGCAGAAGATGACGCCCACCTCGGCCAGCTTCGCCTTGAAGGTAGTGGCCACCGAGACGCTGTCGAAGACGGCGTCCACCGCGACGCCGGAGAGCCGCTGCTGCTCCGCGAGCGGGATGCCGAGCTTGTCGAAGGCCTTGCGCAGCTCGGGATCGACCTCGTCGATGGTCCTCGGCCCCGCCCCCTTCGGCTTGGGCGCCGAGTAGTAGACGATGTCCTGGTAATCGATCGGCGAATAGCGGACGTTCTGCCAGCGCGGCTCCTTCATGGTGAGCCAGTGGCGGAAGGCCCTCAAGCGCCACTCGAGCATGAACGCCGGCTCGTTCTTCTTCGCCGAGATGAGCCGGATGATCTCCTCGTTCAGCCCGCGAGGGACGGTGTCGGCCTCGATGTCGGTGACGAACCCGTACTTGTACTGTCGGGAAGTCAGCTCCTGGATGGTCGCGGTGGTGGTCACGACAGTGTCCTCAAGGGAAAGGCTTCGGGTTGGGAGCGGATCCAGGCGGCCATCTCCGGCTCGCTGCGGAGCAAGTCGCTGAGCTGCGTCTTCTGCAGGGCGCGCTGCACCGCCTGATCGACGGCGATCCAGAGCGAGCGGATGGAGCAGTCGTCGTTGCGCACGCAAGTGCGCTCGTTGCCGGTGTGCTGGCCGCAGAAGCCGGTGGAGTAGAGCCTGCCGCCCAGGGAGGCGAGCGCGGCGCCGACATTGATCTGCTCCGCCGGCCGGGCAAGCTGATAGCCTCCCTTGCGGCCGCGGACGCTCTCCACGAGCCCCGCGCGACGCAAGAGACGCATCAACTTGTGCACGTGGGCCTGGGTCAGGCCCTCCCGCGCCGCGATCTCCGGCGTCGTCATCGATCCCTCCTGCCCCCGGGCGACCTGGAGCAGGCAACGAAGTCCGTACTCCTCCTGGGCGGTGAGCCTCATCGCTCCTCCAAACCTCCGTCGATTGAGCCACTTCTAACAAAAGCATACTGATCAGTCAACATTAAGGAGAGATCCACGGCGTCGTCGTTGGCCAAAAGTCGATCCCGGCGTTTGAACCCACGAAATGCCCGGCCGGCGGTGCCGATCATGCCTGCAGTCGGGTGCGCCGATGACCATCATGTGGCGCGGGCCACAGAGTTGAAGGTGAAACCACGTCGACGGCGCGGCCGGTAACAAGATCATCAAGGGCAACCGGTCCCCGCTCAGCTGCGTCTCGAATGTCGCCTCGTCGAATTGCGCATCGCTGAAGGTGGAGAAGGTCGCGGTCCGTCCCTGCATGGTTGCGGCAATCGCGTTTAGGGTAAACCCACTATTCGCTCGCCGGGGCCGGGTGTGGTGAACTTGTTGACGGCGCTCTTCACCCCATCGCTCTGGCCATTGCTATCCTCCGAGGTGACCCAGTAGTAGTAGGTCGTCCGTGGCTTGAGGCCCTCCATGCGCACGCGGAAAATCGTGTGTGGATGGCCCTGGTTCAGCCTGATGGGAGATTTCGCCGTCTGGCTCAGGTCCTCGGGATCCGTACCGTAGCGGACGACGCCGTAATGCACGTCCGAACCCCCAGGGTTGTTGGTTGTCCACCTGATGATGGTCAAATGGTCCATGGCCAGCTCGAGCTCTGGCGCCTTGGTGATCTGGACGCGCTCGGCCCTCTCGGCAGGAGGAAGGACCTGAGCGGTGCCTGGATTGGAAGAGAGCAGGCTGGCGACCGTGGTCGCGATCGCCAGCCTGAGAAGAAGCCCGTTCATGTATGTCCTCGTCCGTCTCGCATCCGCCGTTCAGCGTCTTGCCCCTAAGGAATGGGCGGGAAGGGGAAGGGCGAGACGTCGCAGATGGCCGATGCGCAGGGCGGAAGCGGCGGCGTACGGATAAGGAACTCATTCCCTTGGGTCTTCGCAGAACCACCGGTCATGCACTTACCCGTAAAGGTATCGATGTTGGGATAAGGTGTCGTGAAACCGTCTGTCAGGGCTTGCAGGAAGATGACGATCAGGTCCTCCTCGTGATCCGTCAAGCCGAGATGACCGGTCGTATGGTCGAGATTGTTCGTGACCTCGGGCATCGGCCAGCAGTCCACCTTCTCGGTTTTTCCTGGCGGGCAGTGCCCCGACGTCACCGGATAGAAGAAAAGGTCGCGTGTATTGTAGAAGTGGACGAGCTGCTTCAGGCTCTTGATGTAGCCATTGTGGAAGAACTCCTTCTGGAAGTAGGGGCCTGGCGCCTCGGTAGTCGGGCACTGGGGCGGCGTCATGGCCACATTGCGCGCCGTCGACACCTCGAATTGGCCGTCGGTCTTCGGGGCCAACCGTATCCAATCCGCGTTCGGGTTGGGAGCGGAACCGAAACCGCTTCTCAGGAAGGTCGCCATCCCCAGGTCTCGGTAGGCGAAGCCATAGGGATTGGGCGTGAAGCCGAAGAAATCCGGCCTGGTCTCATAGTAAAATGCATCCCTCGGGTTCAAGGGCAGCCCTTCATTGGCCGAGCCGAAGCAGGTGAACAAAGGGTTCGTCGTCGCGGCCATGCTGGTGTCGGTCTGACCTGGCTTCAGCGTCGTCCCTCTTCCGTCGACGTGGCACGAGTTGCAATTGCCTTTGCCTTTGAACAGGTTGTAACCAGCCATCTCGTCCGGCGTCAGCGTGTACTTGTTCTTGAGGAATGCGTCGAATTTCGACGTGAATGGGCTGACATCCTTTGATCTCTTGTAGAAGTCCAGCGACTGCCCCCAGTGGCCGAAGACCGTGTTTGCGAGGTGGCGATCCTCTGGCTTCAGCTTGACTGGCATGGTGTCCATGCCGAACTTCGCAGCCCCTCCAGGGGTCGCGCAGACCTCCTCGGTATCGTGCGGGAACTTGATATCGAACGAGGCCTTGCCCCACACGTCCTCGAAGAGAGGTCGGTACTCGGCCTGCGAAAGCCGATACGCGATGCATGCGGTGTCAGGTAATCCCATCTCCAGCGGATCGACGGGAGGATGCTGTGCCTGCTCGGCGTCGGGACTTTGCAACAAGTAACCGGTCGCCCGTGAATCCCAGAAGTTTCCGCCGAAGAACAGTTCTACTGTTTCGTTGTACTGGAGCACCGGGTACCAGGGGGCATACGTGTATCGCTGCGCGGTCCGCTTGCCGGCCCGAAAGGCGTACGATCCGGGATACGCGATCATCGTCAGATTGACGGACGGGATCGGTCCGCTAAAGCCGGCGTACGGCATGTGGCAGAACGCGCAGGCCCGATTCTTGAGGGTGGACATGTTCTCGTCGTAGTTCATCAGCTTGCCGAGCGTTCTGACCAACTGATAGCCGCTGCCCTGCAGCGTTGGCGGTTGCCCTGTCCGAGTCGGAGGCGGCGATGCGCGCCACTCTCCGAGAGCTTGCTGGAAGATGAAGCGGACTTCGCGCCGGACCCTTTCGATTTCCGACACCAGATCGCGCGGGAGGATGCCCCGCGGATACGGATTATAGGCCGGTGGGTGCTCGCCGTCGCCCCGGTCGTCGTCACCCCGCGCGTCGTCGCCCTGCTCGTCGCCGCCCTGCTCGTCGCCGCGGGCTCGAGGGGCGATAATCAGAGCTAACACCAAGATAGTGGACGTTACGATAGTGGACGTTCGCAATAACGTGATTAACGCTCGCCGATTCATGGTCGCCTCCTCAAGGTGCGCACCACGTCAACAGCGTCGCAAGCGCACCCGTCGCAAGCGCACCCGTACTGCTGGCGCCGCCATCGTGCAAGGGGGATGCAGCGATTGGCGCAAAATGTCCGCAGATGTCCGTCAACGTCGCTTGCGGCTCAGCGGCGGAGCGCGGGACCGGTGCGGTCAGACGAAGAAACGTTTCCGGATCGCGCGCTGGATCGTCGGCCACTCTGAACGACGCGCTCCCGCCATCGATCAGCCGTCATCAGCACATCTCTGTTTCGAAATAGCAGGCGGCCGCCCGGGGTCCGGTAACACTTGATCCTGCCAGCGGCCACCCATCGGTCAACGGTGCGAATCGCCACGCGACACAGCTGCGCAACTTCACCCTTCGTCAGAAGCTTTTCGCCCCCCATACCCCATCTCCATCCTTCGATCTCCGGTCAGCGCGCTCCGCCCGGGGCCTTGCCGCTCGGCCTGCGCTAGTGCCGGAAGAGGGACAGGCCGACAGGCCTCCAGTCACACCGGCGCTTGCAACCGGGGATAGAGAATCCCCTCTCTCGCTGCTCTCGTTTCGTATCCCATCAAGCAGGATCGTCCGTACCCCAAAAGGTGCAACCTTCGTGCGAACAATTGGAATCGACTTCGGTCTTGAACCGACCTCACGCAGGAAGCCTTCAGATGGCGCGTCGAGCGCCATTCTTCCACCGCGCGTCGGCTTCCGTTCTCCTTTCCCTCGCAGCGTCGTGCCATAGGAAGGAGCGAATGAGGGCCCGTGGGCTGGCCAGTGGCCCGACTTCTGGCCACCATTTCATTCGTGCATTCTGGCCATTTCATTTCTGCAGATCTGCGCTGATCGTGGACGTGCGCTAGCCCGATGGCGTCAGCGTCGCCGCAACACGAGGCGCAGGTCGGTCCGGCCGGCTTTCACGCGGTCGAGACGTGCCTTCGGATCGGTCGGCGCACGGGTGGTGGGATTGCCGTCGGAAGCGAGGCGGGCCTCGATGAGGAGCGCGTCCGGGAACGGCTGCCCCATCATCGAATCCGCCTCGCTCAGCTCAAACGCCACGGGGAAGGTGACGGGGAGTCGCTTGGCAGCCACCGGCGGGCCCTCGACCACGCCCGCCTGGCGCGCGAACACGAACAAAATGGCGCTGGGGGCGATGGTGCTCCGGATGGACGGATCGATGTCCACCGTTCCCGCTACGCGACGTCCAGAGCTGGCGCGCGCTGCCGGTCCAGCGTTGCTTCCATCACCCGGCGTCTCCAGGCTGGCATGGGGGTCCGCGTTGCCCGGAGATGGCCCCGCTTGGGCCAAGGCCGCCTCCTGTTTCTGCATCTCCGCGAACAACCGCTGGAACTCCGCAGCCCGATCGGGGAACCGCTTCGACGCTTTCGCGATCGTCAGCTCGGCGTCCTTCACACGCCCGGTTCGCACGTACGCGAGAGCCAGGTACGCGTAGGCGTCCAGCAGATCGGGGTCGGTGGCCAGCGCTCTCGTCAGCAGCTTCATGGCCACCTCGGCCTGACCCATGGCGAGGCGCAAGAACGCCTGGTACGCGAGCGCACGCGGATTCCCGGGATCTCGTTCCAGTATCTGCGTGGTCTCGTTCCAGACGTTCATCCAGGCCCGGCGGCCGGCGTACAGGTGGACGACAGCGAGGCGCGCCTCGATGTCGTCAGGGTTGCGCGCAAGAGCGGCCTTGATCTGCGCCTCTTCGCGATCGGGGACTCCGCCTCCCTTCGAGGGCCGGTCACCCGCCGTGACGTCGCCCGTGAGGGAGCCGCCCGGGTCGCGCGGCCTCGCCGACTGGTAGACGAAGAAGCCGAGGAGCAGGAGGGCGGTTGCGCTGGCGGTGCCCCAGAGGAAGCCGCGCAGGCCCGAGCGGACCGGAGGCGCGGGACGGGCGCGGCTCGGACTTTCCGCGCCGCCGGTCGGCGAGCGCTTCGTTTCCGCCGGCGCTCCGCTCTCGTCGAGGGCGAGCAGGACCCGCGCGGTCTCCAGCTCGAGGGCGTAGCGTTCGCGCGCGAGCTGCTCTGGCGTGCGTTTGCTGGCCGTGTCCTCCAGCTCTCGAAGCTGGCGGAGAAGCGCGTCGCGCTTGCCTGCAAGGTCGCGCACCTGCAAGGGGACGCTCGCGCTCGTTCGCGCCACCCGGCGAGAACCGGCGAACACACGCCACAGGAGCCCGGCGCCCAACACGCCCGCGGAGAGCACGGCGAGGGCCGGGATCCAGTCTACGCCTTGGTTGTTCATGACGGCGAGGAGGGGTCCGGTGGGGGCAAGCCGTCAGGCCAGCCGTAGGCGAGATTGCGCACGCGGCGAACGGCGGCTGCCAGACGGGCGTCGTCGGGAAGCGTATCTCGCGAGGGCAAACCGGAAGGCGAGGAGGCGACTGCGTCGCGCTCTGCCGCTTCCGGCGAGGTTGCGCCACGCCCCGCGCGTTTGAGGGCCCACGCGACCACGAGGCCGCCTCCGAGGAGTCCAGCGATAGGGCCGATCCAGACGAACCAGTTCACGCCGCGCATCGGCGGTTCGAGCCGCACGAACTCGCCGTACGAGCGCTCGAAGTACACGAGGATCTGCTCCTGGTCGTAGCCCGCCGCGAGCTTCTCGCGCACCTCGGCCTTCATGTTGCGGGCCATGGTGGCGGGCGAGTCGGCGACGGAGAGGCCCTGGCAGACGGGGCAGCGCAAGAGCGCACCGACGTCGGCGGTGCGCGCGTCGAGCTCGGCTCCTGAGAGAGGGCGACCCTTGGGCGCACCGATCCCGGGAAAGGATTCGGGTGGCGCCCGGCGGTCTTGCGCGTCCGCGGCGGGCGGGAGCGCGAGGAGGCCGAGAAGGGCGAAAGCAAACTGCCTCACGGTGCACCGCCCTTCGCCCTCGCGACCAACGAGGCGATCGTCTGGTGGTCGAGAGGTCCCACGTACTTGTCGATGAGCCGGCCGACGGGATCGATGAAGAAGGTTTCAGGGACTCCAAACACACCGTAGGCGATGGCTGTCCTGCCGTCCGGATCCATGAGCGACGGATAGGAGCTTACGCGCTGCTGGAGGAATGCTTGGGTCCTGGGTTCTTCGTCCTCGTAGACGATTCCGAGGAATTGGACGTCGCCGAATGCGCGCGCCGCCGACGTCAGCGCTGCGTGCTCCTCGAAACAGGGCACGCACCAGGTCGCCCAGAAGTTGACAACGACGGGGCGGCCGCGAAGGGACTCGAGACTCACCGGGGAGCCGCCGCCGACGAGCGCGAGCGAGAAATTCGGCGCGGGCCGGCCGATGAGCGGTGAGCGGACCGAGCGCGGGTCGCGACCGAGGTTGAGGACGAGCACCGCTAGCAGCGGGGCGACGACGGCCAGACCGCCCGCGAGCACCTTGCGATTGATGCGCGACGCGCGCGCGGGCGCTGCTCCCGGAGTGGACGCCGCCGGCATCAAGGCGAACCCTCGATGGAGGCGGGCGCCGCAGCGCGCACGGCCACGGTCTCGCCGCGCCAGGCAGGCACGATGGCCACGAGCCCGCCGAGAGCGATGATCGCAGTAGCGATCCAGATCCAACCCACCATCGGATTGACCAGGACGAGCAGGCCGACCGTGCCCGAATCGGAATCGATGTTGTGGATGGACAGGTAGAGGTCCTCCGTGAGGCTCGTGCGCACCGCCGGCGTTCCGATGGGTTCCCGCTGGTTCTCGTACTGGTTCATGCGGGGGTAGAGCGCTCCGAGATCCCGGCCGTTCCTGCTGATGTCGACGCGGGCGCGGATCGACTCGCGGTGTGGCTCGGAGATCCGCTCGGCGTTCACGAAGGTCAGGCCGTATGCGCCGAGCGTCGTGCTCTCCCCCTCGCGCAGCTGGATCTCCTTCGAGGTGCCCATCGTGCTGGATACCGCGATGGCCACGATGACGATGATGGCTCCCGAGTGCGCGATGTAGGCGCCGAAGCGGCGCCGTCCGCGGAGCTGCGCCTGCCGGAATGCCTCCAGCGCTCCCTCGCCGTGGGCGCGCATCCGCTGCCGCACCGGGAGCAGCATCTCGGAGATGGTGACGTGGGCGGTGAACCCGCCGAAGAAGAGCGACAGCAGCGTCCAGGAGTTGCGCACGCCCCGGTCCCACCCCCATGACGAAGAGCAGCGCGACGCCGAGCGGCACCGCCATCCTGTCGAAATAAGGCCGGCCGACGCTCATCTGCACTCCTCGCGTGGCTTCCACGACCAGCGGGAAGACGGTCCCGAGGAGCACGGTGAAGGTGAAGAGCACGAAGAGCAGGTTCTGGACCAGGAACATGGCATCGCGGGAGGGGCCGGTCTCGAGCCGCCCCTCGGCGGTGAGGCTGTCGATGCGCACCGTGAGCAGGGCAACCGAGAAGAGCAGCGCCGCCGCAAGGAAGACGAGGATGGTGGGGCCGATGGCGCTCTGGGTGAAGGAGTGCACGGAATTGAAGACACCCGAGCGGGTCATGAACGTTCCGAGGATGGTGAGCAGGTACGTGGCGATCATCAAGATCACCGTCCAGCCCTTGAGGACGCCTTTGCGCTCCACCAGCAGCGCGGAATGGACCGCGGCAGTCGCGGTCAGCCAGGGCAGGAACGAGGCGTTCTCCACCGGATCCCACGCCCAGTATCCGCCCCAGCCCAGCACCTCGTACGCCCACCAGCCGCCCAGCACGATCGCGACCGTAAGGAAGATCCAGGGCAGCAAAAGGAAATTGCGCAGCGGGCGGATGAAATCATGTCCGAGCCGGCCCACGAGAAGCGCGGCGCAGCCCAGGCCGAACGGGATCGTCATCCCCACGTAGCCGGAGTAGAGGAAGGGCGGGTGGATCACCATTAGATAGTGGTTCTGCAGGAGCGGGTTGGGGCCGGGCCCGTCCAACGGCGGGCTCGGCACCGTGGCGAACGGCTGCGCGGGGCCCGCGAGAAGAAAGCTGAAGAACGCGCCGCAAGCGAGCCAAACGCCGATTGCGTACGGCATGTACTGGGGGTGCTTGTCCCGGTTCTGCCAGGTGGCGACCGCGACGTACGCGCCCATGACGAGACCCCAGAAGAGGATCGAGCCTTCGAGCGACGACCAGAGGCTGACGATGGAGACCCAAGTGGGCACCGTGCGAGAGCCGACATGCGCTACGTAGCTCACGCTGAAGTCGTGCGTGAGGAGCGCGTATTCCATCAATAGGTTGGCGAGGGCCATCAGCGCCGCGAAGGCGTAGGCAAGGCGCCGCGCCCACGCCCAGCCGACGTTGCTGGGGCGCGCCCCCGTCGCGAAACCCACGACGGCTCCCGCGCTCGCGGCGAGGAGCGCGAGAAGGATCAGGATACGGCCGAGGGTAGGGACCATGCAGATTCAGCTCCGGTTTGCGTCCTCAGCGCGGCGGCGCAGTGCCGGCGGTGGCGCTCTGCGCCGGCGGTTCGTCGAGGCCCTCGGTCGAGCGCATCAACGCCTTGATGTCCACGTCCTTGTCGGCGGGAGCGCGGTAGCGGTTGTCGTGGGACACCATCAGGCGGCGGCTCTCCAGCGAGCCTTCCCTCGTCATCGTCCCCTCGACCACGACCCCGATTCGATCGCGAAAGAGCTGGGGCGGCACGCCGCGCGAGACCACGTGGACGGTGGCGGTGCCGTCGGTGACGTCGAACTCGAGGTTGGAAACGCCCTCGCCGCGCTTGATGGAGCCGACCGCTACCTGCCCCCCAAGCCGGATCGTGGCGCCAATGGCCTTCGCGCCGGCGGCCCGCAACTCCTTTGGGCCCCAGTAATAGACGAGGTTCTCGCCGATTCCGCCCACGGCGATGAAGAGGAACGCGGCCGCCGCCACGCCGAGGGCGCCGAACGCAAACCATTTCGTCTTGCCGCGGCTCGAGGTGGGGCCCGACGGCGGGACTGGCATGTTCATGTCACGGTCCCCCGCTGCGCTTCCGTGGAGGCGCGGCGTTTCTCGGTGCGGTAGCGCAGGAACACCGATGCCGCGTAGCCGGTGAGGACGACGGCGCTGAGGATGTAGGCCGCCGCGACGAACTCCCAGCCGCCTTGGACGACGCCCGTCACCGCGCGCCTCCGGGGAAGTGCACACCGGCGGATGGCGGCGTGCGGTCGGGCGGGGCTGCCGGCAGCGGAGGTGCGATCTCGGTGTGGAGGCGCAGAGCCGCGACGCGGGCGCGCAACGTGACCAGCCCGATCCAAAGGAACAGGATACCGAACGCATTGATCCGGAGAGGCCAATGGAACGCTTTCGAGACGGTCTCCGGCGTCGATTGCGCCTGGTGCAATGAGTTCCACCACTTCACGGAGAAGTAGACGATCGGCACGTCGACGAACGCGACGATGCACGCGACCGCGGACCAGACGGCGCGCTTCATGGGGTCATCCACGAATGCGCGCAGCGCCAGGATGCCCCCGAAAGCGAAAACCATCACCGCGGTCGTCGTGAGTCGCGGGTCCCAGTCCCACCACACACCCCAGGTCGGCTTGGCCCAGATCGCCCCTTGCATGCAGAGCAGCGCGGAGAGGACGACACCCATCTCCATCGCGGCTTCCAAGCGGTTGTCCCATTTCCAGGCGTTGGTGAAGAGGAACGAGAGCGCGCAGACGAACGCGAAGGTGAGCGCGAGCATGGCGTTCCAAGCGGTCGGTACGTGCACGTACATGATGCGTTGTACGTCGCCCATGAAGACTTCCGCGGGAGCTTTCGCGAGGCCCCAGTAGGTGCCGGCGACGAGCAGTCCCACGCCGAGCGCGACGAGCGATTGCGGGGCTCGGCTCCGCGACGAGGACGTCATCAGTCCTCCACCACGCGACCGAAGAGCAGGCCACCAAGTGCCCAGTGCACCAAGGCGAAAGCGCCGAGCAGCGTGGCCCACGGCCGCAGCTGATCCATCGGATCGCCCACGATCAATAATGATGTGGCCTTGACCGCCGCAAGGAGAACGGGGACGACCAACGGAAACAGGAGAAGCGGTAGGAGCGTCTGCCGCGCGCGCGTCTGCGCCGTCATCGCAGCGTAGAGGGTGCCCGGGGCGGAGAGCCCGGCCGTACCGAGGAGGATGACGCCCACGAGCGACCCAAGGCGGAGGGTCCCGGCGTCGTAGAGCACGACCATGACCGGCACGAGTGCGGCCCCGAGCAGCGCCAGTTGGGCCCAGTTCGCGATCGCCTTGGCGTAGTAGAGCGCTCGCGCGCTCGCCGGGAGAAGGAGCAGGCCCTCGAGCGCTTGCTCTTCCATTTCTCGTTCGAAGCTCTCGGCCAAGGAAAGCGTGGAAGTGAGGAGGAGCGCCAGCCAGAGGAACCCGCCCGCGTGCTGTTGCAGCGCGAGCGAGTCCGGACCAATCGCGAAGCTGAAGAGCAGAAGGGTCGCCGCGCCGAAGGCGAAGATGGCTACGATCTGGATCCGGCCTCGCCACTGGAGCAGGAGGTCCTTGCGAAGGGCGACGATGAGATCTCTCAAGCTCCCTCCGCGAACCCCGCGCCGTCGGCGCCTGCGGGCTCCGGCATGTCCGCCGTCGCTCCGGCGAACACGAGGCGACCCGCCTCGAGGACCAAGCCACGCTCGCAGAGCGCGCGGCCGCGGGTCAATAGGTGAGTGGCCATGAGCACGGTGGCTCCTTGATCGCGTAGCCGCCGCAGCACGCGGTCGACCAGCGCGAACCCGGGCGGATCGAGGTGGCCGTACGGTTCGTCCAGCAGCACGACGCGCGCCTTCTGCTGGAGGACGCGCGCGAGAGCCAGGCGCTGGCGCATGCCGGCGGAGAACGTTTGCACGGGGTCGTCGCCGCGGTCAGCCAGTCCGACTTCCTCCAGACGGGCCAGGAGCGCCTCACGTCGTGGATCTCCACCGAGGAAGCGTGCGGAGACCGCGAGGTTCTCCAGCGCGGTGAGCGGCTCGTAGAGGTGCGTGCGATGGCCGAGGAGCGCGATGCTCTTGCGGGCCCGCTCTCGCTCTCGCCGCACGTCGAGGTCGAGGATTCGTACTGTTCCGCGGTCGGCGCGAATGGCCGTGGCAAGGACGCGCAGCAGAGTGGATTTGCCCGACCCGTTGCGGCCGGTGACCATCACGAGCGCGCCCTCGAGCACCTCGAAGCCGACGTCTATCAGAGCCCAGCGGCGCCCGTAGCGCCGGCAGAGGCCGGTTGCGGCGACGGCGATCATCCGCGCATGCTAGGCGCGGCGGACGGCCCCGCGCCATCTTGTGCATCCTGTCGTTGGCCAAAACTGATCCGAGACGCGAACCGCAGGAAGTCCATCATGGCCCGGTTTTACCCCGCCCGCTCGCGGACAACATTTGTAGCCAGGACGACCGCCATCGACCTGCGTTCCGCTAGGGACGATACGCCGGGGGGGCTGACATTCACTGGCGCGAAGGCGCCGACGATCTATTCGCGCACCCCTGCTTCCTCGGCGATTTTCTTCCGCTCCTCGCGCTTGTGCCCTGCCGCCGCGCGCCTACGCGGAGCAGCGTTGGCAACGAACCGCACGTCCACCCTGGCGCCAAGCGCTCGAGCGACGCGCGACAGGAAATCGAGCCGGGGGACAACCTGGCCGCTTTCAAGCCGCGCGATCGATGGCTGTCCCGTGCCCAATCGATCCGCTAGCTCCTTCTGCGTCACGTTGAGTCCTTCGCGCAGCTGCCGCACGCGACGCGCGACCTCCAGCCGCTCCAGTTCACCTCGCACCTGCGCGGCGTACTTAGGATCCGCCGCCATCCGCTCCTGGGCGTCCGCCACGGCATCGCCCGCGACGATAGCTCGCCTGCCTGCCTGCTTGTTCTTTTTCACTTGTCCCTCGTCACTAGTCGTTGGTTCGTTGGTTTGGGTCGTTGGTCGGTTTGGTCGTTGGTGCTGCGTGCCCCCTCAAGGGCGCTTGCCGGTGAGTTCCGCGAACCTCCGTTCTGCTGTCTCGATCTCACCCCGAGGAGCCTTCTGCGACTGCTTCTGGTACGCGTGAAGAAGAACTATTTGCGGGCCGCTAATCACGACGTAGAAGATCCGCTGCGCGTCGAGCTTCAGCTCCCAGAGCTTGCCCTTGATCTGCCGAGCGTTCACTTCGCCGTCGATCCCGTGCTTGCTGATGTGAAGCACCGCCGCGTCCACCTTCGCGCGCGCGGCACGGTTCAAAGCCTCGATGTATTTCCGGACTGGCTGCGCGCCCGACGCCGAAGTGAAGTAGCTGATAAGCATGGCCGCCTAACATACCCCATGCGTGATATACCTGTCAAGTGATATTGCCGTATCGGTTGAACGGAATCGCCCGGTCGATGGACCTGGCGGGCGACTCGAGGGGCCGTCGACCACGAGGCGGAACCGGCCCTTCGCGTCCCCACCGATGTGGAACTCGAACCCATCTGGCCTGGCCTTGACGACCATCCTGGCTACAAATTCCATCCGCACGCGGACGGTGTAAGACTCGACCCGTGATCGATCTTCTTCGGTTCGTTTCCGGGCTGGCTGCGGATCTCGTTCGCCGTCGCATTGAACTGGTTGCGGAGAATGCGCTTCTTCGACAGCAGCTCATCGCCGCGGAGCGGAAGGTTGCCGGCCGCGTCCGCTGGACGCCCTGGCAGCGCTTCAAGATTGTTCTCGCCGCGCGAGTTGCGCCAGCTTGGCGTGAAGCAACCCTGCTCATCCAGCCCGCGACCGTTCTCCGCTGGCATCGCGCAGGATTCCGCGCGTTCTGGCGACGTCGCTCTCGGCGATCCGGTCGACCACCGACGAGGCGGGGGGCGCAACCCACGCTGGGGAGCCGAGCGCATCCGTGGTGAGCTGCTCAAGCTGGGCATCCACGTCTGCAAGCGAACGATTCAGAGGTACATGCGCGGCTCTCGACCCCGAGGCGACGGGCAGAGCTGGTCGACGTTCCCCCGGGAAGTGCGCCAGGCAAAGCCTGGGAGAGGAGGATGAGATGTAACTGAAACCTCTCGATGGAACCCAGCAGGTAGCACTCCTGCCCGGCAAAGGCTGGCAACCGGCCGGAACCGAGTGTTGCGTGGTTCGGGGGTGACCCCGGCTGCGAAGCGTACACAGGGAGTGAGTGGGCCGCGTTATCGAGCCTCGAAAGGGAACTCGTCGCGGGAGCCGACGCCGTTTTCCGCACGGAAGGCCGCACCGAAGCGCCGCAATGCCTGGCGCAGAGGTCCCGCCGGGGTCGCAGACCGGGGCACGCTCACATTGGGGTTCTCCAGGAACCTGGGAGATCCGACCGTCTCCAGACACCGAGCTGGTACCGCCGAGCGAAGGAAACGAAGCAAGGCGGGAGGGACGATCGGAAGTCGGAGCTCTCCGTAGTACCGAGAAAGCGGGGGAACGCCTCTCCAGCGGACCCCGTGGAGGGAAGGGAGAGCCGCAAACGGAACCGATGGAGGGAAAGATGAAAGAGACACAGGGCTCAGAAAACATCTCAACGAAACTCCAGCGGATAGCAGAGCTGGCGAGGCAGAGATCAGGAGTGGCGCTCACCACGCTCGCTCACCACGCTCGCTCACCACGCTCGCTCACCACGCTCGCTCACCACGCTCGCTCACCATATCGACAGCGAATTCCTCGGAGAGGCGTACCGGAGGACCCGCAAGGACGGAGCAGCAGGCGTAGACGGACAGACGGCGAAAGAGTACGCGGGGCAGCTGGAAGCGAACCTCGCTGCGCTACTCGGTCGCTTCAAGTCCGGTGACTACAGAGCCCCGCCCGTGCGCAGGGTCCATATCCCGAAAGGCGATGGTAGCAAGACGAGGCCGATCGGGGTACCGACCTTCGAGGACAAGGTGTTGCAGAG